>Ga0310830_100505_pt1 | contig 27143 bp, 25 predicted proteins | sample WT_ome_5_FD_201301 | JGI IMG/M metagenome (GOLD analysis project Ga0310830, IMG submission 201301) | Sorghum-adapted microbial communities enriched on wild type (WT) sorghum from Joint BioEnergy Institute, Emeryville, California, United... ... | reverse complement strand
CCCCCCCAACGCCGGCTCATGCCGCACCGCCCAGTCGGCGAGTGCGGACAGCGGCGGCAGCAGGCTCTCCCCCAGCGGCGTGAGCCGGTAGTCGACGCTCGGCGGCGTGGTCTCGTACACCGTCCGCAGGACCAGACCGCCCGCCTCCAGACGGCGCAGCGTACGGGTCAGCATCCGCTGGCTGACGCCCTCGATGCTGCGGTGCAGCTCGTTGAAGCGGTACGGCCGCCGGCCCAACAACACCAGGACCACGAGCGACCACCGGTCACCGACCAGGCGCAGGACCTCCGTGACCGGGCACCTGTCGTACTCCTCCACCGGAACCGGGGTGGGCAGGAAGCTTCCCACCACGGAGGGAACATCGGTGTTCGCAGGCGACATACGACTGCCTTCTTCCCTGGATCCCGTACCCGGGTCGATGATGGTCACGTTCCCGAGTCGCGGTGTGACGAGGTGGAGCGGCGCCGGCCGTCGGCAGGGCTGGCCAGGTGACACCGCGGACTGCGACACCGCAGACCGCAGCACCCGCGATACCCGCAGCATCGCGATCGTATAGGAGGTCGGGTGCCCGTCACGGTCATCAGCGGCGGTACCGACGGAATGGGACGGGCGTTGCTCCAGGCCCGGCTCGCCCGCGGTGACGACGTCGTCGCCATCGGGAGCAACCCGGACAAGGGGCGGGCGATTCAGGCCCTGTCGCCACGCGTCCACTTTCTCCGGACCGATCTCAGCTCCGTCGCCGCGACCCGGAAGACGATCGAGGTCATCAAGGAACGCTGGCCGGTGGTCGACGCGCTGGCCCTGTTCGCCAACCGGCAGGCCCCTCGGCGGATCCAGACCTCCGAAGGGCTGGAGCAGACCTTCGCCCTCTACTACCTGAGCCGGTACCTGCTCTGTCACGGGCTGCGGGAGGCGCTGGACCGCGCCGACCACCCGGTGATCGTCAACGTCGCCGGCGTCGGCATCACCAGGGGCACGATCCGCTGGGACGACCTGCAGCTGGAGTCGCGGTACCGGATGATCGACGCCCAGCTCCAGGCGGGCCGCGCCAACGACCTGCTCGGGGTGGACTTCGCCGAGAACTCCGGCTCGCGCGCCCGGTACGTTCTCTACCACCCGGGCTTCACCAGAAGCGGCGACCTGACCCCACTGCCGGCGCCCGTGCGCGCGGCGATCCGCGCGGCGGCGGTGTTCGCACGACCGGTCGAGAGGTCCGTCGCCCCGATCGTCGAGTGGATCGACCATCCGCCGGCCGCCGCGTTGACCGCCAGCGACCGCGGAAGGCCGGTGCCGCCGAGCAGCCCCACCCTGGACCCGGCGGCTGCCCGTCGGCTCGCCGCCGTCACCGCCGAGCTGTTGACCCGTCTCGCCGCGACGAACGGCTCGTGACCACGCGGGCCGCCGCCGAGCGGCCTGGCGTCCCGCCGTGGGGTCGGACGGGAACGAGGCGGTCGAGGTGGCGAGCATGACCGGGTACGGCCTGGTGACATCCGTCCACACCGGCCCGGTGTCGCGCGGCACCGCCTCGCCGGCCGACTCGCCACCGGCATCGTGCACCACGACGGTCCGCCCATCGACGACAATGTTTTCGTGCCGTTCGGGGGCCGCAGCGTCCGGCACCGGCCACCGGCACGGCGGCGGGCAGAACCAGCAAGAGTTCACCCGGTGGCAGTGGCTGACGGTGCCGACGGCGGTCGGCTCGGACACCTGACCGGAGGAATCGTGCCGACGACGGTGGATTACCGCAAGGACGGCAGGCGTGCGACCATCACGCTGAACCGCCCGGAGGTCCTCAACGCGATGAACCTCCGCATGCACGAGGAGCTGGCGGAGGTCTGGGACGATTTCGAACGGGACGACGACATCTGGGTCGGCGTGCTCACGGGCGCCGGCGACCGGGCGTTCTCCGTCGGCCAGGATCTCAAGGAGCTGGCGGCACGAACGGCGGACGGACAGGCGCCGCCCTCGACGTTCGGCAGTCGGGGCAAGCCCGGATGGCCGCGGCTGACCGAGCGGTTCGGGCTCACCAAGCCGCTGGTGGCCCGGGTCAGGGGGTACGCGTTGGGCGGCGGGTTCGAGTTGGCCCTCGCCTGTGATCTGATCATCGCCTCCGACGACGCACGGTTCGGACTCCCCGAGGCTCGGCTGGGGCTGATCGCGGGCGCGGGAGGAGTCTTCCGGCTCACCCGGCAGATGCCGCCGCGCACGGCACTCGGCTATCTCATGACCGGGCGGCAGCTGACCGCCCAGCGCGCCTACGAGCTGGGACTGGTCAACGAGGTGGTTCCGGCGGCCGAGCTCGACGCCTGCGTGGACGCCTGGGTCGCCGACATCCTCGCCTGTGCGCCACTGGCGGTCCGGGCCGTCAAGGAGGCCGCTCTCGCCTCCGCCCACCTCTCACTCGAACAGGCGTTCGCCACCCGGTACCCCGCCGAGGAGCGCCGCATGTTCAGCGAGGACGCCAAGGAGGGGCCCCGGGCCTTCGTGGAGAAGCGCCCACCCCGCTGGCAGGGGCGTTGAACGCCCCGGCCCGGACGGCCGTCACCGGCCGTTGTCGGGCCTTCCTCAACCGCGGGAACCGGCGCTCCGCGCAGCCCCAACCGGCAGCTCCCCCACCGGTACCCGGCTGATCCTCGTGAGGGTGTCCGGTGGACACACCGATCGACGACAGACCGGGCTGCCTGTCCGATGCCTGACGTTGGGGTCGGAAAAAGGTCAGGGGCGGCCGTTACCGGCCGCCCCTGACCTGTTCTCGCTGGTGCGCCGCCAGGGACTCGAACCCCGAACCCGCGGATTAAGAGTCCGCTGCTCTGCCAGTTGAGCTAGCGGCGCTCGCCTGACAACGGGGAGAACCTTAGCACGGGCCCGGCTCGGGTCTCCAATCAGATACCCCTGATGGCCCAGACGGCCGAACTAATAGGGCAATCAGGAACCAAAGACCCATTCGTTCGGCATCCGGACCGAGGAAGGTCGCTGCGATACGGCACGATGGTCCCGGGATCGAAAGAACCGAGGTGGGGATGGTCAGGAAGACACGGGCCTGGGCGACGGCCGTCGCCCTGGCGGTGGTCGCGCCGCTGGCGTTGGCGGCGTGCGGCGGCGACGAGAGCGGACAGCCACGCTTCGTGAGCGGCACGACCGGTGACCCGGGCGCTGGTCCGAGCGCACCGGCGGAGCCGTTGGAGCTCACGGTCACGCCGGCCGACGGTGCCAAGAAGCAGCCGGTCAGCGTCGAGATCGGCACCAGCGTCAAGGGTGGGAGGGTCACCAACGTCACGCTGACCGCCGAGGGTGGTGACAGGGTGGAGGGGACGATGCGCGAGGACGGCTCGTCCTGGGTTCCGGCCACCCCGCTGAAGTACGGGAAGACGTACACCGCCGAGGTGACCGCGACGGCCCCGTCCGGGCAGACCGAGACGCGGAGGACCACGTTCACGACGATGGCGAAACCGAAGTCGGTGATCGGGTCCGGCCTCTACCTCTTCGACGGCAAGACGTACGGCGTCGCCATGCCGGTGGTGGTCGAGTTCTCGCCGGGCATCCCCAAGAAGGACCGGGCCAAGGTACAGCGGCGGATGTTCGTCCAGACCGACCCGCCCCAGCCCGGCACGTGGTACTGGGTCGCCAACGGCACCCAGGCCTACTACCGGGCCCCCGAGTACTGGAAGCCCGGCACCACGCTCACCGTGCGGATCGGCCTGGAGGGGATCCCGCTGAGCAACGGCCGGTACGGCAACGTCGACCGGAAAGCCACCGCCAAGATCGGTCGACGGTTCGAGATGAAGGTCGACAACGCGACCAAGAAGATGAGCGTCTACGAGGACGGCAAGCTGATCCGAACCATGCCGGTGAGCCTCGGCAAGAAGAGCACCCCGTCCTCCAGCGGCACCATGGTGATCATGGAGAAGAAGGAGTCGACGGTCTTCGACACCCGGGACGATCCGGACCCGGCGAACCGGTACGTCACCAACATCGACTACGCCCAGCGGCTCACCTGGGGTGGCGAGTACATCCACGCCGCCCCGTGGTCGGTCGGCGACCAGGGGCGCCGCAACGTGTCGCACGGCTGCGTGAACGTCTCGACGCCGAACGCCCGCTGGCTGTTCGAACGCACGCTGACCGGCGACCCGGTGACCATCACCGGCACCGAACGGAAACTGGCCGACGGCAACGGCTGGACCGCGTGGAACCTTTCCTGGGAGGAGTTCGTCAAGGGCAGCGCGCTGCCGGTACCGGACGATCTCGGCGCGTAGCGGACTACCATCGGTCGCCAGCGCCCGCATCGACAGCCGCCGACGCACCGGGGCAGAGGCGTCACTGTCCGTGTTCTGGCACACGCCGGGAAACGGAATCCGGTCGGCCGGCGTCATTGGGACGAGGACGGGCCCTGGGCACCACCACCTCAGGGACGGTCGTGGCAACAGCACTGTGAGGGAATCATGCGAGTACGCCGAACTCAGGTGACACGTCGTACCGTCGGCCCGGCGTCGACGGGGTCGCGGCGTCGGCTCTCGCCGGTCCGGGCGGTGGCCTCGGTCCTACTCGCCGGGGCTCTCGCGGTCACCGCGACCGCCTGCACCGGCGACGGCGGCGGCCAGGGTGGCGGACCGACCTGGCAGGGCGGCGGCAGCGCGGAGGACCAGCAGCCGAAGGCGTCGGTCAGCATCACCACGCCGGCCGCGGACGCCAGGGACGTACCCGCGTCGACGGAGATCGCCTTCACGAGCAAGAACGCCACCAAGACCACGGTCGAGGTGAAGGACGCCAGCGGCAACACCGTCAAGGGTCGGCTCACCGACGACGGGACGTGGCTGCCGGACCGCCAACTCGCCTACGGCACGACGTACACGGCGACCGTGACCGCGACCGGCGACGACGGCAGGCCGGCGACGGCGACCAGCACCTTCACCACCATGGCCAAGCCCAGCAAGCAGGTCCGGGTGAGCAGCTTCCTGGGCGACGGCCAGGTCGTCGGGGTCGGCATGCCCCTGATCGTCAGGTTCAGCCGGGGCATCCCGAAGGACTACCGGGACGACGTACAGCGCCGGATGACGGTGACCAGCACGCCGGCCCAGGAGGGGATCTGGCACTGGGTCAGCCCGACGGAGGTCCGGTACCGGCCGAAGACGTACTGGAAGGCCAACACCAGGATCTCCTACAAGATCCAGACCGGTGGCCTGCCGATGGGTGACGGCTACTACGGCCGCAACGACCTGACGGTCGACATCAAGACCGGCCCCGCGCTGCTGATGACCGTCGACAACAAGACCAAGACGATGACGGTCACCCGGGACGGCAAGGTGATCAAGACCATCCCGGTCAGCCTCGGCAAGAAGAGCACCCCGTCCTCCAGCGGCACGATGGTGATCATCGAGAAGAAGGCGAAGACCGTCTTCGACACCAGGGACGAACCGGACCCGGCGAACCGCTACGTCGTCGACATCGAGTACGCCCAGCGGCTCACCTGGGGCGGCGAGTACATCCACGCCGCCCCGTGGTCGGTCGGCGACCAGGGGCGCCGCAACGTGTCGCACGGCTGCGTCAACATGTCCACCGAGAACGCCAGGTGGCTGTTCAACCAGACCCGTGTCGGCGACCCGGTCGTCGTCAAGGGCACCGAGCGCAAGCTCCAGCACGGTAACGGCTGGACCGACTGGAACCTGAGCTGGGACGAGTACGTCAAGGGCAGCGCGCTCCCGTACGAGCCGGCGCAGGCGTAGCGGACCGAGCCGGGCGGGTCGGGGGTCGCTCCCCGACCCGCCCGGGTGCGTTCTGCGCCGGACTACCGCCGGGTGGACGGGCCGCTGACGGCGCCCCGCACCCCGCACCGCATCAGCCGGCTGTCACCACCATCCGTCGCCGTGGCGCGCCGGTGCCCGTCGGTGGCAGGCGCCGTCCGGGTATCGATCGGCGGGTACCGCGCCAGACGGAACAGGGTCTCCCGGCCCCCGAGACGATCAGGGCCCCCTCTGACGAGGGGGCCCTGACACGAGGATCAACAGATCCACAACCAGGGTGACTGATGGGATTTGAACCCACGACACCCGGGACCACAACCCGGTGCTCTGCCAACTGAGCTACAGCCACCATGTTCAGTTGAACCTGTGAAACCGCCACACCCGGCAGTGCCGTCCGGCTGCGGCGCTGACCAATGATAGCGACACTCCACCCCCCGACGTCGACCGGGTTGGCCCGAGCCGGTTCCCCCGGGCGCCGCCGGGGGTGGACCCGCCCCGGCTACAGCTGGGCGGCGATCTCCTTGGCGGTTTCGACGTCCGGGCCGGGCAGCGGCACGAAGATGGTGCGCCGGTAGTACTCCAGTTCCCGGATGCTCTCCCGGATGTCGGCGAGCGCCCGGTGGGCCAGTCCCTTGGCCGGCTGCCCGAAGTAGACCCGGGGGTACCAGCGACGGCACAGCTCCTTGATCGATGAGACGTCGATCATGCGGTAGTGCAGGTGTGCGTCGAGCCTGGGCATGTCCCGGCTGATGAAACCCCGGTCGGTGGCGATGGAGTTGCCACACAGCGGCGTGGTCCGCGGCTCCTTGACGTAGGTCGTGACGTACTCCAACACCATGTCCTCGGCCTCGCGCAGGCTGACCGTCGACCGGCGCACCTCCTCGGTCAGCCCCGACTTCTCGTGCATCGCCCGGACGACCTCCGGCATGCCCTGCAACACCTCCTCGTCGGCGTGGATCACCACGTCCACGCCGTCGCCGAGGACGTTGAGGTCCCGGTCCGTCACCAGGGCGGCGACCTCGATCAAGGCGTCCTTGCGGAGGTCCAGCCCGGTCATCTCACAGTCGACCCAGACGAGAAGATCAGCCACGTCGCCCAGACTACGCGCCGACCGACGGCCCGCGCCTCAGCGCTGCGGACAGAACGGCCCGCTAGGGTTTTCCCGTGCCTGCCGAGCCTTCCGCCCCGCCCGTCGTCGACGAGGACGATCCCGGCGGCCGGACCGCGCGCCAGATCGTTGGCGTGGCACTGATCATCGCCCTGCTGCCGGTCCTGTACCTCTTCGACGCCCCGCACAACTTCTTCGATCTCAAGATCTACATGAGCGCGATGCGCTGGTGGGCGGAGGGCAACCCGCTGTACGACTACGTGCAGGCCGACAGGGTCCAGGGTGAGTTGTACTTCACCTATCCACCGTTCGCCGCGCTGCTGCTCCGCCCGTTCGCGGAGCTGCGTCTCGGGCTCACCGTCACGATCTTCACGGCGCTCAGCCTGCTCGCGCTGCTGATCACCACCTGGTGGCTGGTCAAGCCGCTCGCCGAGCGGCACAACCTGCCGCGGTGGTTCGCGCTGGGCTTCGCGGTCCCGCTCGTCCTGGCCACGGAGAGTACCCGGGAAACCCTGGCGTTCGGGCAGATCAACATGCTGCTCGTCACCCTGATCCTGGCCGACCTGCTCTTCGCCGTACCGAAGGGGTCACGCTGGGCCGGCGTCGGTGTCGGACTGGCGACGGCGCTGAAGCTCTATCCGGGCATCTTCATCGTCTACCTGCTGGTCGCCCGGCGGTGGCGGGCCGCGGTGGTCGCCGGCGCGGCCGCGGCCGGGGCGACCCTGCTCGCGGCGGCGATCGCGCCACGTGACTCGTGGCGGTTCTGGACACACGAACTGTGGCTGACCGACCGGGTCGGCCGCACCGACTACACCGGCAACCAGTCGCTGCTCGGCCTGCTCAGCCGCTTCACCACACCCGGAAAGCCGAACCAGTTCCTCTGGCTGCTCCTGGCCCTGGCCGTCGCCGGGTACGGGCTCTGGCGGGCCGCCCGGGTGCTCCGAGCCGGAGACGACCTGGCCGGGATGGCCCTGACCGGGCTGGTCGGTGTCCTGGTGAGCCCGATCACCTGGACACACCATGCGTACTGGTTCATTCCCGCCCTTCTGGTGCTGATCGACGTGACCCTCCGCCCGCCCGTCCCGCCGACCACCGCCGCCGGGCGGCGCCGAAGAATCGGCCTGCTCGTTCTCACCGTCCTCCTCGCCGTCGGCATCGTGTACGGGGTGGTCTCCTTCTACGACTGGGGGAAGGGGTTCGCCCGGACCGACACCCCCGGCGAGTTCCTGCTCCGGAACGTCTACGTGCTCTTCGCGTTGATCCTCCTCGTCGTGCTGCCCGCCCGACCCGGCCTGAAAAAGGACACACAGGGGGACAGCCCGGCCCAAACGTGAGCCGTATACCGGTTAGTCATAGAACTTGCGCCAAATGGACAGATATATCTAGTCTGGGCTCAGGCAGCTAATCTGGTGACAACATCTGAAACGTCCCTTCGGTACACCGATCCCCCGGTGAGAGCGGCCCCCCGTGTCGGCAGCGCGGGGGGCCGCTCGTCGTGCCGGCCCGTCCGGGTCCACCGGCTCCTGCCCTGCCCGGCGCTGGCGCCGGGCACGGAGGGTCACGACGGAGGGCCGGCCGGAACCGCCGACGCAGTCGACCCGGCCGGAACCGTCGACGGAGTCGACCCAGCCGGCACCCTCGACGGAGTCGACCCGACCGGCACCGTCGACGCAGTCGACCCGGCCGACGGATCCGCGACCGGCAGCCCGGACGCGGACACCGACCGGACCGCGGACGCCGGCGCGACCGGGGCCGCCGGCACCGGTGCGGGCCGGGGCGGGGTCGGCGCCGGCGGGGTCGGTGCGGGCAACGGCGGGGTCGGCGACGGCGGCGGCACGGGCACGGGCGGCGGCACGGGCACGGGCGGCGGCGCGGGCATCGGGGCCGGCGCGCGGCCGGAGCCGGTCGCCACGGCACGGTGGCCGGCCGGTGACCCGCGCGGGTTCCCCGGGGAGACGGTGCGCGCCGGCGACGCCACGCTCGGCGATCGCGCGGACTGCTGCTCCCGGGCCGGCGGCGCGCCGAGGTCGTTCAGCGCGGTGATGCCCAGGCGGGCGGCGAGCTCCGGAACCTGGTCCGGTTCGACGACGAAGACGACCTCACGTGGCCGGATCGGCCGAGCCAGCAGCACGGTGCCAAGCACCACCAGCAGGCCGCCCGTGGCCACCAGGCCCCAGGTGGCCGGTCCGAGCCAGCCGGGACGGATCTCGGCCCGCAGGTCGGCGGCGATTCCGGGCCGGGCGTCGGGGCGCATCACGACGAGGCTCAGTCGGTGTCCGCGTACGTCGTCGGCGGTCAGGTCGAGCACGCCGACGCCGTACCGGACCCAGAGGCTCTGTTCGCCCGGCGGGCCCACCCGGGCGGTGGCCGGGAGCCGGTCGGCGGCAGGGTCCTGCGACCCGTCCGGTTCGGGGGCCCGTCCCGGGGCCGAGGCGCGCGCGGAGCGGGCGCTCCCCTCGACCGGGGTCACGCGGACCGGCAGGACACCCCGGGTGACGCTCACCCGGTCGACGCGCGCGTACGACGTCTCGGAGAGGTAGGTCGCCACCTCGGCGGCGGGAGCCAGCCCGACGAACGCGGGGTTCCCGTCGGTACGCGCGATGATCCGCATCCCGCTCCGGCCGGCCAGGACGACGGGTGCCTCCCGGCGCAGCAGGGCGTTCAGGTCCGGTACGACGACCGCGTGCCCCCGGGTCTCGACGCGCTCCAACGGTCCGCCGTACCCGCCGTTCGGGCCGCGCTGCTGCGCCACGATCCACAGTGCACCTCCGGCGAGAAGCACCGGCAGCCCGATGGCGAGCAGGAGCATGCCGGCGGCGAGCCGTACGAACCGCATCCGTGTCTCTCCCTCGTGGGTCCTTGCACACCCACCGACCCCGCAGGTCGGAGTACCGCACGACCATACCGAGCGAAATACCGTGAACACGGATTATTGCCCGAAAACACCACCGACCTGTCGAACCGCCACCACGGCCGCCGGCTGCGTGCCGGACCGGCCCTGCCGGGTGACGCCGCGAGCGGTCCGGGAGACACCGGCGCCCGGCCTCGGTGTGCCGCCGCCCGACGGCGGCGGACCCGGGTGGGATGACCGCCACGCGTTCCGCACCCCCGGACGCCGCTGGCCCGCCGGCAGGTGCCGGCGGGCCAGCGGGCGGCCCGGGACGAGGCCGCGCAAGGAGTGGGCGGGCAGCCGCGGGATCAGGCCGCGGGTGGGGTGGTCGTCGACCGGCTGCGCACGAGGGCCAACGCCCCCAGGACCAGACCGGCCAGCCCGGCGACGAGCCCCGCGATACCGAGGCCCCGGGCGGTCGAGTCGCCGTCGTCGTCCGCCGCGCTCGCGCCCGGCTCGGCGGCGGTCGCCGTCGGGGTGGCCGACGGCGCGTTCGACGCCGCCGGGAGCAGCTTCAGGACCGGCGCCGGGTCGTTCTCCGGCTCGGTGCCGTCGGCGGCCGGCGCCTCGATCCAGCGGGCGACGTTGCCGTCCGAGTAGTGCTGCAGAACCCGGAAGACCATCCGGTCCACCTCGGGCAACGGTCCCATCGAGACCGGGAACTCCTGGAACTCCCCGGGCTTGATGCCGGCGTCCGCCGAGGCGGTCCATGTGATCTTGGACACGACCTCCGACACCTGGCTGCCGTGCACCTCCACGGGCGGGTTGACCGGACGCCGCTCGATCGCCACCGTCCACCCCGGCACCGGCATCGTGGAGACCGACGCCACCGGTGCGTCGTCCGGCAGTGTCACCTCCAGCCTGACGGTCGAGGCGGTGTCGCTCTCGGTCGGCACCCGGAACGCCAACCGGGCATAGCCGCCCTGGGTCGCCTCCCGCGGGTTCACGGTGACGTGCGCGGATGCCGGGGCGACCAGCCCGAACACGCTGGCTGCGGCGGCGCCGAGAACGAGGGCGGCGCGAAGCGCGGCCCGACGGTGACGGATCATGAGCTCCCTCTCTAGGTGATCGGCACGGTGCTGGTCACCGTGGCCTGGTCGATGTCCGATGTCCGGAGGGTGAAGCGCAGCTGCCAACTTCCCGGTCTCGGCAGGCTGATCTCGCCCGTGACGTGGTTGTCGGTCAGTGGCAGCAGCGGGATCTCGATCGGCTCGATCCCCTGGTCGGGCAGGGCGGCCGTGGCCCGCCACTCGACCACCGGCATCGGCTTGTTGTCCAGGGTGTACGCGTACAGATGGATCGAGTTGCTCCCGACCCTGGCCGGGTCCACCTCGACCTGCAGCGAGTACAGGGAACTGGTCAGCGTCGCGCTGTAGTAGCCGGCGGTGCCACCGTCGGCGTACTCCTCGGCGCTGCGGGCCGGCGGCGTCTGCACCAGGATCGCGGAGAACGCCAGCACCACCGCCGTGATGGCGAGCTCCGCCCAGACGGCGCGGCGGGTCCGCACCGTGCCGAGGGTCGACCCGGGATCGCCGTGCTTCGGGGTGTCCTCCTCCGCCACGGGTTCGTCCGAGACGTCCTCCGCCACGGGTTCCTCCGGGAGGTCCTCCCCCACCGGCTCGTCCCGGACGTCCTCCTCCGGCTCCGCCCACCCGTCGGCGAGCAGCCGGCGCTGGACCAGCCGCCGCGAGTACGCGGCCACCGCGATGACCAGCGCGAAGAGCAGAATCTTGGCGATGAGCAGCCGGCCGTACGTGGTCGAGACGAGGGCGTTCACCGTACCGACCTCGATCAGCGCCTGCACCAGCCCGGCGAGCAGCAGTGCGGAGACGGCGAGGGTGGCCCACCGGGACCAGACCGGCAGGATGGCGTCGAGCTCCCGCTCGGTCGCCCGGCGCAGCAGGAAGACGCCGAGCATGACCAGGCCGCCGAGCCAGACCGCCATTCCGGCCAGGTGTACGGCGTCGACGACCACCGAGACCGCCGGCACCGGCGAGGCGGCGGGATGTCCGGCGACCGGCCAGGTGATGAGTCCGACCACGCCGAGGACGACCAGCAGGATCTGGTCGGCGCGGCCCGCCTGGCCGGTGACCACCGGCCGGACCAGGATCGCCACCGCCGCCAGGATCCCCAGCCGGACCAGCAGGGCCGCGCCGAACGTACTGCCGAGGACGTCGCCGAACGCGGCGCCGCTGACCGCGAACAGCCCGCCACCCGCGGTGTACGGAACCTGGAGCCAGAGCGCGGCGACCGTCGACAGGGCGATCAGCCCGATCCCGGTCCAGAGCAGCCGGGCCGGGCCGGTCCGATCCAGGCGGCGGGGCCACAGCAGGGTGAGCACGAGCACCGGACCGATCAGCAGAAGCAGGCCGGCGTACCCGAGGTACTTGGCGACCCGGACGGCGACCCCGACCGCCGGGTCGACCCGGTCGGCCCCGGTGTCGGTCGGCGGCGGCGACGGAGCCCCGACCGAGTAGGTGTACGCGCCGGCGACCGGATGGCTGTCCGCCGAGATCACCCGGTAGGTGACCAGGTACGTCCCGCGCGGCCCGCCCGGGTCGACCGGGATCGTGACGACGGCGCCGTTGAGGGTCGGCTCCCCCCGGTCCACCCGGCTGCCGTCCGGCCCGATCACACGGATCTTGCCCGGTACGTGGCGGACGGTCTCGCTGAACGTGAGCACCACCTCGGTCGGGGGGGCGGACAGCACGGAGTCCGCCACCGGGCTGCTGCTCACCAGCACGGCGTGCGCGTGGGCCGGGGTGGCCGGACCGAGCAGGAGGGCGAGGGCGGCCAGCAGGAGTCCGAGTCCGGTACCGATCCGGGCGCTCGCCCCGCGGCGGGTGTTCCCGGCCGCCGGGGCACTCCCGCGGCCGTTTCCGGCCGCGGGACGGGTCGGCTGCCGGAGCGCGACGGCGGAGGCACCGCCGCGACCACGCACGGCGGCGGGGACACCGTCACGGTGGTACGCGACGAGCCGAGGGCGATTCGCGACAGTCATGCCGGACATGGTTGCCGATGGAACTGCGCCGCGCGACCTTCGACCACCGGACCAGACCTCCACGCCCATCGATCCGTTCCCTGTCCGTACCGATAGTCGACGGTCCGGATGGAAAAGTTCCCGAGGTGCCGTGTCGGCCTTCGGCGCGTGGCGATCCCCACTCTCCGGCCACGGCCGCGCCGTGTGCCGGCCCGGGGAATGGCCCGGTGGCGGCGAGCGTGCCCGCGTACCGTAGGTGAGCGTGATGTCACGTGGTGCGGTGTTACACACGGCACCCGCCACGCCGGGAACCATGTCATCGATCAAGGCGACGAAATGACCGTGACGGAGCGGACCGTAGTAGGTGTGGGAGACGGGGGAACCCCGGCGCGTGGCCGCTGGTCGGTCACCCGCCCCTGGCTCAGCCTGGCGTCCCGACTGGGTCTCGCCGCGGTGTGGCTGGTCGCCGGCGGTTCCAAGATCAGTGACCTCGGCGCCTCCGGCCGGGCGGTCAACGCCTACCAGATCTTTCCCTACGACGTGGCGATGGTCATCGGCGCCGCGCTGCCGTTCGTGGAGATCGCGCTCGGCCTGATCCTGCTGCTCGGCCTCGCCACCCGGCTGGCCGCCGGGGTCTCCGCGGCCCTGCTGGTGGTCTTCGTCGCGGGGATCGTCTCGGCGTGGGCGCGCGGGCTCTCCATCGACTGCGGGTGCTTCGGCGGCGGCGGCGACCTCGCCGCCGGCCAGGATCCGAGATACGGAACCGAGATCCTGCGGGACCTCGGTTTCCTGGTGCTCGCCGGCTTCCTCCTCCTCTGGCCCCGTACGCCCTACTCGCTGGACGCGGCGATCGGGATCGGCCCGGATGACGAGGAACCGGCTCAGGAGGAGTAGCGGTCGAGATGAACGACAGAAAGAAGAGTCGACGCCGGCCCGGCAGACCAGGCGAGTCCCACCCGGGTCGCGCCGGGGAACCCCCGGCCGGACGGCCCGGCGAGTCCCGCCCCGGCCGGGCGGGAAACCGCGCGGCCCGCATGATCCGCGAGCAGCGGGCCCGGGAACGCCGTCGCCGCCGCGCCCTGTGGACGTCGGTCGGCGCGGTGTTCGTGCTGGTCATCGCCGGACTGATCGGTTGGGGTGTCACGGCCGCCCGAAACGCCGGCGACTTCACCCCGCCCGCCGGCGCGAACCCGGAGGGCACGGGCATCGTCGTCGGATCCGGTCCGGTCGACATCGACATCTACGCGGACTTCCTCTGCCCCTTCTGCAAGCAGTTCGAGCAACAGGCCGGCGAGACGATCGACCAGCTCGTCGCCGAGGGCAAGGTGCGGGTGACGTACCACCCGGTCGCGTTCCTCAACCGCTACTCCAGCACCAACTACTCGACCCGGTCGGCGGCCGCCTCCGGCTGCGCCGCGCAGAGCGGCAAGTTCCTGGAGTACGCCCGCGCGCTCTTCGACCGGCAGCCGCCGGAGGGAGGCCCCGGCCTCAGCGACGACCAACTGGTCGACATCGCCGTCGAGGTCGGGCTGGGCCGGGACAGTTTCCGCAACTGCGTGCGCGGGAATACGTTCAAGAAATGGACCGACCACGTGACCGAGGAGGCGAGCCGGGCCGGCGTCACCGGCACCCCCACCGTCATGGTCGACGGGAAGCCGGTACAGGCGAGCGCCGAGTCGGTCCGCGCGGCGGTGGCGGCGGCGGGCGGGTGAGCCGGAACCAGCCGACGCCGCGGCCATGCCGGGCCGTACCGACGGGCGGGCTCGCACGACGGACGCGGCGGAGCCGGACGGTGGGCGCGGCCCCGCGACGGGCGTACCCGCGACTGCTGCTGGCTGTCGTGACGGGCCTGCTCGGGGCGCTGGCGGCGGCCGCGCCGGCCGCCGCCCACGCCGGCGACGCCCCGGCGGGCAGCAACTACCGCAGCCGGGTCACCGGGGTCACCCCGGCCCTGCCCGGCCTGCGCGCGCGTGTGGTCGAGGGGGGCGCCCGTCTGGAACTGGAGAACCGGACCGGCCGCCCGATCCAGGTACTCGGGTACGCCGGTGAGCCGTACCTGGAGATCCGGCCCGACGGCGTCTACGAGAACACCGCCTCCCCGGCGACGTACCTCAACCGGACGCTGGAGGGCGAGACGCCGCCGCCCGGTGCCGACCCGACGGCGCCGCCGTCCTGGCGCCGGGTCGGCACGGAACCGGTGGTCCGGTGGCACGACCAGCGGGCGCGGTGGCTGGAGGACGGGCCACCGCCCCGGGTCGCCGCGGCGCCGGACCGGCCACAGCGGGTCCGGGACTGGGTGATCCCACTGCGGGACGGCACCACCCCGCTGGAACTGCGCGGCACCCTGGACTGGGTTCCCCCGCCGGATCCGCTGCTCTGGTGGAGCGCGAGCATCCTCGGTGGCCTCGTCGTCGGCGCGCTCGGCGTGCTCCCCCGGGACTCCCGGCCCGGTCGGCGGGCCACCGTGGCGCTGGCCGGGCTGGCCGCGGTCGGCGGTGGCGCCGCGCTCGGCCACGCACTGGGCCGGGGCGCCGACGCCGGCCTCGCCGGTATGCTGCTCGGTCTCGTCACGACCCAGCTCTGGCCGACGGTGACCGGGGTGGCGGCGCTCGCCGCGGCGGCGTACGCGCTGGCCCGGCGCCCGGCCACCGACTTCGTGCTGACGCTTGCCGGTACCTGCCTGGCGCTGTTCACCGGCGTGACGAACGCGGCGGTCTTCGCCCGCTCGGTGGTGCCGGTGCCCTGGCCGGCGCCGTGGGCCCGGGTGCCGGTCGCGGTGGCGCTCGCCGTCGGAGGCGGGCTGGCCGCGGCCGGGATGCTGCGGCTGCACGCCGCGAGCCGCGCCGCCACCGCCGCCCGGCGATCCCGCCCGCGGCCCCCGTCCGCCCCGTCCGGGCGGCGCCGCTGGTCGGCGGTGTTGCCGGACGGCGAGCGGAACCCCGGCCCCGCGCCGGTCGCCCGCCGCGACGGCTGACCGGCGACCGGCGGGGTCGGCCACGCGCGACTCCAGGACGGAACGGAACCCTCCGCCATGCCTGGAGAGCCGGGCCGGGGCGCCTCGGGAGGGCACGCGGAACGGACGCCTCAGGTGGGAGGCACGAGGTCGATCAGGAACACCTGATCGCGCTCGTTGGCACAGGGCTGCTGGATGATTTCGGCATCGCTGGCCGTCTCGTCGTCACGAATGCCGAGGCAGAAGTCGGTGTGGGCAGGCCGCAGCCGGTAGGTGCCGGGCACGGGTGCGTCCACCGGTTCGATGCGGAACAACTGCGAACGCTTCCCCGAGACACAGTCGTTCCAGGGTTCGAGCATGTCCTTGGCCGGACCGCTGTCGAGAACCGTCAGGCAGGCCAGCCCCTCCTCGGGGTGATCCCACTTGATGCGATAGAGGCCGCCGCCGACCGGTTCGATGAGCGTATGCGGTGGGTGTGCCTGCTCGCAGGGACGTTGCACCGCGATCGCCGGACGGTACCGGCCGGTGTGCTCGTGCCCGTCGGTCAGGCACAGGTGTGGTGTCCGGGCGGGGCGAATCCGAACGACACTTCCTCCCGAGGCGAACGCGAAACCTCGCGTCGGAGTGCCCGCCTGGCTCGATGGCCCGTCAGCCTGAAGGTCCTCGCTGCCGCCTCCGGACAACCCGACCCAACTCACCGCCGCCACCAACAGCGCCCCGACGGCCAGGGGTAGGGCGCGGCGTCGCCCCACCACCCGGGCGAGCAGGCGCCACCGGTCCTGCTCTCGGGCAGGGCCTCCGCCAGCGGCCGGTGAGGCTGTGTCCACCTGCGCATCGGTCCGACCAGAACCCGGCGTCTCCGGGTCCGGCTCGTCGGACGCCAGTCGCCTCTCGATGACGCGCTCCCAGGCCGCGCTCCACCTGCCTGCCTCATTGGGCGGTATGCCAAGAGCGAGCACGACACGATCCAGAACGTCGACCGGCATGATGGTGCGCCCCGTGAGGTAGTTCGCCAGACTGCTCTTCGGCACCCCGGTCGCAGCCTCGAGATCCCTCAACGACAATCGCGCCTTTCCGCGACGGCGAGCAACGCTGATGCGGAGTCGGTTCACGGCCGCCAACAGCTCCTGCTCGGTTCTCAGAGATTCCGGATCAGGGACCATGGCATTGTCGGACATGAATACAGATCGTGGCACGGGACGTCCACGGGCGTCCATGGACGTCCAAATCTCCCACCTCGACTCGATCCAGGGCCACCATCGATGGACAGACGGGCCTCGGCCCCTCGTTCGTCATGCCGGTCACGGCAAACCTGAACCGTCGGGAAGGCGATACGAGAGCAGCGAGCACGTGGCCGGCAGGGAACCGAAAGCCGCTCTTCGGCAGAAGGGAGTTTTCATGCCCAGGCTATTGGCCGCCGTCGCGTCGGCAGGCGCGTTCCTCCTGGCGATGCTGGCACCGATTCCCGCACACGCCGCCACCACGAACACGAATCGTGCGGCTGCCGCCGCCGTCGCGTGCGCGCGACCGGGAGGAAGTTGGGGTTACCAGACCACGACCGTGGACAGCACACCGATTCGGACCGGCCCGTACGAGGCATGTGCGAAGGTGGGACCCAACGTACCGGCGGGTACCTGGATCTGGGCCTACTGCAAGCTGACCAACGACTACGGCAACCTGTGGTACAGGGTCGAGACCTACAACGGGTCCCACAGCGGCTGGGCCTACAGCACACACTTCCCGTACAACGTCCGCAACAACGTCGCCTGGTGTTGACGCGGTCGACGCCCGGCGGGAGGCTCCGCTTCGGCCGCGGCCGGAGCGGAGCCTCCCCGTGTGCCTGAGCCCGGTCTCGGTGCCGCCGAGGGCTCGCCACCGCCCACCACCCCGGGGACGGCCGCCGCCGGGCGCCGTCTGAAGCGTGATCTGGGCACCACGGCGGGCGGGCGTCTCACCGTGGGGCGGCAGACCTACCGGACCATGCCTCCCTGGTGGGCGGCGAGCTGGCGGGCGGCCAGCGCCGGGTCGAAGCCGTACGGCAGCTCCAGCCGGTGCCGGGCGAGCAGTTCGGCGTCGGCGAGCAGCTCCGCGGTGGCCCCGTCGGCGACGATCCGGCCGGCGTCGAGGATCACCGCCCGGTCGCAGAGCTCCAGCGCGTACGGCAGGTCGTGGGTGACCATCAGCATGGTCACCGGCAGCCGGCGCAGGATCGCGGCCAGCTCACGGCGGGCGGCCGGATCCAGGTTGGAGGAGGGCTCGTCGAGGACCAGGATCTCCGGGCGCATCGCGAGCACGGTCGCCACCGCGACCCGGCGACGCTGCCCGAACGACAGGTGCTGCGGCGCGCGGTCCCGGTGCTCGGTCATCCCCACCGCGTCCAGCGCCTCGGTGACCCGGCTCTCCAGCTCCGCGCCGCGCAGGCCGAGGTTCGCCGGCCCGAACGCCACGTCCTCGGCGACCGTGGGCAGGAAGAGCTGGTCGTCGGGATCCTGGAAGACGATGCCGACACGGCGGCGGATCTCGGCCAGGGTCGCCCGGTCGCGGGTCACGGTCAGCCCGCCGACGGTGACGGTTCCGCCACCGCCGGAGAGGATCCCGTTCAGGTGCAGCACCAGGGTGGTCTTGCCGGCCCCGTTCGGACCGAGCAGCGCCACCCGGCCGCCCCGGGGCACGACCAGGTCGACCCCGCGCAACGCGACGTGGCCGTCCGGGTAGCTGTAGTGGAGGCCGCGGACGTCGAGAGAGGGGACGCCGGCGGAGACGGAGCCGTCGGCGGAGGTGACGTCGGCGGCGGGCACGCGATCCACGTACCCGATCATCCCAGCACCGCCGCGGCGGTGGCCACGCCGGTCGCGGCGAGCGGGACGGTCGCCGCGGCCAGCCAGTGCCGGAGGCCCGCCGCACCGGCCCCGCGCCGGACGTCCGGCATCCGGCCCTGGTAGCCCCGGGCGACCATGGCCAGGTACACCCGCTCGCCGCGTTCGAAGGCACGCAGGAAGAGCGCGCCGATCCCGGCGGCGAAACCCCGCAGCTGCCACAGGAAGCGTGGGTCGTCGCCCCGGGAGACCCGGGCGATCCGCATCCGTCGGGCCTCGCCGACCAGGACGTCGAGGTAACGCAGCATGAAGGTGGCGATCTGGGTCACGATCTGCGGGCAGCGCAGCCGGTCCAGGCCGAGGAGCAGGTCGCGCGTCGTCGTCGTGCCGGCCAGCACCAGCGAGGCGAGGACCCCGAGGGTTCCCTTGGCCAGGATGTTCCAACCGCCGTAGAGACCGTCGACCGAGAGCTCCAGCCCGAGCCAGTGGACGCGGTCGCCGCTGCCGAGAAACGGCAGCGCGAACGCGAAGACCACGAACGGCACCTCGATCAGCGCGCGCGTGGCCAGCCATCCCGGGCCGATCCGGGCCAACGCCGCCACCAGCGTGATCAGGATGGCGTGGCCCCCGAACGCCCAGAACGCCTCCCGGGGGGTGGCGACCACGGCGACGGTGAAGACCACCATCGCCGTGATCTTGACCTCGGGTGGCAGCCGGTGCACCGGCGACGATCGGTCCCGGTAGAGGACGTGCGCGTGCCCGGCACCCATCGCGGCCGGCCCCTCCCGCTACCGCCGGCCGTCGGCCGTCGCCGACACGTCGGCACCGCCCGGGGTGGGATCGGCTTCGTCGCCGGAGGCGGCGGATCGGGCCACGCCGCCGTCGGAACGACGGCGGAGCAGCCAGAACAGGCCACCACCCACGGTGAAGGTGAGCAGGACGCCGACCACCCCGGACAGCCCGGTGGACAGGTACTCGTTGTCCACCCCCCGGACCCCGTAGTCGGCCAGCGGCGAGTCGGCCAGCTCGTGCTCCCTGGCCTGCTGTGCCGGACAGCTTCCGCCGACGATGGTGTCGTCGGCGTCGAAGACACAGCCCTCGCGCAGCGAGGAGTCCAGCCCGTCGGGGTGCGCGGAGGCGAAGTTGCTCACCACCCCGGCGAGCAGCAGGGCCACCAACAACCCACCGAGAACGAACAGGTTCGACCGCTTCGCCACCCGTCCGCCTCCTCCGCTCACCGGGCACCTCCGGCGGCCGGCACCTGCGGCGTGTCCGGTGTGACGATCCGCCGGCCGCGCAGCGCGTAGACCAGGTCCGGTCGGACCTTCGCCACCGTCACCACGGTGGTCGCGGTGATCAGACCCTCCCCGACCCCGATCAGCAGGTGGACCCCGGCCATGGTGCCGGCCAGGCCGACGAGGCCGCTGCCGAGGTCGGTGGTGCCGCCGAGCCAGTACTGCACGACGAAGCCCATGGCGGCGGCCAGCACGCTGACCACCGAGGCGACGACGGCGGTGGCCGCCAGTCCGCTGACGGTGCGGGGCAACAGGCGCAACAGCAGCGCGACCAGCGGGTACGCGACCGCCGTGCCGATGACGGCCATGTTGGTGATGTTGAGCCCGAGCATGGCCACCCCGCCGTCACCGAAGACGAGGGCCTGGACGATCAGCACCACGGCGACGCAGAGGGTGCCCACCCAGGGGCCGACCAACATCGTGGCGAGGGCGCCACCGAGAAGGTGTCCGCTGACCGCGCCGGTGAAGATCGGAAAGTTGAGCATCTGCACCGCGAAGATGAAGGCGGCGACCAGGCCGGCCATCGGGGCCAGCCGCTCGTCCAGGTCCTGCCGGCCCCGCACCACGCAGAGCGCGAGCACCGCGAGGGCGAACGCCGCGAAGACCGCCGCCACGGGACCGTTGATGATCCCGTTCGAGATGTGCATCGCCAGGGTATCCACGCCACCTCCCGTAGGCCGAGGGGAATCCGCTCCGTCGGGGGGCCCAGCTTATGGCCGTGATGACGCTGTTGCCAGAGCTGTGCAAGAACTGTACGCCAACCGCAACCTCCCAGACACCAGGCGCTAGGGTCGAGGTCATGACCTCGCCCATCCGGCTCGCACCCGGGGACATCGCGCCCGACTTCACGCTCCCCACCGACACCGGCGGCACGCTCAGCCTCGGCGAGCTGCGCGGTCGCAAGGTGATCCTCTACGCCTACCCGGCCGCCATGACGCCGGGCTGCACCAGGCAGGCGTGCGACTTCCGCGACTCGCTCGCCTCGCTGCAGGCGGCCGGCTACGAGGTGGTGGGCATCTCGCCCGACCCGCCCGAGAAGCTGGCGAGGTTCCGGGAACGTGACGCGATCACCTTCCCGCTGGTCGCCGACACCGACCGGTCCGTGCTCCGCGCGTACGGGGCGTACGGCGAGAAGCAGTCGTACGGCCGTACCGTCACCGGCGTGATCCGGTCCACGTTCGTCATCGACGCCGACGGCCGGATCGAGCGGGCCCTCTACAACGTCAAGGCGACCGGGCACGTCGCCAAGCTCCGCCGCGACCTCGGCCTGGACTGACCACCGCCGGTCCGGGCCCGGGCGACGGCAACCCGGCGGTCTACACTCGAGATCACGCGGGAGTGGTGTAACTGGCAGCCACGCAGGATTTAGGTTCCTGTGCCTTCGGGCGTAGGGGTTCGACTCCCCTCTCCCGCACTCACCACGTCGCCGCGCGGCGGTGGTCGACCACGGTGGTCTGTTGGCACGGTCACGATGTGCCCGGCACGCCGACGGCGGTGGCGACGGGTCGAGAAGGATGACCGGCGTGGCCATCCGCTTCGTTCTCGACCCTCCGCTGACCGCCGAGCTGCGCGACCAGATCGTGACGCTGTGGACCGCGGTGACCAACGCCGGCGGCGCGGTCGGCTTCGTCGGACCCGTCACCGAGGAGGAGGTCCGCCCGCTCGCGCTGGCCACCCTCGCCGAGGTGACGGACGGCCCGGACCGGTTGCTGGTCGGATACGAGCAGGACCGACCGGTCGCGCTGCTCTTCCTCACCGACAACCGCTTCCGGCTCAAGGCGCACTGGGGTGTGGTCAAACGGGTCATGGTCCACCCCGACCGGCAGGGACACGGCTACGGCCTGGCCCTGATGCGGCACGCCGCGCAGGTCGCGAGGGAACTGGGCTGGGTGGCGCTGCACCTGACCGTCCGCGCCGGCCACGGCGTCGAGAGGTTCTACCAGCGGCTCGGCTACCGGGAGGTGGGGCGGCTCCCCGGCGCGCTGCGGGTCGCGCCGGACGACGACCGCGACGAGATCCTGATGTGGCTGGCGCTCACCGGGCAAGAGTGACGGTGGCGCCGGGCCGCCGGACGAGCCGCCGGGCACCCCACCGCCCGGGCGTCACGCCGCCGTCCCGCTCAGCCGCACCCCGTCGCCGGCCCCGTGGCGGCGGCCTGCGGGGCGGCCGCCGGGTCGGCGGGCGACGACGCGCCGTCAGGACCGACGGCAGTCCCGGACGGCAGGGCGGGACCGCCGGCCGGCCCGGTCGGCGGCGTGGCACCGGCGGCCGGCTCGCCCGGTGACGCGGGGTGGGCGGTCGCCGCCGACGGGGCGGGGGCGCTCGGCGCCGTCCCGTACAGCCGGACCTGACTGCGCTGCACCTTCCGGGGTTTGAGACGGATCCCCGTGGCCACCGCCTCGTTGCCGTGGATGTCGGTGACCCGGATGTCGTACGGCCCGGGGCCGAGGCCGCCGTCGATCACCCAGTAGTTGTCGGGCTGCCGTTTGGCTTTCCGCCAGTCACCACCGGCCTGACGTGCCGCCACCGACCTCAGCGGGTTGCCGTGGTTGCCCACCTGCACGGCGAACCACCACCGCGACGCCCCGCGCTTGATCCGGAAGGTCAGCGGACCGGTCACCGGCGGGTTGACCACGAACCGGTACCGGACCGACACGATTCCCTTCGACAGGTCGGCGATCTTCGCGAACGCCTGCTTGGACAGGTCGATCTTCCCGTCCGAGCAGCCGGCGCAGCGGTCCAGCACCATCACCCGGACCGTGCCCTTCGGGCCGGTCACGTCGAGGAAGCTGCCGCAGGCCGCCCCACCGGCGTACTGGGCGGGGCCGAGCGCGACGTAGAGGCGGTTGGCCGGCGGGCCGGGGAAGGAGCAGTTGCCACCCGAGTTCCCGCCGTCGTAGTGCGACGCCTTTCCCTTGTAGACCTTCGAGCTGTCCGGCGGTGCGGCACGGGCGGCCATGGGCACGGCGGCGCCGGCCACCGGGGCGGCGGCCACCGGCCGGGGAGCCGCGAAGGCGGCCGGTGCCGGCGGGACGAGGGCGGCCGCACAGGCCGCGGACTCGCCGGAGACCCAGACCAGCACGACGCCGAGGACGGCGGCGAGCACCGCCGAGCCGCCGCCTGCCAGCCACGGTGTCGGCAACCGGCGCCAGCGCCCGGTCCGGCCGTCCCGGCCGTGCTCCGGCCGGTCGTCCGCCTGGTCGCCGGGGTCGGCGGGGGTACGCGGGTCGTCGATCACGCCCGGGATGGTGCCGGACGGTCCGGGATCGGCGCAACACGCACGTTCCCTCGGCCGGACCTCGGCCACACCCCGGGCCGGACCGCGGAGCCGTCACGGCGACGGCTGGTCGGGTAGCAGTTCGACCGGGTCGCCCACGCGTACGGTGTCACCGGATCCGGCGGCGCCGCGCAACGGTACGAGGTTCTGCCCGAACACGAGCTGCCGGTTGCGGTTGCGGTACCGCGCCAGCGTCCGCAACGGCTCGTGGCCGCGGGCCCCGGTCTCCTGGTCCGTGGTGGTGACCAGGCACCGGCCGCAGGGTTTGGCCACCCGGAAGAGGACCGGACCGATGCGCAGCCGGCGGTTGAGCCAGTCGTCCTCGGCCCAGGGCGCGGCCCCGCCGATCACCAGGTTGGGCCGGAACCGGGTCATCGGCAGTGGCCCCTCCGGGCTCCCCGCCTGCAGCAGCCACTCGTTGAGCGCGTCGAGCGAGGCCTGGTTGGCCAGCAGCAGTGGATACCCGTCGGCGAAGCTGACCCGGTCGTCGGGTTCGACGCCGTGGACGTCGGGGATCGGCCGGCCGGTCGGGTCGCCCAGCCAGACCAGCCGCACCCTCCGGTCGAGGACGTGGGAGAGCCAGTCGTTGGTTGCCGGATCGGCGGCGCGGGCCGGCGCACCGGGCTGGTGGGCGAAGACCCGCACCCGGACCGGTTCGCCGTCGGTCGGCTCGGCGACCTCGTGCGGCTCGCTCCCGGCGGCGCGGAGCAGCAGCCCACCGGGACGCGGCTCGGGGCGTACCGCGACCAGCGCCGGAAGCTGGCGCTGGGTGATCCCGACGCCCTCGTCGTCGACGATCATCCAGCGTCGGTCGCCGGCCAGGCCCCACGGCTCGACCCGCGCGGCGTCGAGGTCGCGCCGGTAGCAGCCCTTGACCGGGTACGTGTGAATCGCCGCCAGTCGCATGCCGCCACCGTGCCACAGGCGACGACCCGGCGGCAGCGGGGTCCCTGGGGCCACCCGGCCGTCGCCCCGCCGCCACGGCCGTCCGGCGCCCGGCTACCAGGCCATGCCGATGCCGTCGCCGGGGTACCAGTGGCGGGCCGGTGTCTCCCGGTAGGCGAGGAACCGCCGCCCGGTCTTCTCGGCGTGTTCGGCCAGGACGTTGGTGACGGTGACGTTGTCGGTGAGCAGTCGGGCCCCCGGGGCGAGCTTCGGCTCCACGGCCTGGAACTCCCGACGCTCGTGCGCGGCGCTGTGGTTGCTGTCGTGCAGGAACAGGTCGACGGGACGGTCCAGGGCCTGGATCGAGGCGACGGAGTCTCCGATCACCAGATCGACCACGCTCGACCACGGCTCGGCCTTGGCCAGGTAGCCGGCCTCGGGGTTGATGTCCAGCGAGGTGACCCGGCCGGGGGCACCCTCGGCCGCGTTGCGCAGCAGGGCCGCGGCGAGGACGCAGGTCCCGAGGCCCTTGTCGACCCCGGTCTCCACCACGTGCCCGGGTCGGGTGGCCCGGACGATCGCGTACCAGCCGATCCGGCGGGCGTACCGCACGGTGCGGTCGGCCAGGCCCCGACGGTCGGCGGTCGCGGTGGTCCGCTCGATGTGCCGACGCAGCGCGTCGTCGTGCTCGATCTCGTCGAGGTACGCCCGCACCTGCCTGACGGGGACCTCGCAGGTGACGCTGACGAACCAGGCCAGGTGCTCGCGGCTGAGCCTGGTCAGGTCGTACGTGTAGTTGTGGTGCTCCCGGGAGGTGAGCAGCCAGCGGGCCGAGTTGCCGAGGACCCGGGCGTCGTGCCGGGCCACCCGCAGGAACCGCTTGGGGAAGGCCGCAACCGGGGCGAGACGGCTGCGGGCGATGGCACGTCGCAGTTTCGTACCGTCCACGCGCAGGTTGTACCACGTCCCCGGGCCCCCGTTGCCTCTGAAATATTTCATGCATACATTCGTCTCGTGAATGACGGCACTGTCGTCGCGGCACCACCCACGGACCGCCTGCTCGACCTGTTCCAGGGCATCCGGCTGACCCCGACCCAGCGACGGATCGCGCACAGCCTGGTCCAGCACGCCGCCTCCGCGGCCTTCCTCTCCGCGGCCGAGGTCGCCGAGCTCGCCAAGGTCAGCCAGCCCTCGGTGACCCGGTTCGCGATGGCGCTCGGCTACGACGGCTACCCGGCGCTGCGTCGCCGGCTGCGGGAGATCCTCGCCGCCGGGCACCACCGGCCCGCCGCGCCGGTCGACAACGAGCTGCAGCGGGCGGTCCGGGCCGAGGCCGACAACCTGCACCGTCTCGCCGAGCAGCTCGCCAACCGGGAGGCGGTGACCGCCGCCGGAGCCCTGCTCGCCGGCAGCCGACCACTGGTCGTCCTCGGACTGCGGGCCGCCGCGCCGCTGGCCGGCTACTTCGCCTACTTCGCCGCCAAGGTCCACCCGGACGTCCGGATCCTGGACTCCGGCGGAAGCCTGCTCGCCGACCGGCTGGAACAGGCCCGCGCGGCCGGCGCGTCCGCCATGCTGGCGATCGTGCTCCCCCGCTATCCCCGGGAGGCGCTGGACGCCCTCACCGACGCCCGCGCGGCCGGGATGTCGGTCGTGGTCATCACCGACTCGGCGGTCAGCCCGGCCGCCGAGCACGCCGACATCGTGCTGCCGGCGGCGGTCGGCGCCCAGCTTGTCTTCGACCTGCACACCGCGCCGATGGCGATGGCGATGGTGCTGCTGCAGGCGCTCTGCGACGCCGCGCCCGCCGACGTCCAGCGCCGGCTCGAACAGTTCGAACAGTCCGCCGCCCGCCGACAGCTCTTCGTCGGATAGCCCGTCGCCGTCGACCGAGCCCACGCACCCACCAACGACCCGCGCCCCACCCACCACCCGACCCACACCGCACCCACCACCGGAAACGGAGGTCCCATGGCCGACCCGATCCGCGCCCCGCGCGGCAGCACCCGGACCGCGCTCGGGTGGCCGCAGGAGGCCGCGCTGCGGATGCTGATGAACAACCTCGACCCCGAGGTCGCCGAGCGCCCCGACGACCTCGTCGTCTACGGCGGCACCGGGCGGGCGGCCCGGGACTGGCCCTCGTACCACGCACTGGTCCGCACCCTGACCACGCTGCGCGACGACGAGACCATGCTGGTGCAGTCGGGACGGCCGGTCGGGGTGCTGCGCACCCACGAGTGGGCACCCCGGGTGCTGATCGCCAACTCGAACCTGGTCGGCGACTGGGCCACCTGGCCGGAGTTCCGCCGTCTCGAACAGCTCGGCCTCACCATGTACGGCCAGATGACCGCCGGGTCGTGGATCTACATCGGTACCCAGGGCATCCTCCAGGGCACGTACGAGACCTTCGCCGCCGTGGCGGCCAAGCGGTTCGGCGGCTCGCTGGCCGGCACCCTGACCCTGACCGCCGGCTGCGGCGGGATGGGCGGCGCGCAGCCGCTGGCCGTGACGATGAACGGCGGGGTCTGCCTGATCGTCGACGTCGACCCGCGACGGCTGGCCCGCCGGGTCGCCACCCGCTACCTGGACACCGTCGCCGACTCGCTGGACGAGGCGGTGACACGGGCCCTGGCGGCCAAGCGGGAGCGGAGGCCGCTCTCGGTCGGCGTGGTCGGCAACGCCGCGCTCGTGTTCCCCGAGCTGCTGGCCCGGGGCGTCGAGATCGACATCGTCACCGACCAGACCAGCGCGCACGACCCGCTGTCGTACGTGCCGGTCGGGGTCGACCCCGCCGACGCGGCCGAGCTGGCCCGCCGCAGTCCGGCCGAGTACGCCGAGCGGGCCCGCGCCTCGATGGTGCGGCACGTCGAGGCGATGGTCGGCTTCCTCGACGGCGGCGCCGAGGTCTTCGACTACGGCAACTCGATCCGGGGCGAGGCGAAGCTCGGCGGCTACGACCGGGCCTTCGACTTCCCGGGCTTCGTGCCGGCGTACATCCGGCCGCTGTTCAGCCAGGGCAAGGGCCCGTTCCGCTGGGCGGCGCTGAGCGGCGACCCGGCCGACATCGCCGCCACCGACCGCGCCGTGCTCGACCTGTTCCCGGAGAACGAGTCCCTCACCCGCTGGATCCGCCTCGCCGGCGAACGGGTCGCCTTCCAGGGCCTCCCGGCCCGGATCTGCTGGCTCGGTCACGGCGAGCGC
>Ga0310830_100500_pt1 | contig 27421 bp, 45 predicted proteins | sample WT_ome_5_FD_201301 | JGI IMG/M metagenome (GOLD analysis project Ga0310830, IMG submission 201301) | Sorghum-adapted microbial communities enriched on wild type (WT) sorghum from Joint BioEnergy Institute, Emeryville, California, United... ... | reverse complement strand
CCCATTTCCAATAGCGCGGGTGCTGGGGAACTTTTTCGAGGAGGTGAGACGATGGCGAAAAACACCAAATCAGCAATCAAACGATCGACGATCCGGGCGATGAAGGAGCTCGGCACCTACAAGAAGGAGTTCGATCCGATCATCGAGATTTACGCCGAGCTGCGCGAGCAGTACGCCGCGCTGTCCGAACGGTTCGCGGCCGAGGGTTACCCGTTCGAGGTGCCGACTGCGGACGGCGGGTCGAAAAAGGCGCCGATCGTCGCCACGCTCGAAAGCCTCCGGAAGGACATACTGGCGTACGCGGACAGGCTGTGTCTGAATCCGAAGACCATAGATGGCATCACCATCGAGACGAAGAAACAGTCCGCGCTGGCGGCAGCGCTGAAGGCTCTTGAGTGACGCGAAGAACCTCGACGTTGTGCTGGAGTACGCCAGGGCTATCGTCGAAGGCCGAAAAATCGCCGGCAAGGAGTTGGTACAAGCCGCGCAGCGGTTTCTGGACGACCTGGAGAATCCGGAGTACGAGCTTCGCACGAAGGACCCGGAATTCGTCATCCAAATCATTGAGCGCACATTTGTTCACGACAAAGGGGAGGCGATCGACGGGACGCCGCTGCGCGGCAAGCCTTTCCTGCTCGAGCCGTGGCAGAAGTTCATCATCTACAACTTGCTCGGCTTTTGGAAGGCGGGGACAAATGAACGCCGATACAAAGAGGCGTTTATTTTCATTCCCCGGAAAAACGGCAAGACCCGTCTGGTGGCCGCGCTGGCATGGGCGCTCGCGCTGCTCAGTCGCAAATCCGGCGCCACGATTTACATCACGGCGCACGCGCTCAAGCAGTCGAAACAGGCGTTTGAGTTTATCCTCTTTAACCTCAAACGGATGGGTGAAGAAGAAAACTTCCGGATCCTGAACAACAACCAGGAACATAGCATCAGCGGCGACCTCGGTGACGGGTCAATCTACATCGAGGCGCTGGCCGCCAACCCGGACCGGCAGGACTCGCTGAACTGTAATATCGCGATCGCGGACGAGCTGCATGCTTACACCCGGCCGAAGCAGTACAACATCATCAAAGAGGCCATGAAGGCATACACGAACAAGCTCATGATCGGCATCACGACGGCCGGCGACGATATGTCGTCGTTTTGTTACCAGCGTCTCCAATACTGCAAAAAGATCCTGGACAAAACCGTGCGGGATGAACAGTATTTCGTGTTTATCGCGAAGGCCGATGAGGACGAGCGCGGGAACGTCGACTACACGAACCCGATCCAGCATGAGAAAGCGAACCCGAACTACGGCGTGACGATCCGGCCGGAGGACATCTTGAACGACGCGCTGCAAGCCCAGAACGACCCGCAGCAGCGGAAGGATTTTCTGGCGAAGTCTCTGAACGTTTACACGGCAGCGATGAACGCCTATTTCGATGTCCACGAGTTCCGGCTGTCCGACCGCAAATACAGTTGGACGCTGGAGGAGCTCGCGAAGCTGCCGATCAACTGGTATGGCGGGGCCGACCTGGCGAAACTGCACGATCTCACGGCAGCCGCGCTGTATGGAGAATACCAGGACGTCGGCATCGTCATCACGCACGCCTGGTTCCCGATCGTCGCGGCGACAACCAAGGCCGAGGAGGACGGCATTCCGCTCTTCGGCTGGAAGGATGACGGATGGCTCACCATGACGAACTCGGCTGTTACGAATCACGCCGAGATCGTGAAGTGGTTCAGGGAGATGCGGCAGAAAGGTTTCCGCATCAAGCAGATTGGTTTCGACCGGAAGTTCTCGACCGAGTTTTTCCGGGATGCGAAGAAAGCCGGTTTCAAACTGGTCGACGAGCCGCAGTATTTCTGGCGCAAGTCGATGGGATTCCGCCGAATCGAGCAGAAGGCGAAGCTCGGAAAGCTCTACTACCTGCACTCAGACGCCTATGAATACTGCGTACAGAACGTCCACGGCATCGAGAAAACCGACGACTTGATCCAATACGAAAAAATCAGCGAGAACCGACGAATCGACCTATTCGACGCGTCGGTTTTTGCATGTGTGCGATATCTGGAGGACACCGACCAGGCGAAGGCGCAAGAAAACTGGCTGAAAGGTGGTGAATCGTCGGCGTGAGTAAACGACAGAAACAGCGTGCGAGACAGCCGACCCAGCAGCGGAGCTCCGGCGGTGACCTGCTCGGGTACTGGCTCAAAGGTGAAGACCTGACGCTGCCGGCCGGGTACGTGCGGCTGTCTGAGAATCCCGAGGTGCGCATGGCGGTGGATCGGATCGCAGACATGGTCAGTAACATGACCATCCACCTCATGCGGAATGTCGCCGGAGGTCACGAGCGGGTGCAGAATGAGCTCTCGCGAAAAGTGGACATTGAGCCGTATTCGCTGATGACACGAAAGGCGTGGCTCTACCATATCGTTCACACGATGCTCCTTGAGGGCGACGGCAACGCCTTTGTCTTCCCTCAGTTCCGTGACGGGTTGATCGACGAGCTCATCCCGGTTCCGGCGCATATGGTCACGATCCTGCCGCCGAAACAGAACGCGATTGGGCTGGCAACTGGCTATCAGGTAATGATCAACGGCCGCACATACAACCACGACGAGATTCTGCATTTTCGGATCAACCCTGAACCGCAGGAACCGTGGCGCGGTCGCGGGTATCGGCTGATCCTCAAAGATGTCGTGGCGAATCTCGCGCAGGCGGCGAAGACGAAGAACGCCTTCATGGGGGATAAGTGGCGACCGAGCGTGATCGTGATGGTCGATGCGGACTCGAGCCAATTCTCGAGCGAAGAAGAGCGCGACAAGCTGATCGAACGTTACATCGGCAGCGGTCAGAGCGGGAAGCCGTGGATTCTGCCGGATGGGATCATTCGGATTGATACGGTGAAGCCACTCACACTGGAAGACATCGCAATTCATGAAAGCGTCCAGATTGACAAACGAACGGTGGCAGCCATGATCGGCGTGCCGCCGTTTTTCGTTGGCGTTGGCGATTTCAAAAAGGACGAGGTTAACAATTTCATCCGAACGCGCATTGCTTCGATTGCAACGGTTATCGGACAGGAACTTACCAGCAAACTACTCTATGCGCCGGACTTATATTTCCGCCTGTCCGCCCGCAGCCTTTACGCATACGACCTGAAAGAGCTTGCCGACATCGGGCAAAACCTGTACGTTCGCGGCCTGATGGACGGCAACGAGGTCCGCGACTGGGTCGGCCTGTCGCCGCGTGAAGGACTGGATGAGCTGGTCATCCTGGAGAACTACATTCCGCGCGGCATGATCGGCGATCAATCCAAACTCCAGCAGGGAGGTGATGACGGATGAGCAGGGAGCAGCGGCAGACGCGGAGTCTTCGGACTGAGCTCAAGACGCGCGCGGAGGGTGACGGCGGCGATCTGGTCATCGAAGGCTATTTCGCGGTGTTCGGCCGCGAGACGGAGCTCTGGCCGGGTGCGCACGAGGAGATCGCGCCCGGCGCGTTCGCGAACACGCTGTCGAACGACATCCGCGCGCTGATCAACCACGAGACACGCCTGGTGCTCGGCCGGAACAAAGCCGGGACGCTGGAGCTTCGCGAAGACAGCTATGGGCTGTGGGGCCAGATCAAGATCAACCCGAACGATACGGATGCTATGAACCTTTACGAGCGCGTCAAGCGCGGGGACGTGGACCAGTGTTCGTTCGGGTTTAATATTGTCCGCGAAGACACGGAGTGGCGCGAAGACGGCTCCGTGAAGTGGACGATCCGCGAGGTCGATCTGCACGAGGTCAGCGTCGTCACCTTCCCGGCCTACGAGGACACCGGGGTGCAGGCCCGCAAGCAACAAGTCGAAGAGCACCGCGCCCGCCTGCTTGAGGCGCGGCGACAAAAAATCATCGAAAGGGTGAGAAACATTGGCACTCAGACAACTGCTGATCAGCAAGAAGGTTGAGCAGCGCAAGAATGCGCTGGCGGAGCTCCTGATCCAGGAAGAGGAGCTGCAAAAGCGCAGCGAAACGCTGGAAGCGGCCGCCACGGAAGCCCAGACCGACGAGGAACTGGCCGCCGTGGAGGAGGAAGTCGGGAAGCTCGAGGCGCAGAAGGGAGAGCTCGAGCAGAAGAAATCGAAGCTCCAAGGCGAGATCGCCGAGCTCGAAAATGAGCTCGAGCAACTCAACGCGAAGGAACCGGCCAATTCGGTCCGTTCCAAATCCAACGAAAGCGAAAGAGGTGCTGAAATGAACAGACTTCATGTCCGCGAGCTGCTGAAAACCGGCGAATACTACCGCCGTAGTGAAGTTGTCGAATTCTACGAGAAGTTCCGCAACCTGCGGGCGGTTGCCGGCGCCGAACTGACAATCCCGGATGTCGTGATCAACCGCATCATGGACATCATGGGTGATTTCACGACGCTGTATCCGCTGGTCGAAAGAATCCCGGTGAAGGGTACGGCCCGCATCCTGATCGACACCGACACGACGCCGGCAACGTGGATCGAGCAATCCGCCGCCCTGCCGACCGGTGATGTCGGTACGATCACGAACATCGACTTTGACGGGTTCAAAGTCGGTAAGGTAACGTTCGTCGATAACTATCTGCTGCAGGACAGCATCATCAACCTGGACGCCTACGTCACGCGGAAGATCGCCCGCGCCATCGCCAAAGCGCTCGATCAGGCGATCCTGAAAGGCACCGGCGCGGCGAACAAGCAGCCGACTGGCATCATCCCGTCGATCCCGACCGGGAATCAAAAGACGGTCGAAGCCGACGCAAACCTGCTGAAAAACCTCGTCAAGCAAATCGGCCTGATCGACACCGGCGATGACAGCGTGGGCGAAATCGTTGCGGTGATGCGCCGGCAAACGTACTACAACCGTCTGGCTGAATTCAGCATTCAGGTCGATTCCAGCGGCAACGTGGTCGGCAAGCTGCCGAACCTGCGGCAGCCGGATCTGGTCGGTCTGCGTGTCGTGTTCAGCCAGTTCATGGACCCGGACCAAGTCTTGTTCGGCGATTTCTCGCAGTACACGTTGGTCGAACGCGAAAACATCACGATCGACCGCAGCGAGCACGTGAAATTCACGGAGGACCAAATGGCCTTCCGGGGCAAGGGTCGCTTCGACGGCAAGCCGACGAAGCCGACTGCGTTCGCGCTGGTCACAATCACCGATCCGGCGCCGGAGGTATAATCGATGGCAAAGGTGTTGAAAGATTTTCGGTGCAAGGTCACGAAGCGCACATACCGCGCCGGTGACGAGTACGACGGAGATCGTGCGGAGGAACTGCAGGCGCTGGGGTATGTGGTGGCCGGCGAAGGCGCCGACATCGAACCGACGGAAAAGCCGCGAAAGCGCACCAAACGCGATGACGGCGGGTGACGGTCATGGATGAGTCGCAAATCCTCGCGCTGGTTAAAGCGCGGCTCGGAATTACTACGGCGGTCAGGGATACATACCTGGTCGCCATCATTTCCGGCGTGATCGACGAACTCACGAAGGAAAAGGGCATCGCTCTGAGCGCTGACGACGCTCATCACCTGATGTTTGTCGTCGACTATGCGACATGGCGCTATCAGTCGCGCGACGAGTCCGGTGCAATGCCGCGGCATCTCCAGTACCGGCTGCACAACCTGATCATTTCAGCGGGCGGTGGTGCCGGTGACGTATGATCACGAACTGACGCTGGTAGGCGAGGCGATCGAAGAGGACGAGATCGGCAATCAGCGGCCGGTCGAGACCCGGACGACGGTTCTGTGCTCGGTCAAATCGGCCGGCCGGAGTGATTTTTACAGCGGGGCCGCGGCGGGGCTGCGCCCTGAGTACGTTTTTACGGTCCACGCCTACGAGTACAGCGGCGAGCGGATCGTGGAGTTCGAGGGCAAACGGTACAGCGTGATCCGAACGTACCAGGTTGGCGCCGAAGAAATCGAGCTGACGGCCGAAAGGGTGATCGGCAATGGCTAACGTCAGCATCGACAACCTCGCCGCCGAGATCACGCTGGCCGTGAAGGAATATACCGAAGACGTATCGGCAGCCATCAAGCGCGAGGCCGACCAGACGAGTCAACGTTTGGTCAAAGAGATTCGCGCGAAGTCGCCGCGCCGAACTGGCGAATACGCGAAAGGCTGGACTCGGAAAAAGATGGGCGGGGACGGCGAGATCCGCTATATCATCTACAACCGCAGGAAGCCACGGCTCGCCCACCTGCTCGAATTCGGTCATGCGAAGCGCGGCGGTGGGCGCGTAGCCGAGCGGCCGCACATCCGACCTCCGGCCGACAAGGAGATTGAGGCGTTCCAAAACCGTGTCCGCACGATCATTCGGAACGGAGGGTGATCGATGACACTGGCCGAACTGAATCAAGCGTTGAAGGCGATCGGGTATCCGGTCGCCTACTCTCATTTTGTCGACACGCAGCAGAGCCCGGCGCCTGCGCCGCCGTTTATCACGTACCGGGAGGCGTACAGCTCGGACGTGATGGCCGACAATCTCAACTACGTCGGAGTGTCTAACATCCAGATCGAGTTGTACACTGACCGGAAAGATCCGGCGGCGGAGGCGGCCGTCCAAAACAAGCTCAAGGAGCTCGGGCTGCCGTACAGCAAAACCGAGACCTACATCGAGGACGAGAAGCTGTTTCAGACCATTTACGAAATCCAACTGATTGGAGGGTAACAGAATGTCCCAGAACAAAGTGACGTTCGGACTGGAGAAGGTGCACATCGCCTTTTTCGACGACTCGAACCCGAGCCAGCCCGCGTGGAAGACGCCAATCCCTATTCCGGGCGCGGTGCGGTTCACGCCGACGGCGGTCGGCGAATCGACGAACTTTTACGCGGACAACACGCTGTATTTCAGCTACACCGCGAACAACGGCTACACCGGTGAGCTTGAGCTGGCGAACGTGCCGGACGCGATCCTGGCCGAAATGCTCGGTTGGGAGATTGACGAAAACGGTGCACTGATCGAGGTTTCGGACGCGATTCCGAAGCACTTTGCACTCATGGCGCAGGTGCAGGGTGACAAGCGCAACCGCCGGTTCGTGTACTATGACTGCGTCGCCAGTCGTCCGGCGAAGGAACGGACGACGAAGGCCGAGTCGATCACGCCGGCAACGGACGTGCTCAACCTCACGATCTCGCCCATCGAGATTGACGGCAAAATGATCGTCCGGGGTGAAATGGAGCTGTCGGACACGAACACGACGGCTTATAACGGCTTTTTCAGTGCGGTTTACATGCCGTTGTTTACACCGGAGGTGTAACATGCGAGAAATTACGATCGGCGACAAGATGCTGAGGCTCAGGGGCTCCACCCTGAGCCTTCTCTATTACAACCAGGAATTCAGCCGGGACCTTCTCGGCGACATGGTGGGTATGATCACGGGCTTGACCGGCTTTCAGGCGCTATCCGGAGGCGGGATCGATCCGTCCAAACTCGATTTCAGCCGACTGGACTCGGTGGCGATCCTTCGGCTGGTGTGGACGTTGGCGCGGACGGCCGCCGGGGTGGGCGGGCAATTCCCGTCATTCACCCGCTGGCTCGAAGAGCACGAGGATATTGACATCTTTGACCCCGATCTTCTGACTGCCGCCATGGAAGAGGCGAAGAAGATCTTTTTTCGTCGAAACAAGGCCGTGGCACCGGCGGCCCAAAGGTGACTCGCGGAATCAGTGTGATCGGGCCGACATCAACATCCTTGCAACGGCTAGAAGAATTGGGCTCAGTTTTGCGGAGCTCGACCTGCTGACTATGCAGGATTTTATCGACTTTGTACATGCTTACCTGGGTGAAGATCCTGACGAGCCGCGCATGGCAACGCAGGAAGACATTGACGCATTTTATCGCATGTGAGAGGTGAAACCGATGCAGAAAGTCGTCTGCAATGCAGGGTGCCAGAAGGAGTTTGTATTGATCGAAGTGGGGACCGCTCGTATCGGAGATGACATTGAAGCGGTCGGTTTCACCTGCCCTCACTGCGGCCATTTTTACGGTCACTACCAGAACGAGAAGATCCGGAGATTACAAGAAGAGCAGCGCGAGCTGCTGCAACGCGGTAAGCGCGCACAAGGAAAAGCGCTGCGGAGACTGCTGCAGCTGATCGAAAACAAGAAAGCTGAGATAAGTGCCGAAATGAACCGGCTGCGCGCCATTGTGGAAGGTGGTGCGCATGGCTGAGACAATCCGCGGGATCAACGTCGTCATTGGTGCCGACACAACGGGGCTGTCGAAAGCCCTCTCGGATGTGAACAAGAAATCAAGGGACATCCAGTCTGAGCTGAAACAAGTCGAAAAATTGCTTAAGCTGGACCCATCCAATACAGAATTGGTCGCGCAGAAGCAAAAGCTGCTCGCTAACGCGATCGAGAACGCCCGGGAGAAACTGGACCGGCTCCGCTCTGTGCAAGAGCAAGTCAATGAGCAGTTCCAGCGCGGCGAGATCAGCGAAGGGCAGTACCGGGCTTTCCAGCGGGAAACTGAGAAAACACGCCTTGAGCTCGAAAAGCTCGAGCAGCAGCTGCACGACATGGAACCGGCTGTCGAGTCGTTTGGCGAGAAGATGCAAAAAGCCGGTGACAAGCTCAAGTCCGCCGGCGAGAAAATGTCCGACGTGGGTAAAAAGCTCTCCATCGGTGTGACGGCGCCGATCGTCGGGCTCGGTACGGTTGCCACAAAAGCGGCTGTCGACTTTGAGAGCGCCTTTGCCGGCGTCCGCAAGACGGTTGACGCGACGGAAGAGGAATTTGCGCAACTCGAGCAAGGCATCCGCGACATGTCGAAGCGCATGCCGGCGGCGGCGACGGACATCGCAGCTGTGGCTGAGGCAGCCGGGCAGCTCGGCATTGAGACTGACAACATCCTCAAATTTACCGAGACGATGATCGGTCTCGGTGAGGCGACGAACCTGACGGCAGAAGAAGGCGCGACGCAGTTTGCCCGGTTTGCGAACATCGTCGGAATGAGTCAGCAGGACTTTGACCGACTCGGCAGCACGGTAGTCGCACTCGGAAACAATTTTGCCACGACTGAGGCTGAGATCGTGGAGATGGGGATGCGGCTGGCCGGCCAAGGGGCGCAGATCGGACTCACCGAGGCGCAGATCATGGCGCTGGCGACCGCCATGTCGTCGGTCGGCATCGAGGCGGAGGCCGGCGGCACGGCGATGAGTACCGTGCTCAAGCGGATGCAGACGGCGGTCTCGCTGGCCGGCGAAGACTTGGACAAGTTTGCATCGGTCGCCCGAATGTCGGCGGAGGAATTTGCGCGAGCGTTTCAGGCTGATCCGGCTGCCGCACTGCAGGCGTTCGTGGACGGGTTGGCCGCGTCCAGTGCCGCTGGCGAAAACCTGACGGTTATCCTCTCCGATCTCGGTATTACCGGCATTCGCGAGTCCGACACACTCCTGCGTCTGGCCGGTGCCAACGATACGCTGCGCGACGCACTCTCCACGGCGACGGGAGCATGGGAAGAAAATATCGCGCTTCAAAAAGAAGTTGAACAGCGATATGGTACCACCGAGTCGCAGTTCCAAATGTTCCAAAACAAGTTGCAAGACGTAGCCATCACGCTGGGCGAGGCTCTGCTGCCTGCGCTCATGGATCTGTTGGATGCCGCGCAACCAATAATTGAGATGATCGCGGACTGGGCGCGAAAGTTTGCGGACATGGACGAGAAGACGCAGAAGGCGATTGTAGCAATAGCCGGTATCGCAGCGGCCATCGGTCCAGCGCTGATCGTGGTCGGCAAGCTGACATCCGGCATCGGGTCGCTCATATCCGTTTTTGGGCGGATGAGCGGCGCGGCGGCAGGTGCTGCGGCGTCATTCGGCCCGATTGCTGCGGCGATTGCTGCGGCGGTGGCGGCGACTGCGGCGCTATACGCCAATTGGGACCGGATCATGGAGCTGTCCGGTCCGCTCAAGACCGCGATCCTTGTTCTGGCCGCGCCTTTTACACTGATTGTGGGCGCGATCAAGGGCATCGAGTACGCGATGGGCGAGGCGATCCCCGAGATCGATCGGTTCGGGGATGAGGTGTCGGAGGCAACGCAACAGGCGGTCGGCGCGTTTATGGATCTCAACGACAAGGCGACCGTCGAACTGAATCAGCTCGCATGGTCTGGTCAGACCGTCACGCAGGAGATGGCTGACAGCATAGTCGGAACGATCCAGCAGATGGGCGATCAGACGCTGGCAGCGATGGAGGAAAAGCACGCTGAAGAGCTCGAATCCATGCAGGCGTTTTTCGCGAGCGCGCAGGGGCTCACCGAAGAAGAGCAGGCTGAAATTCTTGCGAAGGTGCGAGAAGGGCAAGAGCTGCAGCGTCAGGCGGTCGAAGAGGGACAGGGCCGGATCGAGGAGATCCTCCGTGCCGCGTCCGAGGAAAAACGCGGGCTGACGCGAGAGGAAGCAGATGAGATCCGACGTATTCAGCAGCAGATGCTCGAGACCGGCATCGAGATGATGAGCGAGTCTGAGCTGGAGCAAAAAGCGATCCTCGAGCGCATGCGAGCGAACGCATCCGCCCTGACTGCCCGGCAGGCCGCGGAGGTCGTGCAGAACAGCAGAAAGCAGCGCGACGAAGCGATCCGGGCCGCCGAGGACCAGTACAACGACGTGGTCAAGAACATTATCCGCCAGCGCGACGAGCTCGGCACGATCAGCAAGGAGCAGGCGGACAAGCTCATTGCCGAGGCTCAGCGCCAGCGCGACGAGACGATTGCCCGTGCGCAAGAGATGCATGCCGCGGTGGTCGAAGAGGCGCAGAAGCAGGCCGGCGAGCACGTCAACAAGGTCAACTGGGAAACAGGCGAAGTCAAGAAGCGCTGGCAAGTGCTGCGCGATGATGTGAAGTCCTGGATGACGCGGATGTGGGAGGACGCGAAAGACCTGTTCGGCCGTATCTCGACGACGATACGGGACAAGATGTCAGAGATCCGATCCAATATCACGGACACCTGGAACAACATCATGAACTGGCTTCGTGATCTGAGATCCAGGATGGTGGATATTGGAAAGTACATCATTCAGGGGCTGATTGACGGTATCAAGAGCCTGGTCGGCAACGTCATGGACGCGGTCAAGGGCATCGCTGACGCCGTGACTGGCGGACTGAAAAACGCGCTTTCGATCAGATCACCGTCCCGCGTGCTGATGCAGCTCGGCGAGTACACCGGCGAGGGCTTTGCGCTTGGCCTCGAGCGCACCATCGACACTGTGCGCCGAGAGGCGGCCGAGATGGCAGCGGCCGTCACCGGTGGGCTAGACGGACTGTCCACTCCGGGCGTCTCCGTAGTCGGCGGAGTGGGGGCGGCGCGCGTGACGAACGTCAGCATGGAGGGCATGTTCGCCGGTGCGAATTTCTACGTCCGGTCTGACGCGGACATCCAGGCGATCGCGCGCGAGCTGTACCGACTGCAGCAAGGTGCAATGAGGGGGGTGGGATTGGCATGATGCAAAACGGAGGTTTTGTTCTGGGCGGCGTGCCGGCGAAGGAGCTCGGCATCATCATGATTAGCTCGTCCCGCCGCCCGATCCTGCCCAGCACGGTCGACCGGACGATGACGATACCGGGCCGGCATGGCGCGTGGGACTTCGGAGCGGATTTGGGGCCGCGCCTTTTTGATATCGAATGTGCATTTGTTACGACAAGCCCGACTAAGTTGCAAAAAGCCGTTTCTGATCTCGCTGCATTTTTGGTAGACGAATACGGCCGTCCTCGCACGATGGAACTTACCTTTTCGGTACAACCGGAGAGGTCCTATTTTGTGCGCTATTCAGGAAGTTTGCCGATCGATCGAGTTATCGGACTCGGCAGGTTTACGTTGCCGCTTATTGCTTACGATCCATTTGCATATGCCGAAGCGACTGCATTTGATGTTGACCCTGGTGAATACGACACCGGACTGGATTACGACTCTGGTGCAATTTATCCAAACACACAGTCATTACAATGGCAGTACACATACCACATGTCGAGCTTGTACAATTACGGTCCCCTCGTAACGCCGTTGCGTCTGGATATCGAGGGGGCTTTTAGCAATTTGACCGCGACAAACCTCAATACCGGTCAATCCTTTACGCTTTCGATGACCAACCCCGCAGATCATGTCGTTGTCGTCGATGCGCGGATGATGCAAGTATATCAGGCTGTTATCGGTGAAGAGACGACGTTCATTAACGCCGAATTCCCGGCGTTATTTGAGGATTATATGAACCGGGTCAATAAGTTGTCGAGTTTCTCTGGCGATTTTATCTTCTTACAGCCAGGCGAAAACAAATTTGTCTTTCAAGGGGAATCGCCAGATGCCACAATCCGGTTCCGTTGGAAGCATAAATTCGCATAGAGGAGGAGCGGGTGGATGTCTTATAGTAGTAAACGCATAAAGCGGGATGCAGATCAAAAACCGATTCCGCAGTATTTTAATCCTAACACCGATGACTATGAAGCCTTACAGGGCAAAAATGGCGCGTATAACGTTAATGTTCTCGAATCAGCGCTGCCGGCCGGAGCGGCGACGGATGCGAAACTCGATTTGATCCTGTCTAAGCTCGAGGATGTTGAGTCTGAGCTCACAGCGATCAAGAGCACGAACGGAATCAAAAAGATCGAGGACACGGTCGCTGTACAACTAACGGGGAGTTTACCTACAAAACCGCCAGCAATTGAAACTCTTGTAAATGCTCAATCCTTGGCTGCTGGCACAACCATTGAAGCGGTAATTGATCCGCAAGGTGCAAAAAGAATCATTCTCGCGGTCAACTCTGACAAGCTGTGGAAACTAGCAACTAATTCATTCTGGGCAAACGTCCCCGGTGCTGGGGGAAAAGATCACACTTATCCCGATTGTTATACAAATGCACAACCCGCCGCGACATCAGGCAATTATCCGAAACAAGTAATTATAGGAATGTTTGCAGGCAAAGCAACGGATGAATTGATGGCACTTAGAAATCAAGTTATTCCTGCAAATATTAAAGTAGCAATTACCAACGCCGACACTACGACAGCTACGATCATGGTAAAAGTAATGAGGATTTGGGAGGTGGCATAATTGAGTGAACAACGAAAACAAGAAATAATTAACGCGTTGCAGAACATCTATGACACTTTTCAACCTACCGAGGAAGAACCTGAATTGACCATGTTCGGTTTAATTAGCAGATACAATGCACTCGGAGATAATCCCGAACTCATCGGCGGCGATTGGGTGATCGAAAACTGCCCGGAACCTTTGCGAAGTCTTCCTGCCTAATTCAACTAACGAAGTTCAAATCTATAAGAAATATCACCGGTAAGCTTCTAATGAAAGGGTGATGTAAATGCAGCTTACACCAATCGGCCCGAAAATCGAATCACAGCCGCTCAACGACAACTTTGCGGCGCTCAATAGTGCGAAGCTGGAAAAATCAGGCGACACGATGACGGGGCTCTTGACCGCTTTGGGCGGCATCGACCTTGAAGTGTCCTCTGTGCCGACCGGGAAGGTCGGCAGGATGCACGCGAACGGTGCCACAAAGCGGGTGTACTATCACGACGGCACGGATTGGCGCGAGGTGTGGCACGGCGGGAACAATCGTATGACAATCATTTCTCCCGGTGTGGGATACCACATCTTTGCGAATGGGTTTATCCTGCAATGGGGGAATGTTACGATTGCGGCGAATTCGAACGAAACTGTGATTTTCCCAATATCTTTTCCGAATGAGCTCGTGCTGTGCTTACCGGTCATCGACGTTACGGGAGAAGCGCCCGGCGGCACGGTCAATATGTTCAACCCGACACGCAGCAGTGTTGAGATTGCCCACAGGGGCAGTTCAGGGACAAGGGTAATACGATGGATGGTGTTGGGACGGTGAGTAGAATGAGAGAAAAACAACCGCAATATTATGTCGACTTTGACCAGTCCGGCAACATCGCCGGCTTTTACGTCGACGAGATTCACGGCGACGCAATACCAAAGACGGCGATCCCTATCACAGAAGATGAATGGCGCACTTATGTTTCCGCGCCGCAATTGTACAAGTTGGATGGCGAAATGATTCGCGAAAAAACACAGGAAGAGATCGAAGCCGAACGGGCACAGCGGCCGCCGGAGCCGCCGACGCTGGAGCAACGTTTGCAAGCTACCGAACAAGCTCTGCTCGCTCTGATGGAGGTGTTGTGACGATGTTCGAATTCATTCGCGTTCAATGGGTCATGCGGCGAATTGACGTGGCCAAGGTTCAAAGCTACGTCGGCAAGTGGATCACGCAGGAGCAGGCAGATGCCATCCTTGCGACGGCGCAGATACCGGGTGACAGCCAATGACCGTACCAGTCAAGATCTACAACCAGCAGCTGCAACCGGTCGCTTTCCTCGAGAACGCGACAAAGGTCGGCTACGAGCTTCCGCTGAACAACCTCTGGAAGGCGCAATTCACTCTTCCCGCCGACGACCCAAAGAACACCGAGTGCAAGCCGCTATACTTCGTCGAAATATTCGACGGTGACGAGCGTATCGAGTTGTTCCGGATCGTCCCGCATGCCGCCCGGCGGGACAGCAGCGGCCAGACGATCACGTACCAGTGCGAGCATGTGCTGGCGACGCTGCTGGATGACGTGCTCTTTCAGTTTCATACGGTCGGAAACCTCGGCGTGTACACGCGGGACGTGCTCGAGTACATCCTCGATAAGCAGCTCACCCCGCGTTGGCAGCTCGGCACGGTCAGCTTTGCCCGGCAATTTGAGTATTCGTGGGAAAACGAGAACCTGCTGGCCGCGCTTTTCAGCGTCCCGAAGCCTTTCACAGAGGCGTACCGGTGGACCTGGGACACCACGTCGTATCCGTGGACGCTCAACCTGGTCGAGCAGCCGGCCATCGAGAACGATCCGAACGTGACCTACATCAGGTACGGGCACAACATGCGCGAGATCGAGCGCGAGATCGATCCGACGACACTCTGCACGCGGCTATACTGCCTCGGGTTCGGCGAGGGCGTGAACCAACTCACCATCGCCGAAGTCAATGGTGGCAAGCCGTATCTGGACGCCGACACGCAAGCGCAATACGGAATCATTTCGAAGATTTTCGTTGACCGCCGATTCGAGCATCCGGAGACGCTCAAGGCCCGCGGTGAGGCGCTGCTGGAGGAGCTGAAGCATCCGCGCATCACGTACCGGGCAAAGGCGGCTGACCTCGGGCTCCAGAAGTTCCGGACCGGATCGCATGTCATTGTCAAGGACGAGGAGCTGGGCATCGACATCACGGCTCGCGTTGTCAACGTCCGGAAACCCGACATCACCGGCGCACCGGGTGACATCGAGATTGAGATCGCGAACCGGCCACTGGACATCGCTGGATCGATCGCGGAATTGGCTGACCGGCAGCGGATCAATGAGGTGTACGCGCAAGGCGCCACGAACTTCGACTCGCACGATTTCGCGGACAATTGTGACCCGGACCATCCGGCCATCATGCGGTTCTGGGTGCCGGAGGAGACAGTCAGGATCAACAAGGTGCGTCTGTCGTACCGAGTGGAGCCGTTCCGCTCCTACGAGCGCGCCATTGAGGCTGCGCCGGCGACGACGAGCGGGCCGAGTACAAGGCAGACGACTGCTGCGGGTGGACAGACAACGAGCGGGCCGAGCAGCCGAACAACAACAGCGGCCGGGGGACAGACAACGAGCGGGCCGAGTAGCCGGACGACGACTGCGGCGGGTGGTCAGACGACCAGCGGGCCGAGCAGCAAAATGACGACAGAGCAGACGAGTACTTTTAATACAACAGAGCACGGATTTCTGTTCCCGTCGCCAATATTTCAACCCGGTCAATTCATGAGCACAGAAGGTCTGCACAACCATGGTATTCCTCCCGGTACGCAGCTGATGACTGCCGGCGGGGGCGCTGTCACGTTCATGCCATCAGGTGATCATTATCATCAAATCGGCACCCATTATCACGAGTTTTGGGGCGAAGAGCACACACACGGCATGGATCACACTCACGAGATTGCACCGCACGTGCACGAAATGGATCACACTCACGAGATTGCGCCACACGTGCATGAAATGGATCATACTCACGAGATTGCGCCACACGTGCACGAAATGGACCACACGCACACGATCCCGGCGCATACACACGACATCGAGTACGGAATCTTTGAGGGTCCGACACCGACGGCGGTGACGGTGAGGGTGGACGGAAATGTGATTCCGGGACTGGGCACGAGCGCGGACGAGGTGGACATTATTCCGTACCTGTCGAAGGACGACGGAGGGCGGATTCGGCGGGGAACGTGGCACACAATAGAAATAGCGCCCAATTCACTCGGGCGCATTGTGGCTACGGTTCTGACGCAAATTTTCGTTCAGTCGCGGGGCGGCGGGAACTATTGACCCAGCAGCTTCGCGACTGATTCGTTTTGGAGAAACATCTCACCTTTGGTGATCAACAACTCATCGCCATCTGCATTCCGAAAAAGCATGTCCCCCCCGACCATCTGGGGGATAATGAATTCGATCCGGGAAGACCTAGACTCGATCGTCATCAATCTACGATGATCGGTTGGGCGACTGCCGGGAAGCAAGTCCACAGTTCGCTTCACGCTATCATGAATGTCGTAAAGCGAAGTCCATTCGGACATATCTAGCGTATCGAAGTCAAAGTCAAGCACAATGTCCGTTCCTTCATACGCTGTGGTAGGCGTCGGCTCGCCCGTGATCTCATCGATCGTATGATCCATATTCTGTTCGTCTCCTTTCCTCGTTGGCCCATTGGCAGCGCTGAATTCAATCGTCTTGCTATCAGCCTTGTAGGTTACATCATACCCGAGCATATTAGCGACTTCGCGGACCGGCAGATACGTCGTCCCCTTGACGACGAGCTGCTCGGTCTGCACGTCCCGCTCCTCGCCGTTGACGACGAAGCGGAGTTTGGCGATGGTCGCCGTCACCGTATCGGATGCGGCAAAGGCTGTCGCGGCGCTGCCGATTAGCATGCCGATAACGAGCGCAAATATTGTACGCTTCATGCATTCCGACCTCCTAGTTATTTGGGATCATTATACCATATATTACAATCTTCGACGTGAAAAAGTTTCAAATAGCTCTGCCTATCAGGCGGAGCTTATTTTATTGCGGAGGTGCACGCTTATGGAAAGCTGGTTCAAACCGGGCGTTGCTATTGCCGGTTCCCTCGCCTCCTATTTGTTTGGAGGTTGGTCATCGTTGCTCTCGATCCTTCTGACGTTCGTCGTCCTTGATTACCTGTCCGGCGTCGCAGCGGCGGCCAAAGAGGGACGGCTGCGGAGCGACGTCGGCCTCTGGGGCATCGCGAGAAAAGTCGCGATTTTCGCGGTCGTGGCCGTGGCGCATCTGGTCGACACGACGCTCGGCGATGCGCATCTGTTCAGGGATGCGGCGGTGTTCTTCTATTTGGCGAACGAGCTGCTCAGCGTGATCGAAAACGCTGGCCGAATTGGCGTTCCTATTCCGCCTGTCATGCAGCGGGCGGTGGAAGTATTGCGCGGAAAATCGGAGGGTGACGAAAAATGAAAATCATTGAGGACTTCATCCCCGCCGGTCGCCGTAACCGTCCGGGGACCAAACTGACTGGTCCGAAATACATCACGATCCACGACACGGCGAACCCGGCGAAGGGTGCGAACGCGCTCATGCACGCCAAATATCTCAAGGGTGATGACGCCGCGAACCGACCGGCGAGCTGGCACTTTACGGTCGATGATCAAAATGTGGTGCAGCATATCCCCCTCAATGAAGTCGCTTGGCACGCCGGAGACGGGTCGAAAGGACCGGGGAATACGTCGAGCATTGCGATTGAGATATGCGAGAATGCCGACGGCGACCGAACGAAGGCGGAGGCAAATGCGGCGGAACTGGTCGCGCACCTGCTCAAGCAGTTTGGCCTCTCGATTGACGCCGTAGTCCAGCATAACCGATGGACTGGGAAGGACTGTCCGCGTATTATTCGGCACAGGTCTGGCGGCTGGGAGGCGTTTCTGACGGCTGTTCGGAAACACTTGAATCCGCCGACCTCGGCCGACTGGCGAGCCGAATTTGCAGCCGCCCGGGAATGGGCGGTCGAACAAGGCATAACGGATGGCAGCCGGCCGAAGGACCCGGTCACACGCGAGGAGCTGTGGGTGATGCTGTATCGGATGAATGGCGGGAAGTGATCGCAAAACGAATAAATCCCCACCGGGGTTAGGCTCGGTGGGGAGCGAAAAATTTTTTGAGTTGTAAAGTGAGGATGACGTTCCTTTCTTGATACTTTTGTATATAATAGCAATTAGATGGCTTATTCGGAGGGTTTTTTATGGAAAACGGAATAAAAATAAACCCTTTCGTAAAGAAAATTCTGCACGTACTTTCATGTACAGGATCTTATATGATGGTTTTTGGTTTTTTCTTATCTCTGCAACAATATACAATTGGCTTAATTCCATGGGTCAGGAAAATAATAATTCTCGACTTCTTACCAGTAGGGTTTTCCGTATTTGTGATAACATCTCTATATATAACATTTAAATTTTTTCGGGCGACTTCCCCATATAAGTAAATTAATCTCCCTTCCCGGAAACCAATTCCGATGGATCAGGGAGATTTTTTAATTCAGTTGGCAATTTTACTTGCAGTTTCTCAAAAGCCATTTTATGCGATAGTTCCATTTCTCTAAGTTTTTGTTGATCGACATGTTTCTTGATTTTCAAGAACTTCTCCAGCAGTCCATCCGAAGAACTCTCCAGTTCTACTCTTTTTTCCTCGGTTGTAAAACTCATTTTCCCAGATAGCTTACCCCCAATCAAATAATGCAATAGCACACCGATCCCAAGGACAAGTGCTGGGGCCGTAAACGTTACTATTTCAATAATTCCTGGAGAATTAAGCGTAAGACGAATGTCAATGTCTTCTTTTTTATATTCGGAATCCGTTAATGAATTGATAATCGGGATTAGTTCTAATGTTTTATTTAAGACATCAACGAGATCTACTGCTGGTATATTATCAGGTTTTTGAATTCCAAAAATTAAGTGTGCTGAATTCCCCTTTATATAGAACGAGTGAAGAGTGCGATCAATAAAAGTCGAATACGGAGTCGCATCAGTAATTGTATGATGTGAATTCAATAACCGGTATAAATAAGGATCAAGTTCTTCACGTCGAATGGTTTTTAACCATCTTACTTTTTTTCTTTTCTGAAACGGACATTTACCATCCAACACATCATCTATATTAACTTCTTCAATGTATAAATTGCTTACTACAACACCAAAGGAAACATACAATGATGAGTGACTAGGAATTAATACGATGTCGCCGATTTTTATGTCATACAGAAAACGTTTAATCTGATTTAAAATTCTACCAGGCTGCTTTTCATCAGGATATTGCTTCTTAATATATTCAATAATTTGTTCTTCATCAGGAGATTCGTGTATTAACTTGAGATCGAGCTCGTCCCAACCAACCCCAATAAAATTTTCATGGTAGAATTCTTGGTAGTAATCTCCCGATTGTGTTCTTACGAGCCAGTATTTTTGATTTTCATCGATTTTCACAAAAGGGATACTTTGATATATGCTCTCCTGCAAGGCGAATCCTCCTTCCTTTAAATATATCCCAGGTCATTATACCTAGATTTTCCTGCAAGAACAATATCGATTTAATGATTGTCATTACCCTCCTGTTCGCTTATAATAAGAACAAATGTTCCCAAACATGCGTTCTTGTTTGGAGGGGAACCCCATGATTTCCAAATTCACCGGCCGCCGCGTCGAGATCATCTATCAGGACGCCGACGGCCATCTCACCCAGCGCACAATCCGCGTGCTGGGCGTGCAGGATGTCGTTGTGCGGGCGTATTGCCTCACTACTGGGGCGCCGAGAACGTTCCGGGTCGATGGTATATTGGCGTGCATGCCGGTCAGCGCCGGGAGGCGGTCGGCGTGAAGGCAAACAAACTGACGCCCGGATCAAATCTACTCTGGGAATCAAGCCGAATGATTTTGCCCGAGCATAAGGAAGCGCTTATAAGACATAGGGAGGAATCGAAGATGGCAAAACCGAAAAGACCAGTCCGTGACGAATTCGAGCTGGAGGAGTTGGCCGAAAGGCTGCAGGATGCGATGGAGGAGAGACGCGAACTTGTCTTCACGATCTGGGGCCGTGAGACCACGATCAGGGGACGGGTGGTCAAGATGGATGCGGATACGAAAAAGGTACACATTCAAAATTTCGGGACTGTCGAGAAGGTGCCGTTTTTGGATATTTTGGAGGCGAGACGACCGGAGTTTTGAAAGCGAAAGAGCAGCAGGCATGAGCCCGGCTGCTCTTTTAATTGGTGTCCATTGGGGACAAATTGGGGGCAAAAGTCACTTTTCATACCAAAGAAAGATGCGGAATCATTATGATTCAGAACAATAAAAGTCACATAACATAATGTTTTCGAAATTATCGCTACTTTATATAATGAGTTTTCGCAGGACTTAAAATCCTGCGGGTGGTGACACCCGTACGGGTTCGATTCCCGTCCTCGGCACCATTTGAAGGACCGAAATCCCTTGATACATAAGGGATTTTTGTTTTGGATAAAGCGAGGTGCCGTTCGACGGTTCAACCCTGCTTTTCGCGCTGGGAGCGGATTGGGGACAAATTGGGGTCGAATACATCCCAATGGGACGCAGTCCGTTGACTCAGCTTTTTTGTTATATGCGTATAGGTTTGCGTCGTTACTTGTGGTGTGGAATGGCGCAGATGGTGCTGAATTTCCTTGACTGTTGCGCCCTTGGACAGTAAATAGGTTGCACTGGTATGTCGTAATCCATGCAAGGTCACGTCCCGGAATCCGTTGCGCCGGCACCACTTTTTCCACGCCTCCGATGGGTAGGTGTGGTAGTAAGGTTTGCCTTTGCCGGCATGGAATACAAACTTTCGGTCACCGCCTTCCCATTTACCCTCAGCTTTCAGTTTCAACCGGAGTTTCCGGTTTCGCTTCACATGCTGTTCCAATTCCTTCATATACCAGGCAGGCATGACTACATATCCGTCAGACGCTTCGTTCTTTGTATCCGTGATAAGTGCTCTGCCGCCTTCAGTATGGGATATATTCTCGTCGATGCGCAGCCGATAGCTTTCAAAATCACAATCGTCTTCCTCGAGTGCAATCAGCTCGCCACGGCGAAATCCTCCGAGGATCGCGCCGAGGTAATAGAGCCGGAGCGGTATATCAGATTGGATAAGGGCCGCAATTACTTCGACAGCCTCGTCTTCCTCATAGAAATTCTTCCGATCACGCCACGCTTTTTTGTCCTCTGCTGTGATTTGCGGACGTTTCACGCCTTCCAGCGGATTTTTCTGTATCACACGCCAGCTTACTGCGCATTTGAAAATGCTGTTTGTGACATCATAAGTGTACTGGATCGTGCGCGATTTCAACGGCTTATCTGATTTGCCGTCGGCCCGGTTACCCGGTTTGCGTAATTGCGCGAACAGGTCGACCAACTTCATTGTTGTGATTTCGTCCATGTGCAGATGGCCGATGGTCGGCAATACGTGATGCTCGATTTTTGAGCAATGGGACAAATATGTGGTCCGTTTCAGATTTGGTTCCGCGTACTTCGGTTTCCATTCTTTCTCGAAAAAATCTTTAAACGTCATTTTTGCTGGGGCGATGTATTCGCCACTCAGCACTTGCTGCTTAAACTTTGCCAGTTCATCCTCCAGATATTCCCGCAACTTTTTTGTCGTTTTGAGTAGCGCCGGGTCGTCGATCGTGATCGTCTTCGATACCCTGTTCCGGGTGCCATTCGGATTGTACCCGAGATCCACCCGGAGGCGCCAGGAGCGCTCCCCACGTTTTTCAATACTACCTTTTGCCATGTAAGCTCCCCTTCCCAAACACATGTTCGGTTTAATCTATGTAAACGGCCACTCTCGGCCGGGACTGGTCGGGGATCAACGGAAATCTTCAACTACACCTAAAGGGTCGAAGTAAATCGTGTAACGGCCGCGGGTGACGTACAGACCGTATTTCTCCCGGTATCGGTCGAGCGCTTTCTGCAAAAAAGGCTCTGTGACACCCAGAAACTCCGCCAACTCATATCGATTGCATATGTGGACGTGGTACGCTTCGATGATTTTTTCCAGCGGGACAAGCTTTTCATATGCCCACTGACGCGCAACGCGCTCTTGTTTACGGTTTCGAATGTCACGCTGATCGAGGATATTCCCGGCACTGGTATGGTAATGACCTAGCTCTTCGGCTAAAACGCAGGCTTTCTCGGCGACTAAATTCATACGCTTGTCCAATAAAATGCGATGTCGCCCAGATCTGGTTTCTACATACAAACCTTTTAGCGGCTTCGGGAGGTCGACATAGATCACTGGTACCGGCGATTCCTGAAGTAAACTGTCAAAGAGGGTCATTCATTCAATCATCCTTTGCCAGTGCAATTTTAACGGCCAATTTGATCTTTGCTAATTGCTCCTCAGTTAACTTGCCTTCATGACCTGCACTATGAGCCGCTAAAGTCAAAATTTCTTCTTCAGTGAGATCGGTATGTGTTTTTTCAACCTCTCGATCGGATTGTGCCATTTCTTCAAGATCCTCAATTTTGATCCCCAATGTTCTGCATATTTTTATGACATTTTCAACCGCTGACTTTCCGACACCCCTCTCTAGAATAGAACGCAATGTAGTGTAAGGAATGTTCGCAGCTTCAGCAAATGCTTTTTGCGTTGGCCACCTTTTTTCAATCATCTCCTTAATGATTTCCGTCCTTCTATCCAAACCCCTAACCTCCAATAAACCAAATCTCATACACAAGTTAAATATACGAAATTTCGTACAGTTTGTAAATATGAAATTTAGTATTAGAAATACGATTTAGGGTTGACACGATACGACGACGAGTAGTATAGTTGGGGTAAAATACGAAATTGAGTATTTCAAAGGAGGTGAAACGGTTGTACCCCAACCTCGATGCAGAAATGGCGCGGTCTAAAATCACTAAGAGAGATCTTGCGAAATGTCTTGATGTTCGTTACGCGACGATCATCGACAAGACCAAAGGAAAGCGTCCGTTTCTTCTCGACGAGGCAGTGAAAATCAAACGTAGGTTTTTCCCGCATTGCGATTTGGAATATCTCTTCGAGAAGAACCAATCTCAGAATTCTGCCTAATTGTTCCGTTGAAAGGAGACTGCGAATGACCCCTGAAAAAGCCTTCGCTGCCATCATCGCAGACCTGAAGGAGCAACTAAAGGCCGAGCTCCTTGAAGAACTACGTGAAGAACTCGACCTAACGCTGGACGAAGATATCGGGTTTGAAGAGGCACGTGAAGAGTTGAATATGTCGGAATATACGCTCCGGCAACTCGTCCGCACCAAACAGATACCGCATCGGACGGTTGGGTGTGAGGGATCGAGGCGGCCCAAGTACATTTTCAATCGGCGTAGCTTGAAGATCTGGAAGCGAAAGCAGGAGGAAGCCAACTATCGCCCTCGGGAAGTGATGGCCCGATGAGCACCAAAACCGAGAACTGGAAGGGGCATCAGATCCGGTCGAAAGAATCGGTTGAACAGAAGGAGGCGACTACCCAATGAACCAACCACAAATTTTCAATCACTCAATATTCGGTGAATTGCCGGTGATCGTTCTGGACGGAACGGAGTGGTTCGGGGCGACGGAGGCGGCGAAGGCGTTGTCTTTCTCCGATCCGCACAAAGCCATCTCAAACCACGTTGACGAGGATGACTCGACGGTCCGTCCAGTGGGGGTCCAGACAGGGACGAAGGCAGACGGAACACCGGCTTTCCAGATGGTACAGAAGAAATTCATCAACGAATCCGGCCTCTACAGCCTGATCTTTGGCGCAGCCCGCCAGGGTAACAACCCGGAGATTCAAGAGAAGGCCAAACAATTCAAGCGCTGGGTCACAAGCGAAGTCCTTCCGGCAATCCGGCAGCATGGCGGCTATCTGACGCCGCAGAAGATCGAAGAGGTGCTGCTCAACCCGGACACGATCATTGATCTGGCTCAACGGCTCAAGCAGGCCAACGAGGAAAAGGCGAAGCTGGCCGCTCAGATCGAAGCGGACAGACCAAAAGTGCTTTTCGCCGAGGCGCTTGAAACGTCCGGCAGCTCGATCCTGATCGGCGAATTGGCGAAGATCCTCAAGCAAAACGGCATCAACATCGGCCAAAACCGGCTGTTTGAATGGCTCCGGCAGGAAGGCTACCTGATGAAGACCAAGGACGAACGCTGGAACGATCCGACGCAGAAAGCAATGGAGCTCGGATTGTTCGAGATCAAGAAGCGCACGATCAATTCGCCGGACGGCTCCGTGAGGACAGTCAAGACCACGAAGGTTACGCCGAAGGGGCAGATTTACTTCGTGAACAAATTCAAGGTCGGGCTGGAGGCGAACGCGGGATGAGCGACAACATCAAAATCACGGACACGCCGGATGGCGGCGCGATCGTGGAGATGGACGGCGAGACCATTCGCTACAGCAAAGAAGAGATTGAAGAGATGGAGCGAGACTACAAAGACGCGATACTGCGACTGCTGAACCAAAAATACGCGCAATGAAAGGAGGTGAAAATACAATGACCAACGACAAAACGGCAGAAAAATTGCTCCGCGAACAGCTGGCACTGTTGGCGGAGCGGTCGAAGGATTGCCTTGATGATCATTTACCTGGCATCACAGCGGCAATGGTTGAGATTTGCAAAGTGTTAGAAGAATTTGATCGCTGATGCCTTTCGTGTTTCTTTGAAATGATTGTTGATCTTCTCCCGGATTTCGATGTAACGATCGACGAATTCTTCCGGAGAGATTCCCGACAGCTCTTGTTTTTCCAGGTACAGCATGGTTAGAGCATCAATTTTATTGCTGGGGAATGTCGAAAGCTGCACTTTATCACTCAATTCATCCACCTCCTTCTCAATCCCTAGTCTACCAGAAGGAGGAAAACCAAGAAAGGAGCGACCACCGCGTGAACAACTCCCGAACCGTCGAGGAGATCATGGATCAGCTCCGCACACGCATAGCAGACGGCGTCGTCGATTGGGCGTATGTGCTCGGTATGATCGAGTTCTACGCCCACGACACCGGCGATCCAGAGGTCAGACTGCAAAACATCCGTAACACGATCACAGCATTCGACCGGCTGCGGGCGGAGCGACAAGGGCAAATTGTCGAGGCTGATCTCGACGAGATTCGCGGAGATTTCTGTGGGGAGAGTGGGACAAGACAATGACCGATAAAAAAGAAACCGCCCAGAGGGCGGATGGGATCGAAAAGCAGTACGAAGAAGGCAAAATCACGCTGAACGAAATGCGGATCGCTATGGGACTGAAGCCCGTTGACGATCCAGGATTCGATCAGCTGGTCAAAAAAGCGTGATCTGATAATCCGCTCGTTTGCTGGGATTATTGACAAACACCAGCGTTTCACAAGGCATGTTCAATCCGGCGCAAACGCCCGGAACAAGGTCCAGAAATTCCTCATAAGGGAGGGAAAACCCGAAATTTTCCTTCATGTAATAGAACATCTCTCTTGCATAGACGTTGTTGAATCTTTCTCCAACAAATAACATATTGTACTTTTTCATTGTTTTTCTCAAATCATCTTCAGTTCTAATACCCATAGCTGACCGCCTTAATTCAAGAAGGGTGTTTCTCAAAAGCTCAGACGCGCCCAATAGTATCACCTCCTTCCTGATGCAAGTCTACCAAAAGGAAGGGGAGTGCGAAAGGAGGCACCAATCCAATGACCAAACGCGACCATCTCATGCGGGCAACTATCAAGCTGGAGGAAGCCATCGCCAAGCTGCGCATCGCCAAACAGGAGCTCCTCCACGCCCGCTCCGACCAGCACGTCCGGTTGGCGCTGGCACTGGCAGAGATCGAGGAAATTTACGAAATCCTGACCGACCCGGTCTGCACGCCGGAGATCGCAGAAACGGAGGACTGATCATGACCGCTCACGACGAATACCGCGCCGCGCTCGCCGAGCATCAGGCCGCACAGGCGATGTTCGATCAGGCCGAGCCCGATCGAGTGGACGAGGCGGTGTACAGGCTGCGGGCCGCGGAGCTCAGGCTGGGGACGGCGATCCGGGCGTTGAGACAGCAGAGGGTTGCGGGGTAATGGCCGTGCGCAACCCCTACGACTGGTATATCACGCCGGAAGAGTACGAGACGGCCGCGGCAAATGGCATATCGCGTAATCTGCTAGAAACCCGTATCCGCAAATATGGGTGGCCGAAAGAGCTCGCCATGACCAAGCCGCCGAGGAAGTTGTCGAAAATCCCGCGCGAAATCGTTGAGCTCGCCCAGCGCAACGATATCCCATATCAAACCCTGTACTGGCGCATATACGCCGGCTGGGCGCCGGATCGCGCCGCAACGGAGCCGGTCGCGGATCGAGCGGAGCGCGTCAGACGGGCACACGATGCCCGACGAAAGATTCCCGCCGATATTATCGAGCTCGCCAACAAAAATGGAATCAAGTACATGACGCTATATAAGCGAGTATCTGAAATGGGTTGGGACCCGGTAACGGCCGCCACGACGCCGATCATGACGAAAAGCGAGAGCGGGCGACGGGCCAAAGCGAAGCGAGAAATCGTACACAAATGGATTTTTGCGGTGAGGTGACCAATCCATGACCGACACGCATCGCCGCCTAGTCGAGATCGTATGCGACGGCGACCGCCGGCCGAACCTTTCGCGTGAGTGGCTGACTGTCGAGGACATGATCGTAGCTCATCGGATCGCGACGGAAGGAGGTGACGCAGGCCAATGACCAGCAAACTGATGCCCGACCGCATTGACGACGACGTCGACGTGATCGACGCCTGGAAGATCCGGCGCGACATGAAGCTGGAGGAGCAGATGAGGGAGGAGGTGGTGATGCAGGATGACCAGGGAGGAGCTAAAGCATATTGCTGAGCGAGCCGCAAAGACCCGAATCCTTGTCAGCCAAATAAACGATCTCCTAGATTTCGTGGAATTTATCGAGCGGACTGGTGGTGGCGCAAAACACGATTCTTTCCGCATCGAGGCGTTCGTTAGCGATAGACTGTGGGTCACCATCTCAAAGACTAGCGTTGGTGATCAGGCAATCCGCTCCATCGCCAAAGCCGCCGAAGAGGCCGCCCGCAAGGAAATCGAGCGGCTCGAGCAAGAGCTGGCCGAACTGTAAAGAAAAAGCCGCCAAACAGGCGGCCAGATCCACCGCGGCAACGGTGGACAAGTAAATCGCTTATCAGCCCCATCATACCACAGGTGGGGCGAAGGAGGAAAGTATGGACAAGTACATGGGAGGCGTCGCATACCCGCGCGAAGGGACGCACACGGTCGAAGTCTCGCTCCAATGGGACGAGTACAAAGGGACGGTCATGTATCAGGTCCGCGGCA
>Ga0310830_100497_pt1 | contig 27707 bp, 27 predicted proteins | sample WT_ome_5_FD_201301 | JGI IMG/M metagenome (GOLD analysis project Ga0310830, IMG submission 201301) | Sorghum-adapted microbial communities enriched on wild type (WT) sorghum from Joint BioEnergy Institute, Emeryville, California, United... ... | reverse complement strand
TCAGGATCGTCAGGAATACGGACCAGCCGTGCCCCTTGACCAGCTCCCGGCTGCGCCCGAACGAGCCGACGATCCCGGGCCGCTCGACGACCGCCACCGGGATGGTCACGGCCCAGATCGTCAGCAGGTACAGGCCCGGGATGATCAGCGCCACCAAGCCGATCAGGACGCCGATGGCGTACAGCAGCGAGATCGCCACGAGCATCAGCAGCAGCTCGGAGACGCGGTTGTAGATCGAGCCGATCGAGTGGTCGCGGCGGCCGTCCTGGACGTCACGCACCAGCTCGACGACCATGCCCTGGAACAGGATGCCCAGCAGCAGGCCGACGATGGCCACGAACGGGCCGATCACGAGCGTCAGGACGGCTTCGATGGCGAAGATCCCGAACGCCAGCGGCAGCAGCGTTCCCGCCTGGTCGCGGTAGATGTCGAACGCCTCGCTGATGACGTCGCCGGGCTCGATCGGTACAGGCTGGTTGCTCACGCGCGCAAACGTACAGCCGCCGACGGCGGCAGGTGAAGGGCCGGAAGCGATCCGTCGGCGGGACGTGGACCGCCGACCGGCCGCGTGCGCAACCGCTCGCCGCCGCACCGAGCGCGGCGGCGAGCGCTACATCAGGCCGAGCGCCCGGCCGGCGTCGACCGCCAGGTCGAGCAGCGGCGAAGGCAGGATCCCGAAGAACACGGTCGCCGCGCCCGCCAGCACCGCGACCAGCGCGACCTCCGGGTGGCGCCGCTCGGCGGCCGGGTCGGCGCCCGCCAGGCGCGGCGTCGCGCCGGCGGCCGGGGCCGGGGCGGGCTTCTCGCCCGTCATCCACATCGCGGCAACCACCCGCAGGTAGTAGGCGAGCGAGATCATCGACCCGATCACGATGACGACGCCCAGCCAGGTGTAGCCGCCGTCGGCGGCCGCGTCGATCAGATGGAACTTGCCGATGAAGCCGGCGGTGCCCGGCAGGCCCGCCAGGGCGAGCATGGCGACCGTCATCGGCCACGCCAGCGCCGGGCGCTCGGCGCCCAGGCCCGTCACCGCGGCGATGTCGTCGCCCAGGTCGGTCTCGCGCTCGCGGGCGACGATCACCGCGAACGCGGCCAGGTTCATCAGCAGGTAGACCGCCAGGTAGAAGACCGTCGCCTGCACCCCGACGCGCGAGGCGACCACCACGCCCGCCAGCAGGTAGCCGGCCTGCGCGACGCTCGACCACGCCATCAGGCGTTTCAGCGACGACTGGCCGAGCGCGCCGACGTTGCCGACGACGATCGTGACGGCCGCGAGCGTCGCCAGCGCGGGCGCCCAGTCGCGGTGCGCGTCGATCAGCGCCACGTCCAGCAGGCGCAGCAGCACGCCGAACGCGGCCGCCTTGGTCGCCACCGCCATGAACGTCGTCACCGGCGTGGGCGCGCCCTCGTAGACGTCGGGCGTCCACTGGTGGAACGGCGCCACCGAGGCCTTGAACGCAAGGCCGATCACCGCCAGCGCCAGGCCGGTCAGCAGCAGCGCGTCGCGCGCCATGCCGGAGGCGACCGCCTCGGCGATGCCGCGGAAGTCGGTGTCGCCGGACGCGCCGTAGATCAGCGCCAGGCCGTAGAGCAGCGTCGCCGAGCCGACCGAGCCGATGATCAGGTACTTGAGGCCGGACTCCAGCGAGCGGGCGCGGCGCATCTCGGCGGCGCACAGCACGTAGAGCGGGATCGAGAGCAGCTCGAGCGCCAGGAACAGCGAGACCAGGTTCTGGGCGGCGGCCAGCAGCACCATGCCGCTCGCCGAGGCGAGCATCAGCGCGAAGTACTCGCCGTGCGCGGTCTCCCGCGGCGCGTGCGCGCGCCACGACAGCAGCACCGCCGCGATCCCGCCGACCGCGACGATGAACAGGATCATCAGCGTCAGGTCGTCGAAGCGCAGCGCGGCCTGCGAGCCCTCGGCGACGAACAGCTCCTTGGCCTCGTTCCACTGCCAGACGCCGAGTCCGATCGCGGCGGCAAACGCGATGAGCGCCAGGAACGGCACGAGCTGCTCGCGGACCGCGCGGCTGCGCATCAGACCGACGACCAGGACGAGCAGCGAGCCGCCGATCAGGGCGATGGCCGGGGAGAAGCCCGCCCAGTCGATGTGGGGGGCGGAGATCGCCGAAAGCTGCAACTCGATGGACGGCATGGGGATCACTTGGCCTGGGCGGTCGCGTCAGGCTGGGCGAGAGCGGCGGCCGCCTGCACCGACTTGGTGATGGCGACCTCGCCCCGCGACAGCGCGAGCTGGGGGTAGACGGCGAAGAACAGGATCGCGGCGACCAGCGGCACGAGGACGAGGCCCTCGCCGACGCTGATCTCGCGCGAGTCCGCCTGCGGGCCGACGCGGTTGTGCATCGAGCGGATGTACAGCCGCAGGCCGTAGACGGAGGCGAGCACGACGCCGATCGAGGCGATCACCGCCGCGAGCACCGAGGTGTCGAACGCGCCGAGCAGGATCAGGAACTCGCCGACGAAGTTCGACGAGCCGGGCATCGCCAGCGTCGCCAGCGCGACGATCAGGAACAGGGTGGCCAGCACCGGCGCGCGGAAGGCCATCCCGCCCATGTCGCGCAGGTCCTCCGAGCCGCCGGCGCGCGCCGCCAGGTAGGCGATGACGACGAACGCCGGGGCGACGACGAGCCCGTGGTTGACCGACTGCAGGATCGCGCCCTGGGCGCCGTCGGCGTTCAGGGCGAAGATGCCCAGCACGATGAACCCGAGCTGGGCGACCGACGAGTAGCCCAGCACCAGGCGCATGTTGGTGACGGTGAACGCCATCACCGACCCGTAGAGGATCGAGACGATCGCCAGGACGATCATCAGCTCCTGGAAGTGCGCGCTCGCGTCGGGGAACAGCCCGACCGAGACGCGCAGGAAGCCGTAGGCGGCGACCTTCGACAGCACGGCGGAGAAGACGGCCAGCGCCGGCAGCGGCAGGTTGCGGTAGCCGTCGGGCATCCAGCCGTGCAGCGGGAAGGCCGGCATCTTCACCAGGAAGGCGGCGGCGAAGCAGAGGAAGATCCACTGCTGCGAGCCCTCCGGCAGCACCGTGCGGCCGAGGTCGGAGAGCGCGAAGCTCAGGTCGGCGCCGCTCTGCTGCGAGACGAGCACGCCGGTGGCGATCGCCGCCGCCAGCATCAGCAGCGAGCCGACCAGCGTGTAGATGAAGAGCTTGAGCATGGCGGCCACGCGCGTGCTCTCCGGCCCCCACATCCCGCCGATGAACAGGAACGGGATGAGCATCAGGTCGAAGAACAGGACGAACAGCGCGAGGTCCTGAGCCATCAGCGCGCCGAGCACGCCCGACTCGGCGAGCGCGAAGAAGAAGGCGAAGAGCTGCGGCCGCTCCCGGTCGGTGCGGGCCGCCCAGAACGCGCAGACGAAGAACAGGAAGGCGGCCAGCGCGATCAGGAACAGGTTGAGCCCGTCGATGCCGAGCTTGTAGTGGATGCCCAGCTCGGCGATCCACAGCTCGTCGGTGACGTTCTGTAGGCCGGCCGCGGCGCGGTCGAAGTCGGCGATCGTCCAGACCGACCAGGCGAACGTCAGGCCGGTGCCGAGGACCAGCAGGCCGCGCGAAGCGGCGGCCGGCAGGAACAGGCCGATGAAGGCCGCGGCGGCCGGAAGCCAGAGCGGGATTGAGAGGGGGATGCTCACGTCACGGGGCTCCGGTCAGGACTGCAACAGGAAGTAGAGGATCACCGCGGTGGCGCCGATCAGCAGCAGCGCCGCGTACGAGCGCAGGAAGCCGGACTGCAGCGCGCGCACCGCGGCCGAGCCGGCGCGGACGACCATCGTGCTGCCGCCGATCAGCGCGCCGTTGACCACCACGCGCTCGAAGGTCTGCTGGCCGAAGCGGCCCAGCCAGGCGGCGGGGCGCACGACGACCGCGTCGATCAGCTCGTCGAAGTACCACTTGTTGACGAACAGGCGGTGCAGGGCGGGCACGCGCTCGCGCAGCGCGGCGGCCGCCTCGCCCTCGCCGGCGCCCCAGATCCTGTAGGCGATGAAGATGCCCAGCAGGCCGAGCGCCGCGCCGAGCGCCAGGCCGAACCACAGCAGGCCGTCGCTGTGCTCGACGTGGATGTGCGAGTCGGCGAAGGTCGGGTGCAGGAAGGTCTCGAGCCAGTCGGTCGTCTTGGGGATGAAGACGACGCCGCCGATCACCGCCAGCACGGCGAGCACGCCCATCGCGAGGCGCATCGGCAGCGCGCGCTCGGCGATGTGGTGCTCGGGGCCGGGGAAGCCGACGTCGGTGTCCTCGACCTCGCCGGTGGCCGGGTTGGTCGGCTGCTCGGGATGCCACAGGTGGCCGTGCTGGAGCTCGCGCGCCTGCTCGTTGGGCTCGCCCCAGAAGGCGCGGAAGATCATCCGCCACGTGTAGATCGCGGTCATCAGCGCGGCGGCGTAGCCGACCACGTACAGCACCCAGTGCCAGCCGCCCAGCTCGCCCTGGAAGAGGAGGATCTCGTCCTTGGAGAAGAAGCCGGAGAACGGCGGCACGCCCGCGAGCGCCAGGCCGCCGATCGCGAAGCAGCCGTAGGTGAACGGCATCGCCTTGCGGAAGCCGCGCATGCGGTCGATGCTCTGCTCGCCGCCCATCGCGGAGATCACCGAGCCGGCGGCCATGAACAGCAGCGCCTTGAAGAAGGCGTGCGTCATCAGGTGGAACATCCCGGCCACGTAGGCGCCGGTGGAGACCGCCATGACCATGTAGCCGATCTGCGACATGGTCGAGTAGGCGATGATCCGCTTCAGGTCGGTGACGACGAGGCCGATCGTGGCGGCGACGAACAGCGTGATCACGCCGACGATCGCACCGACGTCGGCAGCCGCCGCGGACTGCTCGAACAGCGGGTGCATGCGGGCGATCAGGTAGACGCCCGCGGTCACCATCGTGGCGGCGTGGATCAGGGCCGAGACCGGGGTCGGGCCCTCCATCGCGTCCGGAAGCCAGGTGTGCAGCGGGATCTGCGCCGACTTCGCGAACGCGCCCACCAGCAGCAGGAGCAGGCCCGCGGTCAGGTCGCCGTGGTGCTGTGCGCCGAGCGCCTCCGCCTGCTCGAAGGTGCCGAGGAAGTCGAGCGTGCCGGTGTGGCGCAGGATGAAGAAGGTGCCCAGCACCAGGCCGACGTCGCCGAGCACGTTGATGACGAACGCCTTGATGCCCGCGGCGGTCGCGGTGGCGCGGCGGTACCAGAAGCTGATCAGCAGGTACGAGGCGGCGCCGACGAACGCCCAGCCGACGATCAGCAGCAGGAAGTTCGCCGCCAGCACCAGGACCAGCATCGAGAAGACGAAGAAGTTCAGGTACGCGAAGAAGCGCGCGTACCCGCGGTCGCCGCGCATGTAGGCGGTCGAGTAGAGGTGGATCAGCGTCGAGACGCCGGTCACCACCAGCAGCATCAGGACGCTGAGGGGATCGACGAGGATCGCCAGCTTGGCGTCGATCGACCCCACCGCCGCGTACTCGTACAGCGAGGAGACGAGCTGGCGCTCCTCGGGGTCACGGCCCTGCAGCGCGAAGAAGGCGACGACCGCGAACGCGAACGAGATCGCCAGCACCGCGGTGCCGACGACGCCCGCGAGGCGGGCGCCTCGCTCGCTGCGGTGCAGCAGGCCGTTGATGATCGTGCCGGCCAGGGGGAACCCGAGGGCCAGCCAGGCGGCGGTGGTGGCGGACATCAGCCGTGAAGCTCCCTCAGCTCATCCACGTCGATGGGCAGACGGCGCCGGTAGATGGCGACGACAAGGCCGAGACCGATGCACACCTCGCAGGCGGCGACGACCATCACGATCAGCGCGAAGACCTGGCCGTCGCCGTCGCCCCACATGCGGCTGAAGGCGATCAGCGCGAGGTTGGCCGCGTTCAGCATCAGCTCGAGCGACAGCAGCAGGATCAGCGGGTTGCGGCGCGTCAGCACCCCGGCGGCGCCGAGCGCGAACACCAGCGCGGAGAGCGCCAGGTACCAGCCGATGCTCATCGCTGCTCCTCCTGCTCGGTGGACTGCTCGTCGGCGCTCGCGGGCAGGGCGGCGGCCTCGGCGGGCGGCTCGAGGCGGCCGATCTCGGCGACCGGGTTGATGTCGCCGACGCCCTCCTTCATCGAGCCGACGCCCGGCGGCAGCGTGGCCGGGATCGGCGCGGCCGGCGTCACCGTGCCGGCGGCCTCGATGCCGCCGCGGCGGCGGGCCAGGACGACCGCGCCGACGGCGGTCATCATCAGCAGCACGGTCGCCAGCTCGAACGGCAGCAGGAAGCGCGTCAGCAGCAGCTCGCCCAGCGCCCCGGGCGAGCCGAACCCGAGCGCCACGTCGGCGCCCTCGCTGTCGACCGCCTTCAGCCCGGTGCCGAGCACCGCGACGAACAGCTCGACCGCAAGCGCGCCGGCGAACAGCATGCTCAGCGCCCGCAGGCCGGGCCCGGCGGGCGGGCTCAGCGACGCGGCGGTGCTGCCCACGTATGCGACGACGAAGATGTAGAGGACGATGACCGCGCCGGCGTAGACGACGACCTGGGCGGCGGCGACGAACTCGGCGTTCAGCAGCAGGAAGAGGACGGCGAGCCCCACCAGGTGGGCCGCCAGCGAGAGCGTCGCGTAGAACGGGTTGCGCAGCACGACGACGCCGACGGCGCCGCCCAGGGCGATGATCGCTGCGACGAAGAAGACGATCGGCGTCATCGGCTATTCGCCCTCGCCTCGCAGCGGAGTCCGGTCGAACGGCTCGGCCAACAGCATCTCCTTGGTGAAGATGAGGTCGGCGCGGTTGTAGTCCGCAAGCTCGTAGTCGTGGCCCATCGTGATCGCGTCGAACGGACAGGCCATCTCGCAGTAGCCGCAGAAGATGCAGCGGCTCAGGTTGATCTCGTAGACCGCGGCGTAGCGCTCGCCGGCCGACACCCGGTTCTCCGGGGTGTTCTCGGCGGCCACGACGCGGATGCAGTCGGCCGGGCAGGCGGCGGCGCACAGCGAGCAGCCGACGCACTTCTCCAGCCCGGTGTCCTCGAAGCGGTGGAGGCGGTGCCGGCCGCGGAAGCGCGGGTAGACCGGCGTCTTCTCCTCCGGGTAGCTGATCACCGACACCGGCGCGACCGCCTGGCGCAGCGTCGTCTTCAGGCCGCGCAGGGTCTCGGCGAAGGCGCGGTAGAAGCCGCCGGCGCCGCCGGCGTCGGGACCGGAGACGACGTGGATCTCTTCGGGGGAGGGGGGCCAGGCCATCAGTCGGTCACCACCAGGATGATCGCGGTCACCATCACGTTGAGGGTGGCCAGGGGCAGCAGCACCTTCCAGCCCAGCGACATGAGCTGGTCGTAGCGCGGCCGCGGCAGGGTCGCGCGGACCCAGACGAAGAAGAACACGAAGAAGAGGATCTTGGCGATCACCACCAGCGGCTCGCACCAGCCGGGGGTGTCGATCCCGAACGGCAGATGCCAGCCGCCGAAGAAGAAGGTGACGATCATCGCCGAGGCGATGACCATGTTCAGGTACTCGGCGAAGTAGTAGGTCGCGAACCGGCCGCCGCCGTACTCGGTGCCGTAGCCGCCGACCAGCTCGGCGTCGGCCTCGGTCAGGTCGAACGGCGGGCGGTTGGTCTCCGCGAACGCGGCGACCAGGAAGACGATGAACCCGACGAACTGCGGGATCACGTACCACATGCCCTCCTGGGCGTGGACGATCCCGGTCAGCGACAGCGTCTGCGCGGTCATGATCACGCCGACCAGCGCGAGGCCCATCGAGACCTCATAGGAGATGAGCTGGGCGGCGGCGCGCATCGCGCCGAGGAACGAGTACTTGGAGCCCGACGCCCAGCCGCCGAGCAGCAGGCCGTAGGAGGCCAGCGAGCTGAAGGCGAACAGCAGCAGCGGGCCGATCGAGACGTCGACGCCGTAGAGGCCGGTCTTGGTGCCGAAGATGTCGTGAACGTCGCCGAAGGGCACCAGCGACAGGGCGCCGACCGCGGTGGCGATCGAGATCAGCGGCGCCAGCACGAACACCCAGCCGATCGCCGTGCGCGGGCGGAACTGCTGCTTGGACAGCAGCTTGAGGATGTCGGCCACCGGGGTGAGCGCGCCGAACGGGCCGACGCGGTTGGGGCCGTAGCGGTTCTGCATGCGGCCCATCACCTTGCGGTCCGCCATCAGGGCGAGCGGGACGAGGTTCAGGCCGACGAAGAAGATCGCGAGGCTCTTGGCGATCTGCATCCACCAAGGCTCGACGTATGCGACGTTCGCGAGCACGGAGTTCAAGGCCTAGGGGTTACTGCGACGGACGTCGGAGTCGGTGGGGAAGCGGTCGGCCGGCGGCGTGGAGCCCTCCGGCTCCTCGTCGGGCGAAGGCGGCGCCTCGGGCGCGCCGACCAGGGCGGGCTCGGGCGACGGCGCCTTGCGCACCTCCACCAGTGGCCCGTCGACGGCGTTGCCCTCCATGAACGCGCAGCCCGCCGGCACCACCGAGCGGACGCGCACGGTGGTCTCGGCGCTGCGGCCGTCGGCCTCGACGACGACCCGGTCGCCGTCGGAGATCTCCAGGCGGCGGGCGTCGGCGGGCGAGAGCTCCAGCCGCGGGCGGGACTGCAGGAAGGCGAGCGCCGGCGAGGCGGCCACCTCCGGGCCCGCCCACACCGAGCGGTAGGTGCCCAGCAGCAGCCGGTCGTCGGCTTCCTCGGCGGGCGCCGGGGTCGGCGGGCGCTCGGTGGACGCGGGCTTGGGCCACGCCTGCTTGTTGCCGTCGATCTCCCACCAGCGCAGGCCCTTGCCGCCGATGCGGTCGAGCGTGGCGCCGGCGTAGAGCGGAACGGCGTCGAAGAGCTGCTTGGAGGCCATCGGCCCGGCCAGGACGCCGAGGTCGACGCCCAGGCGCTTGCCGAGCTCGGCCAGCACCCACCAGCCGGGGCGGGTGTCGCCCTGCAGGGCGATCGCCTGGCGCACGCGCTGCAGGCGGCCGTCGGGGTGGGTGATCGTGCCCTCGCTCTCCGCGTGCGACGGGGCGGGGAAGACCACGGTGGCGTGCTCGCGCAGGCCGTCGGTGAGGAAGGAGGCGTGCGCGATCACCGTCGAGGCGCGGTCGAGCGCCTGCTCCCACAGGGCGCGCTGCGGGTGGCTCTCGACCGGGTCGACGCCCATCAGCCACAGGGCGGCCAGCTCGCCGTCGGCGGCGGCGCGGCCGATCTCGGTGGTGTCGCGGCCCGCCTCGACCGGCGCCAGGCCGGGGCCGGCGAACGGCAGCACGCCGACCTCGCGGAGGCCGCGGCCGTTGGCGACGGCCGGGACGCCCAGCAGGCCGGCGCCCTCGCGGCCGCGCAGGCCGAGCGCGTCGGCGATCGCCACCAGCGCGGCGGCGCCGGCCGGGTCGGCGAGCACGCGCTCGCCGTAGACGATCACGACGTCCTCGCCGCCGTCGCGCAGCAGCGAGACGATGTCCTGAAGCTGGGCCGGGACCTCGCCGCCGGCGAGCGCGTCGGCCAGCAGGGCCGCGGCGCGCGGCTCGCCGCCGGGCGAGAAGCGCAGGACATGCTTGGCCTTGGCGTCGAGCGCCGACGGGCGGGCGCTGGCGACCGCCAGCTTGACGCCGCGGCGGCGCACGCCCTTGCGGATGCGCAGGTCGAGGACCGGCATCTCGTCGACCGGCTCGACGCCCAGCACCAGCACGGTGTGGGCGAACTCGATGTCGGCGACGGTCGCCTGAAGCTCGGGGTCGTTGAGGGCCAGCAGCCCGTCGCGGTCGGTGACGTCGCGCACGCGGCTGTCGATGTCGCGCGTGCCGAGCGCCTCGCGCGCCAGGCGCTGGAGCAGGAAGCCCTCCTCGTTGGAGGTGCCGCCGCCCGCCAGCACGCCGACCTTGCCGCCGGCGCGCTTCAGCGCCGCCGCGGCCTCGTCCAGCGCGCGCTCCCAGGAGACCGGCCGCAGGAAGCCGCCGTCGCGCAGCATGGGGCGGGTGACGCGCTCGTCGACGTGGATCGCCTGGTAGGCGAAGCGTCCGCGGTCGCACAGCCAGCCGTCGTCGACCTCGTCGTTGTCGCGCGCCAGCACGCGCAGGACGCGCTCGTCGCGGACGGTGAACTCGACGTTGCACTGCGCCGGGCACAGGGTGCACACGCCGCCGGAGCCCTCGATGTCCCACGGCCGGGCGCGGAAGCGGTACGGGCGCGAGGTGAGCGCGCCCACCGGGCACAGCTCGATGATGTTGCCGCTGAACGGCGCGACGTACGGGTGGCCGTCGAAGGTGGCGACGTAGGTGTCGGCGCCGCGGTCCTGGAAGACGAGCTGGTAGTCCTCGCTGACCTCCTGGCTGAAGCGGACACAGCGGTAGCAGAGGATGCAGCGCTCGCGGTCGATCGCGATCAGCGGCGAGAGCTCGAGCGGCTTCTCGAAGTGGCGCTTGGGCTCGACGAAGCGCGAGGTGCCCTTGCCCCAGCCGAAGGAGATGTCCTGCAGCGGGCACTCGCCGCCCTTGTCGCAGACCGGGCAGTCGAGCGGGTGGTTGAGCAGCAGGAACTCGACGACCGCCTCCTGCGCCTGCTTGACGCGCTCGGAGGTGGTGTGGACGACCATGCCGTCCTTGACCGGGGTCGAGCAGGCGGTCTGCAGCTTCGGGATGCCCTCGATCTCCACGAGGCACATCCGGCAGGCGCCGACCGGCTGGCCGAGCTTGGGCTCGTAGCAGAAGACCGGAATCTCGACGTCGCCGTACTTGGCGGCGTCGACCAGCATCGTGTTCTCGGGGGCGGTCACCTCCCGCCCGTCGATCGTGAAGGTGACCTCCTTGACCTGCGGCCGCGGCATCTAGAGCACCGCCCCCTGCAGCGCGGCCTCATCCGGGGCGACGGTCCCGCTCAGCACGGGGTTGGCCTCGCGCGCCCGCTCGATGTACTCCTCGAACTCGCTCCGGAACTTCCGGACCATCGAGCTGATCGGCATCGCCATCGCGTCGCCGAGCGCGCAGAGGCAGTTGCCGAGCATGTTGTCGCAGATGGACTCGATGATGTCGAGGTCCATCGGCGTGGCCATCCCGTCGCGGATGCGCCGCATCATCTTCATCGTCCAGTTGGTGCCCTCGCGGCACGGCGAGCACTTGCCGCAGGACTCGTGCCGGTAGAACTCGGCGGTCCACAGGGCGACGTCGACGACCGAGTGCGAGTCGTCGACCACGATGATCGCTCCGGAGCCGAGCATCGTGCCCGCCTTCTGCAGCGAGTTGAAGTCGTAGGGGATGTCGAGGTCGTCCTCGGTGAGCACCGGGGAGGACGACCCGCCCGGGAACCAGAGCTTGACGCGGCGGCCGTCCGGCGGGCCGCCCGCCAGCCCGTAGATGATCTCCCGCGCGGGGATGCCGAGCTCGATCTCGTAGTTGCCCGGCCGCTTGACGTTGCCGGAGACGGAGACGAGCTTGGTGCCGCTCGAGCCCTCGGCGCCGATCTTGGCGTACTCCTCGGCGCCCATCTCCATGATCAGCGGCACCGTCGAGAGCGTCTCGACGTTGTTGATCAGGGTGGGGCCCTGGTAGAGGCCCTGGTTGGCCGGGAACGGCGGCTTCAGGCGCGGGTGGCCGCGCTTGCCCTCCAGCGAGTCGAGCAGGCCCGTCTCCTCGCCGCAGATGTAGGCGCCGGCGCCGCGCTTGACCGTCAGCTCCAGCGACATCCCGGTGCCGAGGATGTTCTCCCCGAGCAGCCCCGCCTCGTAGGCCTCCTTGACCGCCGCCTCCAGGATGTCCGCCTGCTGGACGTACTCGCCGCGGATGTAGATGAACGCCCGATTGGCGCCCGCGGCGTGGGCGGCGATGATCATGCCCTCGATCAGCAGGTGCGGGATCTTCTGGATGATCTCGCGGTCCTTGAACGTGCCGGGCTCGGACTCGTCCGCGTTGCAGACGAGGTACTTGTCCATCGTCCCCTTGGGCATGAACGACGCCTTCATGCCCATCGAGAACCCGGCGCCGCCGCGGCCGCGCAGGCCGGAGGCCTTCAGCTCCTCGACCAGCTCCTCGGGCTGCATGCGCAGCGCCTTGAGCATGCGCTCGCCGTAGCCGCCGCGCCGGCGGTAGACCTCGAGCGTGTTGAGCCCGGGCTCGTCGATGTTCTTGAGGATGAGATGGAGGCTCATGCCGCTCCTCCGAGCGACGTGATCGGGGAGGGGGTGAAGTCCTGCATCGCGCTCACGCGTTGGCTTCCGGATCGACCGAGGGGCGCTTGATGAGCTGCTTGTCGGGCAGAGGCTCGGAGCCCTCGCGGATCTGCCGGGCGAGCTCCTCGATGTCGGACTCCTCGACGGGGCCGACGTAGACGCCGTCGACGGAGACCATCGGCGCGATGTCGCACGCGCCCAGGCACTCGAAGCCGCGTACCTGGATGTCCTCGGCGTCGCCGACCGCTTCGCGCAGCTTCTGCAGCAGCTCGCGGCCGCCGCGCAGCGAGCACGAGATGTTGGTGCAGACGTAGACGCGGCGGCGGTATCCGTCGCCCTCCGCGTCGGTGTCGAGCATGTCGTAGAAGGTGGCGACCGCGCTCAGGTAGGCGGGCGTGACGCGCATGACGCAGGCGACCTGCTCGATCGCCTCCGGCGAGCACCAGCCGTGCAGCCTCTGGGCGGCCTTCAGCGCCGGGATCGCCGCGCTGCGCGGGTCCGGGAACTTGGCCATCTCGGCCTCGATCTCGGCGCGCAGCTCGTCGGGCACCGGCGTCGTCGCCGGATCCGGGACCTCCGCCGGGTTGCGGGACAGGCGCGCCGCCTCGTCCCAGCCGGGGACGCGCGAGCCGTGCGAGAAGCGCCGGACCTCCATCAGCGATCCACCCCGCCGAGCACCGGGTCGAGCATCGCCAGCGTGGCGATCATGTCGGCGATGTAGGAGTCCTTGACCATCGGTGCGGTCGCCTGCAGGTTCACGAAGGAGGGGTCGCGCATGTGGACGCGCGCCGGCTTGCTGGAGCCGTCCGAGCGCACGAAGCAGCCGTACTCGCCGCGCGGCCCCTCGACCGGGTAGTAGACCTCGCCCGGCGGCACGCGGAAGCCCTCCGTCACCAGCTTGAAGTGGTGGATGAGGGCCTCCATCGAGGTGGCGAGCTCGTGGCGCGGCGGCAGCGCGACCTTGCGGTTGTCGGTGATGTGCGGGCCCTCGGGCAGGCCGTCGAGCGCCTGCTCGATGATCCGCAGCGACTGGCGCATCTCCTCCATGCGCACCGCGTAGCGGTCCCAGTTGTCGCCGCGCTGCCCGACCGGGATCTTGAAGTCGAAGTCCTCGTAGGAGCTGTAGGGCTGCGCCTTGCGCAGATCCCACGGGTTGCCGGCGGCGCGCAGCAGCGGGCCGGTGACGCCGAGCTCCAGCAGCGTCTGCTCGTCCAGCGGGCAGGTGCCCTTCAGGCGCCGCAGCACGATCTCGTTGCGGTTGACCAGGTCCATGTACTGGTCGATCCGCGACGGCATGTCGGCGAGGAACTCGCGCAACTTCTGCTCCCAGCCGCGCGGGATGTCGTCCGCGACGCCCCCGACCTGGAAGTAGCGGGTGTGCATCCGCTGGCCGGTCGAGTACTCGAACAGGTCGAGGATCTTCTCGCGCTCGCGGAAGCAGTACCACCACACGGTGACCGCGCCGAGGTCGAGCATCGAGGTGCCCAGCCACACCAGGTGGCTCATGATGCGGTTGAGCTCCATGTGGATCACGCGCAGGTACTGCGCGCGCTTCGGCACCTCGAGCTCCAGGAGGGTCTCCACCGCCCCGATGTAGGCCATCGCGTTGAAGAAGTACGCGAGGTAGTCCATCCGCTCGATGACGGGGATGACCTTCCAGTAGCTCTTGTCCTCGGCGGTCTTCTCGATGCCGGTGTGGACGTATCCGATGACCGGCTTGAGGTCGCGGACGATCTCGCCCTCGAGCGTGACCAGCAGGCGCAGGACGCCGTGCGTGGCCGGGTGGTGCGGGCCGACGTTGAGGGTCAGCAGCTCCTGCTCGGGCTCGGCGGCGCCCGGGACGGGATGCATGCGCTGCGTGAAGTCGACCTGCTGCTCCTGGGTGCGGTAGTCCAGCTCGGTGCTCATCGCGTGTACCCCGTCCCGCGGTCCTCGTTGTAGGTGAACAGGACCGGCTCGCCGCCGACCGGGAAGTCGCGGCGCTGCGGATGGCCCTCGTAGTCCTCGGGCATGAGGATGCGGCGCAGGTCCGGGTGGCCGTCGAAGACCACGCCGAACATGTCGTAGATCTCGCGCTCCTGGAAGTTGGCGGTCGGCCAGTCGGGCGTGACCGACGGGACGCGCGGATCGTCGGTGGAGACGCGCAGCTTGACCGTGAGGCGGTCGACCCGCTCGCGGTCCAGCAGCTCGTAGTGGACGCCCAGGCGGGGCTCCTCCGGGTAGTAGTCGAGCCCGTGGACGCTCATCAGGGCGCGGTAGCCCTTGTCGCGCAGGAAGCGGAGCACCTCGACGATCCGCTCCGGCTTGACCTGGATCGCGCCCTTGCCGCGGAAGTGCTCGGTGGCGACCACCGCGTCGGGGTGGGCCTCCCGCAGCTCCTGGGCCAGAAGCTCTACACCCGGGGCGTCAGGCACCGGCGGTGTCTCCGCGCTTGAAGACGTTGATGGCCGCCTCCTGCTCGAAGCGCTCGATGTCCTCGGGCAGGACCTCGACGGTGCGCTCCGCGCCGTGGCGCTTGCGCCAGCTCAGCGCGGGATCCTGGTGGATCATCGAGCGGAGCTTGAGGATCCCGTAGACGACGGCCTCCGGCCGCGGCGGGCAGCCGGGGACGTGCACGTCCACGGGCATGAACTTGTCGGCCGGGACGATGGCGTAGTTGTTGAAGACGCCCATCGACGACGAGCAGGCGCCCATCGCGATCGCGTACTTCGGCTCCAGCATCTGGTCGTAGATGCGCCGGACGATCGGCGCCATCTTGATCGACACGCGGCCGGCGAGGATGATCAGGTCGGCCTGGCGCGGCGAGGCGCGGAACGCCTCGTAGCCGAAGCGCGCGACGTCGACGCGCGCGCCCGGCAGCGACATCATCTCGATCGCGCAGCAGGCGAGGCCGAAGGTGGCCGGGAAGATCGAGTTGCCGCGCGCCCAGGCGACGGCCTTCTCGAGCGTCGTGGTGATGACGCGCTCCTGGACGTACTGCTCGAGGTCCTCGCCCTCGAGGTCGCCGCGGAGCATGTCGCGGGCGCGAAGCTGCCGGATCCGGAGATCCTCGGCGGCCTGGCTCTTCTCTCGCTTGACGATGCGCACCCCTGCCGTCCTCGGTCGCTATCTCCACTCCAGGGCGCCGCGGCGCCAGACGTAGCCGAAGGCCAGCATCAGCAGGGCGACGAAGATGCCGGTCTCGATGAGGGCGAAGGTGCCGAAGGCGCGCAGCTCGACCGCGATCGGATAGAGGAAGACGACTTCGATATCGAAGAGCAGGAAGAGCATCGCGATCAGGTAGAAGCTGATCCCGAAGCGGAAGCCCTGCCGGACTTCGGACGGCATCCCGCTCTCGTAGGGGTCGCTCTGGCGGTCGTTGAGCTGGGCCGAGCGGCGCTTGGGCCCGAGCAATGTGCCAGCCGTTACGAAGATGGCGCCGACCAGGAGTCCGAGGCCGACGAAGACGATGGCTGGCAGATACGACTGGAGCACTAGCCCTTGGTTCTATCACCTAGTAACGCGTTGTTACAAAGTGACTCTCGGCACTTTCTGCATGGAGGTTGAATGACGACGGTCGCGGAGGCGGCCGCGATCGCGGTCGGCGTGGTCAACCTGCTCGCCGCGGTCGTCGGCGGCTGGCTCTGGTGGCGCGTCGACCCGCGCCCCTTGGCGTGGCTGGGGATCCGCCTGGGGCAGATCGCCGCCGTGCTGCAGGCCGCGGTCGCCGGCATCTTCTACATCTCGGGCCATGAGCCCGACGACGACTTGTACGCCTTGTACGCGGTCCTGCCGATCCTGGTCGGGTTCGTCGCCGAACAGCTCCGGCTCGCCTCGGCGCAGACGGTGCTCGACGCGCACGGGATCCCTGACGCCCAGGCGCTCGGAGAGCGGCCGCTGGACGAGCAGCAGCGGATCGTGCTGCAGATCATGCGCCGCGAGCTGGGCGTGATGGTGCTGGGCGCGCTCGTGGTCGCGTTCCTCGGGTTCCGCGGGCTGGGGACGATCGGGTAGCCGGCCGCTCCCGGGGTCCTCGCGTTCCCAGGGCCCCGGGCTTGCCCGGGGGTTCGGGTTGCGGGCTCGCCCGGAGTTTCGGGTTGCGGGCTCGCCCGGGGGTTCGGGTTGCGGGCTTGCCCGGGCATGTCGCGTTCACGCGCGCCCGCGCGCGCCCGCGCGCGCACCCACCCACGCGTGCCTCCCGCCCAAGGTGAGCGTTGGTTCCGTGCTGCCATGGGGCGACCAGACCGACGCTCGGCGGTGGGGCGGGCGTTGGCGGAAGCCGAGCGTTGGTTTCGTGCTGCCATGGGGCGACCAGACCGACGCTCGGCGGTGGGGCGGGCGTTGGCGGAAGGTGAACGTTGGTTCCGTCGCGCCCCGGGGCGACCGAACCGGCGTTCACGCCTCCGCCGGCATCCGCCGGCACGCGCCGCTCCGCGAGCGTCGGTCTGGTCCGGTCGGAGCGCGACTGGACCGACGTTCGATGCCGCGGTACGCCCGACCGGGCGTGCCCGGTCAGCGAACCGGCTCGGCGCCCAGCCCGGCGAACGCGCTGCGGAAGAACAGCAGCGGCTCGGCGTCCGGGTCGTCCTCCATCGCGGTGACGCGCCCGATCCCGATCGTGTGGTCGCCGGCCTCGTGCAGCGCCTCAAGCTCGCAGGCGATCCAGGCGAGCGCGTCGTCCAGCACCGGCACGCCGTGGGCGATCGTGTGGGTGGCGGCCTCGAACTTCTCGCGTGCCACCCGCTTGGAGGCGAAGATGCGCGCCAGCTCCTCCTGGCCGGCGCGCAGGATGTTGACCGCGAACCGGCCCGCCTCGCGAACCACCGGCAGCGTCCGCGAGTCGTTGTCGAAGCAGACCAGCAGCATCGGCGGGCGCAGTGACACGCTGCTCACCGCGTTGGTCGTGAGGCCCGCGGGGCCGTCCGGGCCTGAGGCCGTCACGATCGCCACGCCGGTGGCGAATCCGCCCATCACGGCGCGGAAGCGGTCGGGATCGGGCTCGGTCTGCACCGGCGGAAGGCTACTTGCGCCCGACACGCGCGGCGATCTGTCGGGGACGCGGTCGAACCGCGGCTCATTCGTCGCACCGCTGCCCACCGCAACCCGGGAAGACGGCGGCGCGGACGCCGACCCCGGTTGCCGCCGTATCGAGAAGCGATCGCGAAGGTGCAGCGAGAGCGATCGTGTGTCGTCCGGCCGGCGCCCGCGCCTGGCGCAAGATTCGCTGCAGACGTCACGATCCCTGCCCGCGCGCGCCGCCCGGACGCTCCGGTCAGTCCCCCGAGCGGCGGGGCACCACCTTCAGCTCGCCCCACTGGCCGAGGCTTGCGTGCTGGCCGACGCTGCACACCAGGCGGTACTTGCCGGGCTTCAGGACGATCCGCCCGCGCTCGGTCGCGGTCTGCCCCGGGTGCACGGTGTCGGTGCGCCCGTAGACCTTGGGCTCCTCGCCGGGGTCGGTCTCGAACTGCTGGATCACCACGTTGTGGGTCAGCCGGCCGACGTTGCGGATGCGGAGCTGCACGCGCCCGGCCGGCACCTGGAAGTTGGCCGGACGCAGGCGGTATTCGTCCAGCGTGATCTCCAGCACGCCGTCGGGCTTGTGGACGTAGCTCGGTCCCCCGCCGCAGCCGGACAGCAGCGGCAGGGCGAGCAAGAGGAGGGCGGAGCGCCTGCGCATCGGAGGGTCACGTATGATGCCGCCCGCATGTCTCGTCGTGTCCTGGTCGCCCTCACCACGCTCGCGCTCGCCGGCGCCGCCGCCGGCTGCGGGCAGCAGAAGAACGACGTAAAGCAGCCCGACGCCGAGATCACGGCGCTGCCCGAGCAGTACCGCGCCGGCGCCAAGCTCTTCGTCGAGCGCTGCTCCGGCTGCCACACCCTCGACATCGTCGGTGCCGAGGGCGGTGCGGCGAAGGTGGGCTCCAACGAGCGCACCGACGGCCCGAACTTCAACGTGCGCAAGGAGAACAAGGAGGACGTCCTCTACGCCCTGCGCAACGGCGGGTTCTCGGGCGCGATCATGCCGCCCAACATCGTCGTCGGCGAGGAGGCCGAGCAGGTCGCCGAGTTCCTCGCCGCGTACGCCGGCAAGAAGAACTGACGCGAGCGCCGGAGGTAGGCTCCGGCGCCGTGCTCGACCTCAAGCGCATCCGCACCGATCCTGACGGGGTGCGCGCCGCGCTCCAGCGCCGCGGCGACGCCTCGCTCCTCGACCGCGTCCTCGAGCTGGACGTGCGACGCCGTGAGATCCTCCCCCGCCAGGAGGGGCTGCGCGCCGAGCAGAACCGGGTCGGCCAGGAGATCGCCGCCGCCAAGCAGCGCGGCGAGGACGCCGAGCCGATCCTCGCCCGGATGCGCGAGGTGGCGGCCGAGGTCAAGGCCCTCGGCGAGGAACTGGCCAAGGTCGAGGAGGAGCTGCAGACCGCGCTCCGCCAGCTCCCAAACCTGCCCGACCCGACCGCGCCGCCCGAGGACACGGTCATCCGCGAGGTGGGGGACGCGACCAAGACCGGGCGCGACCACCTGGAGCTGGCCGGCGAGCGCATCGACATGGAGCGCGGCGCGCGCGTGGCGGGCTCGCGCTTCGCCTACCTGCGCGGCGACATCGCGCGGCTGGAGCTGGCGCTCGTCTCCTGGGCGATGGACCTCCTGCGCGAGCGCGGTTTCGAGCCGGTGATCCCGCCCGTGCTGGTGCGCGAGGAGGCGCTGTTCGGCACCGGCTTCTGGCCCGACACCGAGCAGCAGATCTACCGGCTGGCCGACGACGACCTGTTCCTCGCCGGCACCTCCGAGGTGGCGCTCGCCTCGCTGCACGCCGGCGAGATCATCGACGCCGACCGGCTGCCGCTCCGCTACGCGGGCTTCTCGAGCTGCTTCCGGCGGGAGGCGGGCGCGGCGGGCCGCGACACCCGCGGCATCTTCCGCGTCCACCAGTTCGACAAGGTGGAGATGTTCAGCTTCGTGCGGCCCGACGAGTCGGTCGACGAGCACGAGCGGCTGCTGTCGATCCAGGAGGAGATCCTCCAGCAGCTCGGCATCCCGTACCGGGTCGTGAACATCGCCGTCGACGACCTCGGCGCCTCGGCGGCCAAGAAGTACGACTGCGAGGCGTGGCTGCCGGGGCAGGGCCGCTACCGCGAGCTCACCTCGACGTCGAACACCACCGACTTCCAGGCCCGCCGGCTGGACATCCGCTGGCGGCCGGAGGGCGGCAAGCCGGAGACGCTGCACACGCTCAACGGCACCGCGATCGCGGTCGGCCGCACGATCATCGCGCTGCTGGAGAACGGCCAGCGGGACGACGGCACGATCGTGCTGCCGGAGTGCCTGCGCGCCTACGGCATGCCGGAGTCGCTGCCGGCGGCCGCGGCCTGAACGAGCGGCAGCGCCTCCTCCAGCGTCGGCCGGATCGCGAACGTGCGGTCCAGGCCGGTGATCTCGAACAGCCGCAGCACGGTCGGGTTGGCGCAGACGAGCGCCATCGAGCCGCCGCGGCGGGTGACGCGACGCAGCGCGTTGAGCAGGACGCTCAGTCCGGTGGAGTCGATCAGCTCGACGGCGCGCAGGTCGAGCACCAGGGTGTGGCGGCCGTCGCGGTCAAGCCGGACCAGCGCCTCCTGCAGCCGCGGGGCGGACGCGAGGTGGATCTCGCCGGCGATCTCGACGACGGTGGTGCCGTCCTCGAGCTGCCGGTCGCTGAGCCGGAACTGGGGCCCGAGGAAGCCCATGCGCCAACCCTCCCGGGATGGGTGCGTCGCTGTCAAACGCGGGGGTTCGCGCGCTGGAGTCCGCCGCGGCCGGGCTACGATTTCGGGCGCCCGGAGCGGTGGCAGAGTCTGGTTGATTGCAGCTGCCTTGAAAGCAGCCGACCCCCTTCGGGGGGTCCGGGGGTTCGAATCCCTCCCGCTCCGCTCGAGCCGCCGGTGACGCCGGGCCGGCGGCGCGCGGCGTCCCCGGTCGATGCTTGGCGCGTTTCGCGCATGGCGAGCGAAGGTCGACAAGCGCCGGCGGCGTGCGGGCGTCCGCGGGCTAGTCGGCGCTTGCGCCCACCCCGACGGGGCAGGCGACGCCGGTGCCGCCGAGGCCGCAGTAGCCGTCGGGGACCTTGTGCAGGTACTGCTGGTGGTAGTCCTCGGCGTAGTAGAAGGGGCCGGCGGGCGCGATCTCGGTGGTGATCTTCCGCGGCCAGCCGCCGTCGTTCAGCGCGCGCTGGTAGCGTTCCCGGGAGGCTTCGGCGGCGGCCCGCTGGGCGTCGCTGGTGGTGTAGATCGCGGAGCGGTACTGGGTGCCGACGTCGTTGCCCTGGCGCATCCCCTGGGTGGGGTCGTGGCCCTCCCAGAAGGCCTTGAGCAGCCGCTCGTAGGAGATCTTCTTGGGGTCGTAGGCGACGAGCACGACCTCGGCGTGGCCGGTGAGGCCGGAGCAGACCTCCTCGTAGGTCGGGTTGGGCGTGTGGCCGCCCTGGTAGCCGACCGCGGTGGTGTAGACGCCGGGCAGGGTCCAGAAGCGTCGCTCGGCGCCCCAGAAGCAGCCCATGCCGAAGTAGGCCAGCTCGATGCCGACGGGGAAGGGCGGGGTCATGCGGGTGCCGAGGACGGCGTGCGCCTCGGGGACGGGCATCGGGGTGTCCCGGCCCGGGAGCGCCTCCTCCGGGGTCGGCATCACGAGCTTGTGGCGGCCGAAGATCATGGCCCTTCCACGGTATCCCCTCCCGCCGGAGGCATTACACTGGCAGGACCTCCCGGAGAGGTGGCCGAGTGGCTGAAGGCGCTCCCCTGCTAAGGGAGTATGCGGCGAATAAAGCCGTATCGAGGGTTCGAATCCCTCCCTCTCCGCTCCATCGTCGGGCCGCTGCGGCCGCACTACGGGCGCGCCCCCCGACGGCTACACTGCAGTTCCGCTGCGCCCGTAGCTCAGCTGGATAGAGCGTCGGTCTACGGAACCGAAGGTCCCAGGTTCGAATCCTGGCGGGCGCGCTTACCGAAACCCCTGCTACGGCGGGGGTTTCGTCGTTTCAGCGCTCGCGTCCGGTGGCGCGTAGACGCTCTGGGGCAACCACCGGGGCAACATGGGAACGCGCGACAGGGCCAGCGGTGTCCGCCGCTCCAACGACGAAAGGGGGAGGGCCGAGGCCCTCCCCCTTGGTGTGTCGTTTAGACGGCCTGCCAGCGTGCTCGCCACGTACGGTGTGGTCGTTCGCGGCACCTGTCGCAGAGCCACAGCGCCTTCACGTCCGGGACGTGCGGTCTGCGCGGTCTGACGGGCACCTGCGCGAAGCGACGCGAGCCTCGCCCCGCCGGGATACCGCAGTGGTCACAGGACCGTGCGGGGCGTGGGCGCTGGCGCTGGCTCATCGCAGCGCCGTGGGGTCGTACGTCGGGCGCTCCTGCTCGCCACGCGCCCACGCGAGCGCCTGCAGTCCTGACCAGCCGCCGCGCTGTTCGACGAACAGCAACGCGAACATGTACTCCGGATATAGCGGCGTGGTGCGCCCGTCGGTGCGCAGGATCTCGGGGATCTGCCAGCCCATCAGCCCGGCAAGGAAGTGGTGCAGGCCAACCTCGCGGGTAACGACGCCCTCATCGCGCACCAGGTGGTCATGCTGGGCATATGCGCCGCCATCGGTGAGCACGGGCCCATCCCAAACGGAGACCAATCTGCGGTCGATAGTCGGGTGCTTGGCCCAGCGCGCAAGATTGGCGACCCGCCCGTCGACGCCTTCGATCTCCAGCCAGACCTGCGACTCGAGCACACGGGCCCACGCGCCCTCGCGGGTGCGCAACCGCGTTGTCATCGCATCCGGCAGCGGAACGTCGTGGCGGGGACCGAGCATGGCCTCCATGCCCAGCCCGTACAGGACCGCCTGGGTGCAGATGCTTTTGCCGCGCGAGTTGCGGGCCTCGAGTACGTTGAGCCCCGGCCAGAACTCGAGGTCCGCGCCGTGCGGCCCCGCCTCGGTCTGCACACGCAGCCGCAGGCGCCGCAACTGCAGGCGACTCACGCCCGCGCTCCGAACGCGCGCTTGGCCTGAGCCTCGGTGACCTTGCCTTGCAGCGCGTCGAGTGCAGCGCGCTCGGCTTCAAAGGCGCCGGAGTCCTTGACGTGTCGCAGTGCAGCCTCGCCCGCGGGCGTGAGCTCGACGCGGGTGCCCGCCGGCCGCAGGAGACCCTCGCCGACCGCGCGGTCGATGGCCAGGTTGACTGCCGGGTCGATCCCGACGGCCTCCTCTCCGAGAGGAACGTCGCCGCTCAGCAGCCGTTGTGCGTCGTCAGCTGTGCGGCGAGTAAGCAGGAACCATGACAGCACGTGCATCTGCGCCCAGCTTGCCCGGCGTCCCCAGCATTTCTCAACCATCAGCAGCAGGACCGGGACACGCCATCCGATCCGCAATTCTCCGGGCACCGGCTGACCGCGGGCGGGGGCTTGTTGACGCGTGCCGGCGGTCATGAGCCGTAGCGCAGCGGACAGCGCATCAGCCAGTCTGCGGCCGCGCCCCAAGCCAGCGAATGCGCGTGCCTGTAATGCAACGAGGCCACTTCCTGCTGGATGTCGGCGCGGTAGGTATCGCACAGCGACAGCAGGTCGGCGGCCGGGTCTGGGGCCAGGGCACGCGCGTCGAGATGCAGTTCGCGATCGCCTTTCATCTCGCGAAGTCGCTGCCAGATGAGGCCTTTGGAGCGCAGCTGGTCCATCAAGTCCAGCTCTTGGAGGCGGTATCGCACCATCCGGCGCGACCAATTCGGCACGTCGTTGTCGGCGACGATGACCGTCAGCTTGTCGCGCAGCGTGGTGATGAGCGGATCGTCTCCGCTCAGCCATTCGTCGACGTCGGCGTCGTCAGCCACCGTGTCGGGAAGGTCAAGCTTGCTGCGTACCGCCCCGTACAGAAGCCCCCCACTCATGCCGCAGGTAGTCGATGTCTTTTACGACGATGCGGCAATCGTCGGCCAGGTACGCAAGCTTCCAGGAGCGCAGCTCGCGTTCGCGTTCGCCCGCGTACTCGATCACGCTCTTGTCCTCTAGGCGGGAGACGAGGAACACGTACTCGCGCACGCCGGCGCCGACGAGCCTGCCGATCGGCTCGGCGTTCTTGCGCAGCTTGGGCAGCTCGTCGCGCAGCTTGCGCTTCTGGGCCTTCGCTCGCTGGGTGGACGAGGTTCCTGACTGATCGCCGAAGAACTGAAAGATCGTCGCTTCGCGGATGTAGCCGTCCAAGCCGTAGTCACCCGAATGCCTGGCGGGAACCTTCTGGAAGGCGTTGCCGTGGCGGTGCTCGAGCGCCTGCACGCAGAACCGCTCCCAGTCGTCGCCTTCCAGCAGCGGCAGCGGCAAGTCGATGCTCACCGACAGCCACCCCGATCTGGCGCACCGGTACCTGCGTGCCACGGGTTGCGGTCATGACGCGCAGGACCGTGTGGCGTCCGCGGTCCGATCCACGGCGCACTTGGCACCGAGGAGCGGTACGCAGACCCACAGTGTGAAGGTGGCGCACGCGCGTCGGCAACGTCATGAGGCGCGATCGTAGATGCACAGGCGGCAGCACCCGCCAAGCCGGTTCTGGCGGCGGTACCGAGGTTGGTCGCCCGAGGCACGTCTCCGGCGGGCGTACGACGCTCGCGGAAGGAGCCGTTTCAGGCGAACTGCTGATACTCGGTGAAGAGCACCTGGTCGGGCACGTCGGGCCAGTAGCGGTACAGCACGCGCGCCTGCTCGAGGACCATCTGCGCCGCGGCGTCCAGCGAGTAGCCGCCGGCTCCGCCGCCGTTCTGTTTCGCCGGCGGGCGGTAGCGCTTCTTGCGCAGCAGCCGCTTGATACGTGTGCGGATCGCGGCCTCTGTGTTCTCGTGGCGGGTCCAGTCGACGGTGAGGTCGTTGCGGATGCTGCGGACCAACTCGCGGGCGATCTCGGCCAGCTTGGGGTCGGCCGTCCAGTCCTCCGAGCTGCCGGCCAGCGCGTCGTAGAAGGCGGTCTCCTCGTCGGTGAGGCCGAGCTCCTCGTTGCGCCGGCGGGCGTTGCGCATCTCCTTGGCGATCTCGATCAGCCGCTGGACGATCTCGGCACTGGTCAGCGACTTGTTGCGATAGCGGGTCAGGACCGCCTCGATCTCCTCGCTGAGGTGCTTTGCCTGCATCTGGTTGCGGCCGGCACGGACTCGGATCTCGTCGTTGAGCAGCTTCTCGAGGATCTGCACCCAGACGGGTCAGGCCGGCATCGGCGGGTCGACGCCGTTACGGCGCCCAGCCCAGTGCTACCGCTCGGCGGCCGCTGACTGTAGGATCGTCTGCCGACATTGTCTGCGCCGGACACACCCACGCCAGAACACGCTTGGCTGAACCAGCAGTTCTACGAGAACAAGCCGTGGATGTTCGTCGAGCGACGCAACGCACTGTTGGCGCTCTTGTTTCGCCGGAGCGGCGACCTGGACGAGCTCCTGATGGAGTCGGTCACTGTCGGGAACGTGAGCCTTCAACTCAAGGAGCCAGAGGACGCCGACGCGGCGGCATATGACCACCTCTGCTTTGTTGCTGTCGAGGCATACGCACTACTGCACCACGCCGCCGAGACGCTCCTACGCCTGATCCAGGCGCACCAGCGACGCGAGGATGGCTCGTTTCCTCCCTCGCCAGCCTTGGCACTCACACGCATGAGGAGCTTCAGGGATTTCAGGAACTGGCTCGACGAGAACGTGCGACACGCGACTCAGCGCGACGATGTCGACTCCTGGGTCCGCGACCTGTTCGGCACGGCGCTCAGCGATGCCGTTATCGGGCACCTCGCGGAATACCTGGAACTCTTCGCAGGCCACGTCCTTGATTCCCGTCCGTACAACGCGGTCAAGCACGGACTCGCGGCCACCGGGCAGCATTCGAGCGTCGACCTTCAGGTCGATGGCTTCCAGGTGAGTCAGTTCCAGGGTGTCGCTATCTCCTGGATCGACGACCGGGGCGAACAGCCGGGCGTCAGGACGCGCTGGTACAGCCTTGAGCTGGTCCTTGCCGTCAACACGGTTGCGGCCACGATGATGCGTCGCCTCTGGGATGTGGGCTACGACCGTTACGTCATCGACGACGACCACGAGGTTTCATCGGACTTCAGCGTTCGACCCCTGTCGTTCTGGAAGGAAGCGCTTGAGGGAGCGAGCATGATCGAGGGCGAAATGACCAGGTATCCGAAGAAGCTGATCCTCGTATCCCGCCGTGCAAGCTGATCCCGCCAGACGGTGGATCGGCGTCGATCTCAGGCCAACCGGCTCCGTAGCCCCGCGCGTCCCACTACCAGCCGGCTGAACGAACACAAGCCAGGACCGCTTCGACCGTCTGCGTCTTCGAGACGGTGACGGGTACCAGCGAGGTACAACGACGAGCCTCTTGCGGTCGCCACGGGCGGCGTACGTGCTCCGCATTAGTCCCTCTAAGCAGGTACTTTGTGACTGTCATGTCCACGGACACCCTCGCATCTCGGGGCCCGCGCACGCTCGTAATGAAGGGGTCAGGGGTTCGAGTCCCCTCGTCGGCTTCCGGAAGCGTGCTTCGGGGCGTGGCGCAGCCTGGTAGCGCGCACCGTTCGGGACGGTGAGGTCGCCGGTTCAAATCCGGCCGCCCCGACTGCCCCTCCACCCGCCGCACAGCGGGCTGTGGAGGCGCAGCAGCGCACGACCGCCGGTGTCTTGGCCGAGCGGGTCGTCTCCTTGTGGAGGCGCACGAACTCAGGATCGACCGCGGGGTCCAGGAGGTAATGGTCGGGATGGAGCGCGCTCCCCGACCCGCGCGCTGCGCTCCCTTTCGGGATCTTGCCCTTTCGGGCTGTTGCCGTCATGAGGCTGCGGCAACCACCCGCCGCAGCCCCCTCACGGGCGATTAGCTCAGCTGGGAGAGCGCTCGCTTGACGTGCGAGAGGCCGGGGGGTCGAGCCCCTCATCGCCCATCATCGGACAGGGCCGTTAGCTCAGCGAGGGAGAGCGTTCGCCTTACAAGCGAAAGGTCGCTGGTTCGATCCCAGCACGGCCCATCAACAACCCGGTACCGACCCTCTCCAGCCCAGGCGCGGGCCTTGCCGCGCCGGCTTTCGAATCGGTCCCGAGTCGCTCTGGCCGAACCCGGTGTGGCTACTCGTCGTCCTTCTTGGAGCGCAGAATGATTGTCGTGTCCTCCGACACGCACTCACCCGCCGCCGGCTCCTGCTCCACCACCGTCCAGTTGCGGTCCCAGATCAGCATGCGGCCCTGCCCGGTTGCGTCCTCCTCCGACAGGTTGTACAGGCCGTGCGCCTGCATTGTGTCCTGGGCGTACTGGTGATCCTCACCCACAACGTCCGGCACCGTGATGCAGTCCCTGCCGCCTCCGGATGACGTCTTCCGCTCCGCCCGCTCAGGCTCGGACCGGTTCGCATCCTCGGCGGACGCCGAAGCGCTACCGACGTCGTTCGGTTCGGAGACTCGCTCGACGACCGTCACCGTTCGGGTGGCCGTCTCCTCCTCGGCGCATCCCGCCGCCACAAGCACGCTGGCCGCGGCCACGGCCAGCATCACGATCCGTGCAGAGTGCATAGGCACAACAGCCGGGCAGCGTACCGACAAGAAGCCCAGCGGCAACCAGCAACACGAGCACCACGGGTCGGTCCGGGTGAGAGAGCGCGCGCATCGGGCGCGAGAGCACGCGAGGCAAGCCGGCTCATCAGCGCGCCGCATCACACGGATCGTGTCGTCGCGGGAACATGAGCGCGTCATGAAAGACGACGCGCCTTACGGCCGGAATGTCATGAGTGGTCTCGGACGGCGGGGGCACGTGAGATGGTTGTTGTATCGACACCCCACATGACGGGCTGCAAACATCAGGGGCGATTAGCTCAGTTGGGAGAGCGCTCGCTTCACACGTGAGAGGTCGCTGGTTCGAGCCCAGCATCGCCCACTACGCCAACCACGAGAACAGGGCGGGCGTCCGATGGGCGCCCGCCATCCTGGGGCCTTAGCTCAGTCGGGAGAGCGCCTGCTTTGCACGCAGGAGGTCACCGGTTCGACCCCGGTAGGCTCCACTCCCCACCCTATCCCGCGCTAGGACAGGGTGATGCTTTGCGGGTGTAGCTCAGCTGGTAGAGCGCCAGCCTTCCAAGCTGGAGGTCGCGGGTTCGATCCCCGTCGCCCGCTCTTACGTCACATCCAGAACGCAGTCCCGGGTGGCAGAGTGGCAATGCACGCGGCTGTTAACCGCGCGCCCGCAAGGGCATCGCAGGTTCGAATCCTGCCCCGGGAGCTAGGCCTGGTGCGAGCAAGCGCAAACGCCACCAGACGCTCACGTAGTGCCCTGCCGAGGTCGGTGGAGTCGTGAACGTACATTGTTACCGATCGGTAGCTCTAGCAGGCCCGGGCGCAAGATGATACTGATCGGTAGCACCAAGGATGGGCCTTCCTGCGTCACGGACGCGCGGTATCGCGGGTGGTCCATCGGGGAGGGTTGTTACCGATCGGTGCCAGGAATGATGACCGCTCGGATGCGTTACCGATCGGTATCGCATTGGGCTCGGCCGGGCGGGCCCAGCGCGCGGGGCGGCTTCCGGAATCGAGCCCGTCAGCGGCGCCGCAGCGTCACGGTCGCGCCCG
>Ga0310830_100482_pt1 | contig 28966 bp, 40 predicted proteins | sample WT_ome_5_FD_201301 | JGI IMG/M metagenome (GOLD analysis project Ga0310830, IMG submission 201301) | Sorghum-adapted microbial communities enriched on wild type (WT) sorghum from Joint BioEnergy Institute, Emeryville, California, United... ... | reverse complement strand
GCCGGTGTCATCGACTGCGTGAGCTTGCGGGTGTTCATGCGGGTGCTGCTCTTGAAGGTCCGGTGACGACCGGGGTCCCCGTTCGCGGTGGGCTGGCCGGCGCAACCTTCGGCCGCAGGCGTGGGCACCGTGCCGGTCACCGCCTCGAGCTGGCGGGCCGGGCCGAGCGCTGTGTGTCGTTTCGTCCGGCGCCTCACACGTGCACCGCGACCCCGGCCTCCCATCGGCCGGGGTCGCGGTGGTGGGGTTCAGTGGGCGGGCAGCACCCACACCGAACCGGAGTCGGTGCCCTTGTCGTCGTCGAGGTGGGCGCCGACGACCACCGTGCCGCCGTCGACGGCGACCGCCCATCCGAACCAGTCGCCTGCGGTGCCGTCGGGGGCGGTGAGCTTGGCCTGCTGGGTCCAGGTGGCCCCGGTGCGCACGAAGACGTACGCCGACCCGGAGTTGTCGCCCTTGTCGTCGTCGCCGTAGGCGCCGACGACCACCGTGTCACCGTCGACGGCGACCGCCCATCCGAAGTAGTCGCCTGCGGTGCCGTCGGGGGCGGTGAGCTTGGCCTGCTGGGTCCAGGTGCCACCGGTGCGCACGAAGACGTACGCCGACCCGGAGTTGTCGCCCTTGTCGTCGTCGTAGTAGGCGCCGACGACGATGGTGTCGGCGTCGACGGCGACCGCCTCGCCGAAGTAGTCGCCTGCGGTGCCGTCGGCGGCGGTGAGCTTGGCCTGCTGGGTCCAGGTGCGCCCGGTGCGGGTGAACACGTACACCGACCCGGAGTCGGCGCCCTTGTCGTCGTCGTAGCGGGCGCCGACGACCACCGTGTCGGCGTCGACGGCGACCGCGTACCCGAAGTAGTCGTAGGCGGCGCCGTCGGCGGCAAGGAGCTTGGCCTGCTGGGTCCAGGTGGCCCCGGTGCGGGTGAACACGTACACCGACCCGGAGTCGGCGCCCTTGTCGTCGTCGCCGTAGGCGCCGACGACCACCGTGTCGCCGTCGACGGCGACCGAGACCCCGAACCAGTCGCCTTCGGTGCCGTCGGCCGGGACGAGCTTGGCCTGCTGGGTCCAGGTGCCCCCGGTGCGCACGAAGACGTACGCCGACCCGGAGTACGTGCCCTTGTCGTCGTCGCCGTGGGCGCCGACGACCACCGTGTCGCCGTCGACGGCGACCGCGTACCCGAACCAGTCGCTGACGTCGCCGTCGGCCGGGACGAGCTTGGCCTGCTGGGTCCAGGTGGCCCCGGTGCGGGTGAACACGTACGCCGACCCGGAGTTGGTGCCCTTGTCGTCGTCGCCGTCGGCGCCGACGACCACGGTGTCGCCGTCGATGGCGACCGCGTACCCGAAGTTGTCGCTGGCGGCGCCGTCGGCGGCAAGGAGCTTGGCCGGGTCCACTGGGGAGGCCGGGACGGTGGGGGTGACCACCACGGGGTCCGACGCCTGGGAGGCACGGGCGTCGACGGTGGCGGTGACCGCCACCAGGTAGGTGGCCCCGTTCACCAGCCCGGCCACCTCGACCGGCGGCGCAGGCGTGGTGACGGTCACAGGTGCGCCGCCCTCGAGCGGGGTCGCGGTCACGGTGTAGCTGGTGGCGCCGGGGACCGGGGTCCACGACACCGTCACGGCCCCGTCACCCGGCTCGGCGGTCACACCGGCCGGGGCGGGCACCGGCGGCACCGGCACGGTGATGCTGCCGTCGGACAGGACCGGGCTCGTGGACCCGCCCGGGGTCCCGCCCAGCACGATCTCGGGGGTCACCCCGGCCTCGGCGGGCACGACCGGCCCGGCGCCGGCGGTGGTGAACACCTGCGCGAGCAGGTCACCGTCACCTGTGGCGACGACCAGCGCCCCCCGGACACCGGTGTCGGTGACCTGACCGTCGTGGTGGTCGAACCCGACCGCGAACTCCCCCGCTAGCGCCGGGGACTGGTCCTTCAGGCCGAGCACCCACCCGTCACCGTGCAGACCGTCCACGACAGCGCCGTTGGAGGAGGCGGACATCACCTCGAGCACCATCTGGCGGGTGATCACGTCGGTGCCCTGGTCGGTGGCGGCGGCGATGACGGCGGTGGTGACCTGGTGCAGGTTCGCCCGCGCCGCAGCACGGTGGGCGCGGGAGGTGACCTGGTCGTGGGCGACGATCCCGACCGCGGCCAGGATTCCGACGATCAGGATGACGACGACCAGCTCGACGAGGGTGAACCCTCGTCGAGGGAGGCGGGCACGGCGGGGTGGGGCGAGCACGGGGTGGACTCCTTCACGGGGTGAGGGCGCGCGGGCGCGCGCCAACCCGGACCGTGCGCGGCACCCCCCACCAGGCAAGGGTCCGACGCTGCCAGCGGTGCGGGCACTGCGCACACCTGCACCGTTGGCGACCGTGCGCGGGCATGCTCGACTCCCACCGTCTGGCGCTGGCCACCGCCGTCGCGACCGGCACCGCCCGCCTGCTCGCCACCGACAACACCGCCGGGCCCACCCTGCCGATCGCCGACGCGGTCACGACCGGCGGTGCGTTCTTCGTCACCCCGCACCCGAGGCTGCTCGTCGTCGACGCCGACCCCACCGACCGACCCCACCGGGCCGCCGACGTCGCCGCAGCCCTGGACCTGCTCCTGGAGGCCGCCGACCGGGCCGGCGTGCCCGCCCTGGCCGTGGAGTCCGGGCGACCCGGACACCGCCACGCCTACCTGGTCACCGGCACCGGCACCGCCCGCGCCGCCCTCGAACGATGGTGCGAACGCTCCGGCCTGGACGTGCGCACCCGCGGCATCCGCCCCCCGGGCACCCCGCACCGCACCCTGCCGACCACCGCCTGGTGCGACCACCTGACCGTCGACCACGCCCTGGCGACCCTGACCAGCCCACCCGACCCGGCCGCGACCGCGCGCCTGGCCGCGGACCTGTGCCCCCTGACCCTGCCCGCGCGCGTGATGACCGCGGTCCGCAAGGGACACACCGCCGCCGGGTACGCCACCCCCTCCCACGCCCGCATGGCCCTGGCCGTCGCCGTCCGTGCCCGCGGCGGCTCCCCCGGGCTGCTGCGCGCGATCCTCGAGGACCGCACCAGCCCCCTCGGGGCGACCTACCGGTCCCGGCCCGAGCAGTGGCGCGCAGCCGAACGAGCACGCCTGTGGGACAAGGCCGGCACCTGGATCACCACCAGCGACCTGGTCGACCACCGCGACGTGATCGACCAGGTCGCCGCCGCCGCCGCGTCCGCCGCGTGGCCCGGCAAGGGCGGCGCGTCCGACCTGGCCGTCCTCGAGGAGCTCCTGCGCGTCGCCGCCCGGGTCGGCACCTCCACCCCAGCGGCCGCTCTCGGTGACCTCGCCGTCGGCGCAGGCGTGTCCCGCGACACCGCCCGCGCCGCGGTCAGACGCCTGCACCGGGCCGGGTGGGTGCGCATCGCCGCACCGGCGACACCCACGTGCGCGACCACCTACCAGCTCACCGTCCCCACCGGCACCCACACCCCCACCGGCCCGCACACCGCCCAGATCCCACCCAGGGACACCGTCGGCGACCTGGGGCACGACGCGGCCAGATGGGCGGCCCTGGGCAAGTCCACCACCCGGGTGCTGCGGCACCTGGGCACCACCCCGGTCACAGTCGCGGACCTGGCGACACAGGTGTCCATGTCCGCCGCGTCCGTGCGCCACCACCTGCGCAAGCTCGCCGCGCACCAGCTCGCGGCCCGCACCGGGACCGGGTGGGTCCGGCAGGTACCGGTCGACCTGGTCCAGGTCGCCCACAGGTGCGGGGTCGCAGGCGCCCGGGCCCGGCAGGCCCGCGAGCTCGCCGCGTACCGGGACCTGCGCCGCGCGGCCCGTGCATCCGCCAGGGCCCGGATGCACGTGCCCGCCGGCGCGCACGCCACACCGCTGCTCCCCCTGCCCTGACCACGACGCGCCCGCCCAGGACCCACCCGTGCCGGGGCCGCACGCCCACCATGCGACCGGCGCCAGGTCGGCTCCAAGCCCCGGCGCAGACACCGCGACGACCCGCACCGCACGCCCCACGAGGACGCCGCACACGCTGCACAAGGCCACCCCAGGGTGGTGCGGGCGGCGAGCGCGGCACCCCTGCCCGCGCTTGCGTGACCGGTGCGTCGACCACACCGGCCCCTTCATCCCCTCCGGGGGCGTGAGCCAAGGGGTGGACGTCATCGACACCCCACCCGCCCCCGGTACCCCCGGGGCCGCGCTCGAGCACGGGCGCGCGTCAGCCGGTGCCCGACGGCGGCCAGGTCAGCTCGCCCGGGCCGCCGTACGCGGCCACGTGAGCGTCGACCACGTCACGGACCCACTGCGGGCCCTGCAAGCCGGCGACGTCCACGACGACGCCCGTCCACGGGCTGCCGCCCGTGCGGCGCACAGGCCCGTGGACGGCCACCATCACCCCACCGTCCTGATCGACGACCTCCACCGCCTGCAGGCCCCGGGTCGGGCAGGTCCGGGGCGCCGGACCCCCGACGTGCACACGGACCGGGCGGGCCAGCGACTGGCGGCGCACCTCGACCACGACCTGCCCCTTCCCCCCGGGGACCGACCCCCGAACCAGGGCCCATCGTGCCCGACGGCACCGCGGGGCCCGCAGCCAGGCGCGGACGTTGCCCCCGCACCCGGCGCGGTCACGGTCCCGCCCATGACGACCACAACCTTCACCGGGCTGCGCCCCGACCAGCTCCAGACCGCCGCGGTCACCACCGCCCAGGTCCGGGCCGCGTACGGCAAGCGCCGACCCACCCCTGCAGGCAGGACACGCACCGTGCCCGGCGCGCACCACATGCTCCTGACCATGCGGTCCGGCGTCCTGGACGACGACGCGCGCGCCGTGTTCACCAAGGGACAGTGCCACGCCCTGGCGATCGCACTGAACCTGCGCACCGGGTGGCCCATCGCGTACATCGGCGCGCCCGAGTGCGCCTACGACACCGCCTGCGCCCCCTACCCCGAGCACCTCGGCTGGTGCCAGTGCCAGGTCGACCACCTGGGCGTGTGGACCCCCGACGGGCACTTCCTCGACGTCAACGGGCCCGTCACCCCCGCCGACGCCGGCCGCACCTGGGTCGACGCGATCTACGGCGGCGACTGGGCCGACGACCGCGACCCCGACGACGAGGACGCCGACCTGCCGCACCTGGCCGACACCGTCAAGATCGCCCCCGCCACCGTGCTCACCCACGTGACCTCCGGCGGGCAGTGGCGCACCCCCGAGGTGTCCCTGGCGCTGTCCATCACCGATCAGGTCCTCGCCCTGACCTGATCCTCGGCCCCCGCACCCCGCGTGCGGGGGCCGAACCGTGCCCGCCTTGCCGCCCACGCGCAGGCCGTCACGGTCCCGGTGGACCAGCAAGGAGACCACCATGACCTTGTTCCTCGACCACCCCGCCGCGGCCCCGACGACGCCGACGCGCGTGGTGACCACCCTGACCCCCAACCGGCCCGGGTGGCCCCAGCTGCGCCAGATCCGCACCGGCCCCACCGTGCGCTTCGAGTGCTCCTGCGGAACCCCGCTCGGCGCCGCCCGCCGCCAGGCGCGCGACCTGTTCGCGTTCCACGCCCCGACCGACTGCCCCGACGGGCCCCGCCTTCCCCACTGACCACGGCCCGGCACCCCGCGTGCCGGGCCTTCTTACGCCCGCCGCCGGTGCGGCCGCGGCCTCGTTCGCGGCCCGGTCAGGCCGGCAACGTCTCGGCGGTGTACCCCGCGGCGGTGAACTGGCCCGGCCCGAACCGGCGGTCCAGCCACGCCTGCACCGCGGCGGTCACCGTGTCGGCCTGCTCGACGGTGAAGTCCCGCGACGAGTGCGCGACCAGCAGCAGCCCCTCCCTGGTCGGCTGCGCGGAGATGCGCACACCGGTCGGGCACGCCTGCTGAGCGGTCTTGGCCAGCACACGACCCGCAGGCAGCAGGCGCACCATCGCGCGGGCATTGCCCTGCTCGGCGGGCTGGACGGCGGCGACGTACGGGTTGCCCATGGGTGCTCCAACGCTCGACGACAGGTCTGCCCGGTCAGTGTCGGCACGAACCCACCCGCCGCGGCAGCGCTTCCACCCGCGAGGGTGTGGACACCAGCCACGGCGAGCCGGGGCCGTGGCACTGTGGGGTTGTGCACGGGTGGACGGTCGGGCAACTGCGCGCCGAGCTCGTCGGCGTCGCCGACGACACGCCCGTGCACGTGCTGGCGCCCACCGGGGAGCACACGTGGGTGGTGCACCCGCTCACCGGGGCCGGGTACGGGCCCGGGGTCGACCCGACCGACCCCGTGCTGGCCGCCACGTTCCCGCTCCAGGCCGGGCCCGCACCCGACTGACCGTGGCGTGGGCACTGCCCCAGGCGGGCAGGTGCGGCACAGTGGCAGCCATGGCGACGATCGAGCGACTCACGGCTGACCTGACCGCGGCGATGAAGACCCGCGACACGTTCCGCATCTCCACGCTGCGGCAGGTGATCGCCGCGGTCCGCACCCAGGAGAAGGCCGGCAAGGTCGCCCGCGACCTCACCGAGGAGCAGGTGACCCAGGTCCTGGTGGCCGAGGTCAAGAAGCGCCGCGAGTCCGCGCAGATCTACACCGATGCCGGTGCGCCCGACCGGGCCGCGAACGAGACCGCGGAGGCCGACCTCATCGAGACGTACCTGCCGGCCGTGCTGACCGAGCAGGACATGACCGCCCTGATCACCGACGCGATCGCGACCACCGGTGCGACCTCGGTCAAGCAGATGGGACAGGTGATGAAGGCGGTCACCGCCGCCGCGGCCGCCCGCGGGGCCCGCGTGGACGGCAAGGCGCTGTCCGCACGGGTGCGCGCCGCCCTCGACGGCTGACCCGCCCCTGCCGCGGCACCCGCAGGGCGCGCACCTGCCGGTGCAGACCCCGCGGGTGCCGGCGAACCCGCGCCGCACCGCCGGCACCGACCCGCGCTGCAGCCGCCTCGAGGCCACCAAACCCCGCCCGTGCCGGACGGGGCCAACCCTGCCGACCTGGAACACTCGGGCGTGTGGTACGCACTCGACGGCGACGTCGACAACCCCAGCGGGACGCACCCGCTGGGCGTCGCCCACGACGGTGCCGACTGTGACCAGCTCGGCGGAGCGCTCATGGCCGCCCCGGTGCGGGCACGACACCTGTTCCTTCACGGCCCGCACCGGCGCGACCAGCCGAAGCGGGCGCGGCGACACCGCCCGCCTCGCCCACGTCCCCGGTGCCACCGCCGCCTGGCGGCACCCGACCGGCCCCACCCCGTGCCGGACGGCGGCCGCGGGCCCCGCTGGCGGGCGCCACGCGATTGCCCAGCGGCGCGGTCACCGGCACGATCACGACATGCTCCACAACGCCGCCGTCCAGATCCTCGGGTCGTGCCGCTGCGCGTGCCACCACCTCACCAGGCACCCGCTGCGCGTCGCGGCGTGCTGGTGCGACCCAGGGGCGCGACACGTGTGGCTCACCGACACCCAACGGGCCGAGCTCACCGACCGGCTGGCCCACACCGGCGTCCAGCTCGACCCGCCCCGCATCGGGCACAACGACGCGACCGCGATCCTCGGGCGCTGCCCCAGCCCGCACCACGACGGCGCCGGCCCGGCCACCTGCACCACCGGCACCGACCCGCACCTACGCCCCGCCCTGGACCGGGAGCAGAGCCGCGACCTCCAGCGGCGCCTGGTCACCGGTCGCGCCCGCCCCGAGGAGTACCTGCGTCACGCCCCCTGGATGATCCCCGGCACCCAGGGCCCCGGGCCGGCGGACCCGACAGGCCACCCCACCGCGTAGCACCCGCCCCGACCCCTGCCCCTGGTCCGGTCGCGCCGACAGGCGCGAGCACGACGGCGAACCTGCCCCGCCCCGGGGGAAGGGGGACCGCGGGCGCCTCTGCACGCCCCCGGCCCCGACCGCCGGGGTGGCAGTACGAGCGTGGCCAGCTGCCGGCCCCGACGCGGCCAGCACGCGGCGACCACCGGCGGGCTCGGCTGCTCGCCCCACCTGACGGCACCACCGAACCCATCCCCGACCGAGCACCCGGCCACGCGCTCGCGGCGAGGTCGCGGGCGACCGGCCGCCGCGGCCACTGCCCACGGCGAGGCTGCCGGCACCGTGGGCACACCGTCACCGAGCCGACCGCGACGGGACCGTCCGCCAGGGCATCGGCACCCCGGCCTGACCCGACCCGACCACAGGAGCATCCCCATGCGCGTAGCCGTCTTCCAGCCCCAGGCGTGGGACGCCCGCAACCAGGCCGTCGACGCAGGCGCCCCGTTCACCTTCGAGGTGACCACCGCCCTGGCCCGCCTGGCCGCCACCGACCCCGACCGCGCCGCCGCCCTGCAGGACGCGATCGGGTGGCAGCCCGAGCTCGAGGAGTGGTACGAGGCCGCGGTCGACTCCGGGCAGATCCCCACACGGTGGGACGGCCCGTCCCACATCTACCTGTCCCCCGTCGACGAGCCCAGGTGCGACTACCCCGAGCCCGGGGAGGGGGCCTGCGCGATCACCCGCATCACCCTGGCGGTGGCCCACACGCCCGGCGAGCACATCCCCGCACGGACCCTGGACGACGTGCGCGCCCTGCTGACCGACCCGGCCACCGCGCGGCGCACGGCCCTGCAGGACACGACCACCACCGTCCTCACAGGCGAGCAGGCCCGCAAGGTCCTGACCGGCCGCGGCCTGGACCGGTAGCCCGCTGCGGTCCCCCGCCCACGTCGCGGACCAGGCGGCGAGCACCCACCCCATGCGCTGCTGGGACCGGCCCCGGCGGTGACCTGGCCGCGCACCTGGGCGCCCCGGTGCACCCGGGCAGCCTCGACGGTCCCCGGGCCCGAACCGGCGACCTGCACCACCTGCACGGACCCGCACCTGCGCGCCGAACCGGACCGGGTACGCCGCCGCGACCTGGAGCAGCGGCTGCGCACCGGGCGCGCCCGACCCCACGAGTACCTGCTCCACGCCCCGTGGATGCTGCCCGGCACCCGCCGCGACTGACGGCGACGGCTTGCCGGGGGCGGGCCCCCGGGCCGCCCAGGCCGACCCCGGCGGCGGGCAACCCGATCGGGGGACGCCGCGGTCGCGGGCACCAGTGCACCAGGCGTCGCGGTGGGCACGGTGCCCGCCATGGACACGACCGGGCGGGCGCGGCGCGTGTGGCGCCGGCACTTCGACGGGCGACGCTGGGCGTTCGACCTGGCCGGGCTCGCCACCCTCGCCGCCGCGGCGGCGCTGTGGCTGACGGTCGGCCCGTTCGCCGCGCTCGCGCTGGTGGTGTTCGCGCTCACCGTCCCCGGCGCCGTCATGCTCGCGCAGCTGGAGAAGTCGGTGACCGTCGGCGTGGCGGCGTTCGTCTTCTTCCTCGCCATCGCCGCGGTGATCTGGGCGACGCCCTGGATCGCAGGGACCCGATGACGGACAGCGCCGGCCGAGCCGGACGGCCGCGTACCGTGCGGTGAAGCCCCGCCTGCACACGTGCTCGACGCGCCCCCGCACCACCCGCGGCGACTGACCCAGGTCCAGCCCCGGGGCGACCTCGGCGCGGACCAGCCGACCCGCCGCACCACCGGCCACCTCGCGGCGCAGGTGCCGACCAGCCGCCCAGTGCGCGGCGCGGGCCGGCCGGCACCGTGCCCGGCGCGCTCACCCGGCCTCCCCCGGCCGGCTTCCTCGACGCGAAGGTACCCATGGCGGCACGCCACGCCCCGGCGCGGACCGTAGAGGACGCCACGACGACGCAGGAGGACCCGGTGATCGGCGACACCCCCAGCGGTGAGATCCCACCCGCATGCACCATCGAGGCGGTCACCGCCGCACTGGCAGCGATCGCCGCGGCCGCCAGCCCGCTGACCGGGGCGGTGAGCCTGCTGACCGGGCTGTCCGCCGACGAGCTGGCCGACCTGGGCGGCGTGCGCGGGTAGACCCGCCCCAGGACGCTCAACCCGGCCGGCCCGCACCCGCCAGCGCGGCCCCACCCCGGTGGACCAGCCTGCGGCCCGCAGCTGCGCGGCCGCCAGCCCGCAGGTCCCGCACCCCCGGGTGCAGGTGACCCGCGCCGCGGCCACTGCCCCGGCGGCGGGCGGCGGCACCGTGATGCACGTGCAGACCGTCGTGTTCGACGCCGACCAGGTGCCCTGCCGGCCCGACGCCATCGGAGAGATCTACGCGCGCCTGGGCTGGTACCGGGGGACGCTCGAGCGTGCCGGGATCGCCGGCGTCGTCGAAGCCGCGTTCGCCGACCGTCCCGCGGACCTGACCGACGCAGACGCGGCCCACCGCCACCTGCTCACCGCCCGCCGCACCCTACGCCGCACGGTGCGGATCCACGCGCACATCGCCGACCCCCTCGTGCGCGCCATCCGCCCGCACTCACGCCTGTACGGGCCCCGGAGCTGCTCGTGCCTGCGTGACGCGTGGGAACAGTTCTGCGACCCCCTCACCCAGACCATCCAGGCGCTGGGCCGCGGCTGCCGCTGGGCGGTCCAGGAAGACACCGGCGTCACGTACGGCGACACACACGTGTACGGGCTGGGCGGGCTCGTGCGCACGTTCGACCCACCGTCCCGCGCCGACACCATCCCGCAGCACCTGACGGTGACCATCCCCGACGACGACCACCTGCAGGTCACCCGACGGCTGCGCGGCGCCACCCGGACGATCACCTGGACCCGGATGACCCACGCCCAGGCGACCCTGGCCTGGCGCTCGCACGGCCTGGGCAACGGGCCCACGCTCGTCGCGGTCCCCGACGACGCCGCCCGCGTAGCCGTCGACCTGGCCTGGGCCGGTGAGGGCCTGCTGGACGCACTCGCCGACCTGACCGACCGCATGGGTGCGCTGACCCCGGAAGCGCGTCTGGCCGCCGTCGAGCTCGCGCACGGGTGGACCGGCACCCTGGACGAGCTGCTGCACACCGCGTCCACCGTCGCCGCCTGACCCGCGCACGAACAAGGCCCGGCGCCCGCCCCGTTGCGGGGGCGGGCGCCGGGCCTTGCGCGCTCGAGCGAGCCGGCACCTACTGCACGACGCGGACCACGCGCGCGAAGTCCCCGTGCACGTCGCACCACACGTGATCACCCACGGCGGCAACCGCGTCGCGCTGGTAGCGGGTCTCGCACTCCAGCAGGACCCGGCGCAGCGGGTTCGCACGCTCGCGGCGCGCCAGGCGAATGCGCGCGGCACGCTCCTGCGCCGCCGACAGCCGCACCGGCCGGTCGCGCCGGTCGAGCACCCTGACCATCACCTCACCTCCTCTCGACGACTTCGGCGCACACAGCAACCCCCGCCGCGGCGGGCAGATGACTGCACGAACGGGGGTGTCCCGGCACCGTGCGCCGCGTCGCCCACGGAAGGGCGGCGGCGCCACCGGGAACCCGGGGTGTCCAAGCGCCCCGCACCACGGGGCAGAACATGGAGGAAAGACCCGTCATGGGCCTGTCGATCAACCAGAACATCGCGGCGGTCAACAGCTACCGCAACCTGTCGAACACGCAGAACGACCTGAGCAAGAGCCTGGAGAAGCTCTCGTCCGGCTTCCGGATCAACCGGGCCGCGGACGACGCCGCCGGCCTGGCGATCAGCGAGGGCCTGCGCTCGCAGGTCGGTGGCCTGAAGGTCGCCGCCCGCAACGCGCAGGACGGCATCAGCGTCGTGCAGACCGCCGAGGGCGCCCTGACCGAGGTGCACTCGATCCTGCAGCGCCTGCGTGACCTCGGCGTGCAGGCGGCGAACGACTCCAACAACGGGTCGGCGCGCACGAACATCACCACGGAGGCCACGAGCCTGGTCGAGGAGCTGCGCCGGATCGGCAACTCGACCAACTTCAACGGCATCAAGCTCCTCGACGGCTCCGCCGGCACCCTGAGCTTCCAGATCGGGGCCGACGGCAACGCGGACTCGCGTATCCAGGTCAACCTCGGCTCGGTGGACATGACCGCGGTCGCCGACGCGCTCGCGTTCGGCAGCACCGCCGTCAAGGCCGTGCGCACCACCGTCGACGCCGACGACTTCGACGGCGACTGGCAGTTCACGCAGGGCTCCACCGTCGTCACCGTCGACCTGGGCGACGCCCCCACCACCACCCAGGGCCTAGTGGACAAGCTCAACGCCGACGCCGGGTTCCGGCAGAACTTCGCCGCGTCCCTCAACGACGACGGCGACCTGGTCGTCACCGCCAAGTCCACCTCCACCGAGGCGATCGTCATCGCCACGGACACCGCCGAGGAGGGCACCTTCGTCGACCTGACCGTCGCCGAGGAGGACGTCACCATCGGGTTCGGGTCGCACACCGCCGCGCAGGCCGCGATCGGCCTCATCGACGAGAAGATCGGCGAGGTCTCCACCGCCCGCGCGAACCTCGGCGCGATGCAGAACCGGTTCGAGCACACCATCCGCAACATCAACGTCGCGGTGGAGAACCTGTCCGCGTCCGAGTCCCGGATCCGCGACACGGACATGGCCTCGGAGATCGTCTCGTTCACCCGGGCGCAGATCCTGTCCCAGGCCGGCACCGCGATGCTCGCCCAGGCCAACCAGATCCCCCAGTCGGTCCTGTCACTGCTGCGCGGACCGGCCACGCGGCGGCCGCCCCCGGGTGGGGGCGGCCGCCGCGCGCTGGGCAGCCACTACACCACCAGCCCCCGCTGGCACCATGTCCCCGTAACCTGGCAGACCACCGCCCCGCTGGAGCGTCAGCAGCTCGACCTGTCCACCATGCGCGCCCGAGAGCTCGCCGACCACGTCACCTCCGGGCGCGCCACCGTCGACGCGCCCTACCAGCGCGGCCCGGTGTGGACCACCGAGCAGCAGGTCAACCTCGTGCGGTCCTGGCTGCTCGGCCCGCCCACCCCGACGACCGGCAGCACGAGTGGGCGGTCGTCGACGGCAAGCAGCGCCGGCTGGCCGCCGCGGCCTGGCTCTCCGGCGACCGGCCCGTGCCGGCGTCGTGGTTCAGCCCCGACCTGGTCGAGCGCACCGTCGACACCGTCGACACCGACGACGGGCCGTACGTCACCTACCAGGGACTGAACGACCTGGGGCTCCGGGACACCGCCGCCCGGTTCACCCTGCCGGGCGCCGAGGCCGCGGTGAACACCGTCGCCGAGGAGGCCATGATCTACGGGCTGGTCAACGGCGCCGGTGTCGCCCAGACCGACCAGGACCTGGCCCGCGCGGCCCGCGTCGCCGGCGAGGCGTGACACCCAGCACATTCACCCGCGTTCACCGGGAAAACCCGGATCGTGGGACCTGCGACCTGTTGGGTGCGGACCGTTTCGCGCCCAGGGTCCAGCCCATGCCCCCTTTTCCCAGCGTGCTGCTGCACCCGCTCGAGCCCGCCGAGCTCGACCTGCTCCGTGCCGCGATCGCCACCCAGGCCGCGCGGCTGAACCTGTGCTGCCCGCTCGGCGGGTGCGGGAGCCTGGACTGCAGGCGTCACCTGGCCGAGCTCGAGGACACCCTGGACGCCGCCGAAGCGGCCACCCGCGGCAACGGGACCTGCCCGGTGCGGCTGCTGCCCGGCCCGGCCCGCGCCCTGGTGACCGCGATCGGTGCGCTGTACGAGGACGTCGCGCTCGCCGCGATGCAGGGCTACGACACCTCGGCGCTCGCCGAGCGGACCGCAGGGCTGCGAGACCGCCTCACCCAGCTCGCCGACCAGGCGGCCCTCCAGGCAGCCTGACCGCATGCAGCGGCCCCGGCCCCTCATCAGGGGACCGGGGCCGTGGTGTGCCCGTCAGCTCATCGCCTCACGGGTGCGGCGCCGACGCCGGCGGGGCCGGGAGGCGGCGGGGCGCTCGGCCAGGGCGCGACGCCGCGCGGCGTCGGCCTCCAGCTCACGCGAGCGCACGCGGTGCTCGATGAGGATCAGGTCGGGCAACATGGTGGGGTCTCCACTTCGCTGGTTCTGGACATGACCGGGGTCCCCGGCCACCTGTGACAGTGCCGGCGTCAGGCCGCCACGCCAGTGCCCACCGCGCCCGCGCGCTGGGCCGACGACGCCCGGCCACTCCTCGCGGGCGGTGCAGGCACCCGCTGGCGACGGTCACTGGCGCATGTGTTGCGGCGGCGAACGCGCCGCGAACGGGCCCCCGCGTACCTGCCCAAACTCGCACGCGGGAGACGTTCATGTCCCTCGTCACCAAGGACCGCCGGGTCCGCCGTTCCATCATCCGCATGGTGGTCATCGGTGTCGTCGCCGGCGGCACCCTGACCGCGACCGACGCGTACGCGACGGCCCAGGCCGACGCGCGCGGCCGCCGACCTCGCCCGGGCGCAGGCCCTGCACCGGGTCACCCTCGAGCAGGCGCACCGCCGCGTCGAGGAGCGCTTCTGGGCCGCCCAGGACCAGCTCGCCCGCCAGGCGTACTCCGCCCGGCTCGAGCAGACCCGCGCCGACCTGGCCGCCCAGGTTAGTGCCCGGGTGGACGCGGCCGAGGCGCTGCTGGCGGCCTCCGACGGCAAGGCCAGCGCCGCTGCGCGGGACGCCCTGGCCGCTGCGTCGCAGGCCGCGCAGACCAGCGGGCCGGTGTACGCCGATCCGGCAGGCCCTGGCCGCGGTCGACGCAGCGGCGGCGCAGGTGACCGCCGAGGTCGTCGCGTGGGAGGCCGAGCGGGCCGCCCGCGCCGCCGCCGAGGCCGCTGCCCGGGCCGCCGAGGCTGGCCGCCGCACCCGCGGCGGTGGTGGCCGGTCCGGCGCCGCAGTCGCCGCCGGTGGCGGGTCGGGCTCCATCGCCGACGTCGCCGCCTCCACCCTCGCCGGCCTTCCCGGGGGCGGCGGGGTCCGCATCATCTGGGACCCGGCATGGCTGGGCAACCACCTCGGTGGCGTCATGGTCGGCGGTGCTGACGAGATCGCGCTGAACAGCTCCCGGCTGGCCGGCAAGCCCGGCCGCACCACGGACGTCATCCGGCACGAGATCGCGCACATCTACCAGAGCCGCCTGATCCGGCGCGCCGTCATCACGGTCGACGACCTGGAAGCCCGCCTGAGCACCGTGTTCGGGTCCAACGGACTGGAGAAGTCCGCCGACTGCGTCGCGCTGCGGTTCGGCGCGTCGTGGGTGAACTACACGAGCTCGTGCTCGGGTGAGAAGCAGACGTGGGTGGACGCCCTCATCGGCGGCTACCTGCCCTGACACCGACGGACCCCGGGGAATCACTCCCCGGGGGTCCGCTGCACGCAGGGCCGGCGGCCCCGGCAGTGCGTGCGGGGCCGGACGAGTCGCGGTGGTGGGAGTCGAACCCACGACCTCTCGCTTATGAGACGAGCGCTCCGCCGTGGAGCTTCACCGCGGTCAAGGGCAACTGCTGCGTGCGGTGGGCGCCATCGCAGCGTCCGGGCACCCGGCCCGGACCGCACAGGAAGGAAGCTCCGCACGACCGTCGTGTGGGCGGGTGCCGTGTGCGCGGGCGCCCATGATCGAACCCACGTGCACGGCGAGGGTGAGGCCAGGGGCCCCAGCCGCACGGAACCCGTGGCCGCGGTGGCGGGTGCTGACCCCGCTGCCTCCCGCTCATGAGGCGGTCACGCTCCCCGGCGAGCCGAGACCGCGTCCCCCCGTCAGGGGCTCGCATCGTGGGGCGCGCGCGCCACTGTCACGCCCCGGTGGTCGGGCACAGTCGCCTCGCCCGGGCACCCGGCCCGAGCCGCACAGGAAGGAAGTGCCCCGCATGGCCAAGCAGTACCGGTTCGAGTTCGACGGTGGCGCCGGCACCTACATCGGCACCGCCCTGCTCGGGCTGCTCATCACCACCGTGACGTTGGGGATCTGCTACCCGTTCGCGGTGGTCCTCATGCAGCGGTGGCGGGCCAAGCACTGCACCATCGACGGTCACCGCCTGGTGTTCACCGGCACCGCCACCGGCCTGTTCGGCCTGTGGATCAAGTGGTTCCTGCTGTCGGTGGTCACCTTCGGCATCTACCTGCTGTGGGTCGGCCCGCGCATCGAGGCGTGGAAGTGGCGTCACACCGAGTTCGCCGAGGCGTACGCGCGGGTCGTCGCCAGCTGACACCGGTCCGGCGGCACCGGCGCCGCGGGCGTGGGCGCCGGTGCCGCCGCGCCCGGAGACGATCATGGTGTCACCGGCCGGCACCTACCGTCGGGGCAGCACCCGACGGTAGGTGCCGGCAGGGGGCCCAGGTGGAGGTTCAGGACCGGCTGCGGGTGACCTGGTCATGGCAGGTCGCGGCCGAGCTCGCCCGGCGCAACCCGAACCTGGTCGTGCTCGAGCACCGCCCGGCCGACACGTCCGACTCCCTGGGCTTGTGGGACCAGCACGACACCGCCGCCACCGCGCTGATCGACCTGGACCGGGCCGGGGCGCTGCACGTGTTCGCCCCCGGAGCGCCACACCGTCACCACGTGGGCTGACGTGGCCCGTAGGCTCGAGGCCGCCGCGCACCTGACCCCGTCGCCGGTGACCACGCCCCGATCGCTTGCCTACCGGATCCTTGCGCAGGTCCTGGCGGCGCGGGTCGCGGACACGCACGCGTGGGCGCTGACCCGTGACGGTGTCCCGGTGCTGGTCGTGGACGTGCACGGGTCGGCGTACACCCGCACCGGGCGTGTCCTGGACCTGTGGGGCACCTTCCGGGCCACGGGCCGTCACCTGCACCGCACCGTCGCGGCCAGGGTCGTGCCGGTCATCCCTTGACGGGCGCGGCCCGGCCAGCTCGCCTGGGTCCCGGTGGACCGGTGCCGGGCACAAGGTGCCCGGCCGGTCGTCAGCTGCTGGGGCGCCCGGTGGTCGCGGGCGGGCGCGCCGTGCCGGTCGTGGCGTCCGGGGCGCTCATCGCGCGGTCCCTCGCCCGTGACCGGCGGAGGGTTCGACCTGCATCCAGTCGGTCACGCCACGGCGAAGGACGACGTACCCGAGCGACGCGCGGGTGCGCGCGTCACTGTCCGTCGTCGCCACCGGTTCCCGACCGCGCTGCTGATCTGCACCGGAGAGGTAGCCCCACTCCTCGCGCGCGGTTTCGACGATGTCGGCGGTGTCGCCTTCGGCGGTCTGGGCGAGCTGGGCGATGCGGGTGGCGGCGTGGAGGCGGCGCAGGGTGGCGCGGTCGCGGACGATGCGCGCGTAGTAGGCGGCGTTGGAGGTGGTGATGGGGGTGCTGTAGAGCTCGCTGAGGTAGGGGGCGCCGCCGATCTTGGTGAGTTGGCCGTTCTTGAGGAGGCGGTCGGCGACGGCGATGGGGTCGACGGCTTCGCCGCGGGCGTGCATCGCCTGGATGGTGGCGGCGATGGTTTCGTGGCGGGGGCGTGGAAGTCGTCGGGGGTGCCGTGGCGGGTGACGTGGGGGAGCCCGCAGTCGGGGCAGGGCGGGACGTCAGTCATCGGGGCCTCCGGTCGGCGTCGATCACGTCACCGCAGATGCGGCAGTAGATGCGCTTGCCGTCTGGCATCGGCTGGTAGTCGTGGCCGTACCAGGCCGTGCAGGCGCGACGGAGCGTGTCGCGCAGCGTCGGGCCCATCACCCCTCGCCTCCCTCGCGCTCGATGCGGTCGGCGATCTCGGTCAGGCTCTCGTCGTAGAAGTCCCGCATGGCCTGCGCGCCGCCGTTGATGCCGACCAGGCCGCGCAGCAGTGGGGTGTCGTCGAGTACGGCGCGGATCGACACGCGCGCTTCCCTGAGTACTTCGACCTTCGCTTCCCGGCGCACCCGGGCGTCGTGAGTGGCGAGCCACCGGTCGAACTCAGCGTCTATCTCGGTCGTCTCGGGCCAGCCGCGGGACAGCCATCCGGCAGCGTGACGCCCTCGGATGTCACCCTCGCTGGGCGTGTACTCCTCGGCCATCACTCACCCTCCTCTGCGGGCGTCCAGTCGGTCACGGTGCGGCGGACGATGGTGTGACCGTGGTCCATCCCGGCGTCGTGGTGCGCCTTGACCCGCTCGGCGTCCTCGCGGTCCTCGGCCTCGCTCACCTCGTCGTGGATGTCGCACGCGACGCCCCACTCGGTCCGCGTGGTGGGATCGGCCAGCAGGCCGGCAGCGGCGAGCATGTCGGCCCGGTGCTTGGCGAGTGCGTCGCGCCAGTCGTCCCACGGCAGCTCGGCGCCGCACGCCTCGCATACCTTGTCGTAGACGATCTTCGAGTCGGTGACGGTGCGCTTCTCACTAACCTCATGCGCTCTGATGATCTCGGCGGCGGTGGTGGTGTTCGTGTGCGCGGGGCCGGTCATCGGGCACCGCCATGGCGCCTTGCCCACCGCTTGCGGTCCCACCAGCGACGCCAACGGGGAGACTCACATGGGCAGCCCACTGGTCCCCAGCCACCGATCACCTCGCAGGTCTGTGGGTCGTAGGACTCGACGCAGTTGCCCTCCGAGCAGGGTCGCTCGACCGCTCGCGCGAACCGCGCCCGGGCCTCGGCCATCTCGGCGGGGTGCTCGCGCTCGAACCGCTGTACCCAGGACTCGCTCACGCTTCCGCCCTCCCCTCACCAGCGGCCGTGAGGCCCACCTGTCGCGGCGCGCCGGCGAGCTCGCGACGGGTACGCCACCACAGCACCGGGGTGCCCCACCAGGACAGCTGCGCCCACCCGGTGACGGTGACCATCTCCCCCACCCAGAACCACGGGGTGCCCCACACCCACATGCGCCCGTGCGTGCACCGGCGCGCCGGGCCGGGGCCGGTGGTCGGGGCGCACCGGGCCGCGCACGCCCGCCTGGACACTCGAGGTCGCCTGATCATGGCGGTCATCGTGCCGGGCCGACCGCCCACGGCAACGACCCCGAGGCAGGCAGGCCCCGGCGGGTGTGATGATCACGGCGCGCCAGGACGCGCCGACGCGGCGCGCGCGGACATGGACCCGTGGTTGCGCAACTGGTACGCCGGGGTCGCAGGTCCGCCGCTACGACGTCCCACGGGCTGCGCCCGGGCCCATGGCCAGTCATCCTCGCCGGGCAGGGACCCCGAGCCGGGCGAGCCCTGCCGGCGTGCGGGGGCACGAAGAGCCCGAGGCGGGGGACGATCCCGCGACCTCCGACGTACCAGGTCGGTGCTCTACCACTGAGCTACTCGGGCACGACCGGTCCCCGCGCGAGGCGGGGACCGGTAGGGACTACTGGGACTGCTGGGCGCCGCACGTGCACGGCTGCGGCGGGCGGACCAGGCCGGGGTGCCCGGCCTGCTGGACGACCCGGTTGTACGCCCGGTCACGGATCGTCGACCCGCGGCACTCCGGGTCGTGCCCCGCGGCGACGTGCCGGGCACGGATCTCCGCCGAGACCAGGGTCTCGGTGGCGTGCACGTCGTGGAACCCGCCGAACCGGGACACGGTCGCCGACTCCCACAGCGCCGCGCACACCTCGGTGAACAGGTCCGCGTCGGACAGGGTGGGCAGGCGGTCGAGGAGCTCGGCGAGCTTGCCCGCGTGCCGGTCCTCGCACCGGGACACGTCCTGGTGGGCACGCGGCCCGTACCGGTCGCCGGCCACGCGGGCGACGTCGTCGATGGTGGCCATCGTGGCTGTCCTTTCCGTTGATGAGCAGACACCCGGCACCGTGGGTGCGACCCGCGGGTCCCGGTAGCCCGCTTAGCGCACCGGTCGGTCCAGGACGACCAGGCCGGCGTCGGCGAGCCGGTCGGTGTCCAGCGACGCCGCGGCGATCTGCGACAGCAGGCCGGGGTCGTCGGTGGTGCCGTACGCGAGCAGGTCGCCGTCGGCGAACACGAGCACCAGGGCGCCGCCGGCCCACACGGGCCCGTCGGTCGCGACCGTGATCTGGAACTCGGTGAACGCGGCGCCGGCGACCACACCCGGGGCGGACCACTGGCCCGCGGTGGACGGGAACATCTGCGGCCACGACCGCCACGCCAGGTCGTCGGGCACGTGCACGCCCGCCTGGGACAGGTGCTCACGCACCGGCGCGGTCAGCAGCAGGTCGGCGAGCGCCGCCTGGACGTCACGGGCCACGGGGTCCTCCTCGCGTGTCGGGTGCGTACGGTGCCAGCCCACCGGGCGGGTGTCAGGCGGGTCGGGTGGCGTGCTCGAGCTCGGCGACGCGGCGCGAGCACGCCACGCACCGGTCGGCCGGGTCGGTCACCGCCAACGGCACCCGCTCCGGGTCGCGGACGGTCCGCCCGCACCACGCCTGCTCGAGACCGCCGGGCGGGGTCGCCGGGTCGGCGGGCAGGTGGGACCGGGCGCGGACGTCCCCGCGGGCGCGGGTCAGCACGATGTCGGGCACGGCATCACAGGTGCCCGCCCGGCGGGCGGGGGCAGTCGGCCCGCCGTGGGCCTGATCGGGATCACCACCCTGGCCGTGACCAGCGACGGCGTCCTGGTGGAGATGGCTGGTCGCGGCGGGAGGTTGCCAACCACGACCAGCCTCGGAAGCTGGTTCCGGAACGTCGGGTGACCTGGGGTGGCGTGCGTGCTGTCGCGGCCGCTCCACCAGCTAGGGGTGGGTCGTTCCACAGGGCGCAGGTCAGTGACGCGTGCGGTGGGAACCGAGCCGGTGGCTGGGTGCCGAGAGGCAGCATGCACCCCTTGCGGATTGCCAGGATCTCGATACAGTTACATGTCATGAGTGCCCTCGCCGAGACACCCGGCCGGTACCTGCGGTCGGTGCCGGTGGGCACGTTCGTCCGTGTGGAGGACCTTCCTGGATCGCGGGCGGCCGCTGCGTCTGCGGCATCGCGTGCCGCCGCCCGCGGCGACCTGGTGGCCCTGCGCAAGGGTCTGTACTTCAAGGGCGTCCGTACCCGCTACGGGATGACTGCTCCCGCACCCGTGGACGTCGCCCTGGCGGTGCTCGGAAGCGACGGTGTCGGCCCCGCCGGATACTCGGCTGCGCGGGCCTTCGGCCTGACCACTCAGCTGCCTGCGCGCCCAGAGCTCGCTGTAGCCGGTCCGGTGCCAACGGGTGTGCCCGGGGTTGTGCTGCACCGACGCAACAACATGGCTCGACGCGACCTCAGCTATCACGAGATCGCCCTGCTCGAGGTCCTGCGTGACTGGCAACACCTGTCGGAGAAGCCGATGACGGCGCTCGCGAAGGCGGTGTCCTCGAAGGCGCTGGACCTCGGCAAGGTCGAGCGGGCGCTGAGGACCGAGCGGGTACCCGCCGCCCGCCGCCGGTTTGAGGAGTTGACCCGCGCACTGCGCACGCTTGGCAAGGCTGCGTGAAGACCGCGACGCCCCGGCTGCGCGACGACCCCGATGCGCTTGCTGCCCTGATCGCGGCGACAGCCGCACACCGCGACCTGAACCCTGCCTTCGTAGAGAAGGACTTCTGGGTGACCGAGGTGCTCCGGGCCGTTGTCGCCCCACGAGCGGTGCTCGCCAAGGACCAGGTCGAGCACCAGGTCACGCCGATATTCAAGGGCGGCACGAGCTTGAACAAGGGGTGGGGGCTCATCGACCGATTCTCCGAAGACGTCGACCTCCTCATCCCCTTCCCGGACAACATCTCCACGAAGGGGCGCGACACATTCCTGAAGGACGTCATCGCCGCGGCGCGTGCCCACCTCGGGCTCGGTGACGCAGGCGTGCGACCGGAGGGGGCGGCGACGACCGGCGTCAAGCGCAACGTGCGCTTCATGGTGCCGTCCCGATACGACGACCCGGCCGTGACCGCGGGTGTCCTGTTGGAGATGGGTAGTCGCGGTGGGAGGTTCCCAACCGCGACCAGGGACCTGACTTCGTTGGTCGCTGAGCACGCAACGACGGTCATGGGCGCCGGAGTGGATGAGCAGGCCGAGTTCCAGCCCGTGAGAGCCGTCATCCTGGCCACCGAACGGACTCTGCTTGAGAAGGTGGCCCTGCTCCATGACGCTGCCTGCCGGTACGCCCAGGCGCCGGCGCGACTCGACCGGGCCGGGCGCCACCTGTACGACGTCCAACGACTGCTCCAGCACACGCCGACCATCCAAGCGCTAAGAGCCCTCGGCCCCGACGGCCGCCAACAGATCTGGGAAGACATCGCGCGACACAGCGAGGCCGCCGGGTTCCCCTTCACTGCGCGACCGGCCGCCGGAATCGCCGCAAGCCCTCTTCTGGACCCAGCGCTCGATGCGCACAAGGCCGCACGCCATGCCTACACCGCTGCGCTCGGGCTGGTGTACGGCAGCGACGTCCCTACGTTCGAGGACTGCATCGCGGCCCTTGCGGAGCACGCCGAACTTCTGTGACCGTCCAGGCTGCCGCCCGGACCTGACGGTCCGGGGCCCCTTCGTCGTCTTCCTGACTGCCTTTCCGGAAGTCATCGGGGTGACTTTCCGGAACCAACCACAGCTGGGCCACCAGGATTCGAACCTGGAGCACCCGATCCAGAGTCGGGCGGGTTGCCGTTACCCCATGGCCCATCACCCCGCCGACGACGGCGGGGACGTCAGGGTCGCGTCGCGTCCAGGCGACGCAGCAGCCCCGGGTACAGGCGCTCGGCGAGCTCGACCAGGTCGTCGTCCGGGCAGTACACCAGATCCCGGTCCTGGCCCGGCGCCAGCTCGACGTACCTGCCCTCGGCCGCCCGCGCGAGCTGGAAGTACGGTTCGCCACGGACGGGCCCGTTCGGGTCCACCAGCACCGGGCGTGACCCGTCGGGCCACAGCACCACCCAGTGGTGGTGCTCGTCCATCGCGGACGCCTCGACGTCGGCGAGCACCGCCGGCCAGTCGGCCGCGTCGGCGGGCTCGACCCCCAGGATCTCGGCACGCACCCGGGGGTCGGTGTGCCAGTACAGGCCCACGCACAGCCGACGCGGGACCCGCAGCCGGTCGGCGATCAGCGCGACCGCCAGGGCGCCACCGTCACAGGTCAGCGAGCCCGGTCCAGCCATCCACGGCCCGTCCGCCGGGCCGGACCGGACCCGCTCGAGCCACACGGCGACCTGCCGGCACCGTGGGCGGGCCTTGGCGACGTCGTCGGGGACGGTGATCCGCATGCGGGCATGGTGCGGGCCGGCCGCGGGTGGGCAGTGCCGGGCACGGGACGTCCCACCCCCGGCGCTGGCCGGGGGTGGGACCGTGTCACCGGGTCGCGACCCGAACGGTGCGCGCCGTCGCGGCGCCGACGGGGGCGGTGCTCGAGGCGGTGACGGTGAACCCGGCACCGGTGACCAGCGCGTCCAGGGACGCGTCGGCGCCGGCGAGAACGAGCCGTCCGCCGGGGCGCAGCACCCGGGCGAGCTCGCCCACGGCGCGGCCGGCCTGGTCGGCCGGCAGGTGCTGCAGCGGGAAGGTGGCCAGGGCGGCGTCGAACGTGGCGTCGTCCCACGGCAGGTGCCGCACGTCGGCGACGGCGACCGGGGCGACGCGGGACCCGTCCAGGGCCGCGGCGTACGAGGCGTCCACCCCGTGCGCCCGGTACCCGCGGGCGATCAGGTCGGCCAGGCGAGGCCCGTACCCCGCCCCCACGTCCAGGACGCGGGAGCCGGCGGGCAGGCCGGCGCAGGTCAGGTCGACCAAGTCCGCGGCCGGGTCGGCGTGTGCATGCATGGTGGTGCCCTTCGTTGAGCGGCTGGAACGGGGTGGACCGTTCGCGCAGCCGCCGGGCGGGCAAACCCGGCACGTGCGGCGGGAGTCGAACCCGCAACCGTGGCCCTAGGACGACCCTGCTCTGTCCGTTGAGCTACGCCCGCCTCTGGGCCCGGCGCCCAGCCCTCGGCGGCGCCCTCGCCGCCGAGAGCTGGTTCGACGACCGTGAGGGCTGCACCCACATGCCCGTGCCGGTCGGCGACCGGCACACCCGCTTGGGGGACCCTCGGGGCCGGATGTTCGAGGACCATGACGTGCGCTGCTGCTGCCCGCGGTTCGACGGCATCGAGGACAGCGACCCGGGGGGCCAGATGGGCGTTGCCCGCCTGCACCCGCGGGACTGTTCACCCCGTTCGGCCCGAGCGCGAGGACGACGCAGACCCCGTCGGCACCTCGCCCGCGTGACCAAGAACGTAGCGATTCCGCCACGTTTCTGGTCACCGTCGGGGCGGTGACCAAGGGGCACGGGCCGGCGCGGACCGGCCGGGGCACGGCCGCGCCCGGAGTGGCTGACGGGCTTCGAAGACGCCCCGCACGGCCGCGGGGATGTGCCCGTGACCTGCACTGCCGCAGGTCGGGCCACGACGATCGCCATGCCCGGAGTCAGGAGACGATCCGCACCCCGGGGACCTCGCTGACGGCGCGGTAGACGACGTGCCGCCACCAGCGCGCCGGCAGGTGCGCCAGGTCGGGCCGGGCGGAGTGCATCGCCTCGTCGGTGCGGTAGACGCGCACCGTGGGGTCGCGGGCGTCGCGCAGCGCGGCGACGAGCTCGTCGACGGCGGCCGCGGTGTCATGCTCGATCTGCTCGACCTCCTCGCGCACCTTGTGTGGGATCGGCTCGCGCCCGGACTCCCAGCGGCGCAGGGTGTCCTCGCGGATCCCGAGCATGCCGGCGAGGTGGTTCAGGGTGAGGCCGAGCGCCTCGCGGACCATGCGCAGCTCGCCGGGGTCCATCCGGTCGACGTCGCCCATGTCGCGCCTCCTCGTGGGGCGGCCCCGGTGCTCAGGGGGGTGAGCGCCGGGGCCGGGTCGGTGGGGTCAGTGCTCGAGCTCGACGCGGATGCCGAGGTAGGTCTCCGCGGAGCCGTAGTGCTCGCCCGCGCGGACCTTGGCCTGCAGCTCGTCGATGACCTGCTGGACCTCGGCCTCGGCGGCGGGGTACCAGTCGCGGAGCGTGTCGGCGATGTCGTCGGCGGCGACGTGCTCGGCGCGGTAGCCGGTGAGCTCGTCGGTGATGGTGAAGGTGCGCATCGTGTCCTCCGTTTGGACCGGTGGCCTGGGGCTGCTCCCCTGACCTGACGACTCAACTATGCCCCCGGAAAGCGGGGGCGCAATGGGTCCCCGCGTCTGGAGTGGCTGACGGGCTTCGAACCCGCGACCTTCACGTTGGCAACGTGACGCTCTGACCGACTGAGCTACAGCCACACGCCACGAGCAGCGCTCGTGGGCTTGCTCACCCGACCGTTCGCAGAGTCTCAGCGGTTCTCTGCTTCCTGCTTCTTGGGCTGGTGAACACCTGCGCGAGCAGCGACCCGTCCCCGGCCGCCGCCAGCAGCGCGGCCCGGGTGCCCGCGTCGTCCACCGCGACCTGGTCGCCGTGGTCGAACCCGACCGCGAACTCCCCCGCCCGCGCCGGGGAGTCCCCCGCGCGGCCGAGCGCCCACGCGGCGGCCTCGAGACCGTCGGTCACCTCGCCGTTGGACGAGGTGGCCATCGCGGCGAGCACGTCGGCGCGGGCCAGCTCGTCGGTGCCCGCACCGGTGGCCGCAGTGATCGTGGCCGCGGTGACCTGGCGCAGGTTCGCCTGCGCGGCCGTGGCGTGCGCCCGATCGGTCAGCCCGGTGTAGGCGACCACGCCGATGGCGGCGAGGATGCCGACGATCAGGATGACGACGATCAGCTCGACGAGGGTGAACCCTCGCCGGGTACGGGAGTGCAGGGCGGGCACGACCAGCTCCTCCTCGATGCGGCGCGCAGGCCACGCGCCCTGCTCACTGTCCGCGCTGGTCGATCCTGCTCAAGGGTTTGCACAGGCATGGTCCGGTAACCGGGGGTCCTGGACGACGACGCCCGGCGCACGTTCACCAAGGGCCAGTGCCACGCGATGGCGATCGCCCTGAACCTGCGCACCGGGTGGCCGATCGCCTACGTCGGCCACCTCGAGTGCATCTACGACACCGACTGCGCCCCGTTCCCCGAGGAGCTCGGCTGGTGCCAGTGCCAGGTCGACCACCTCGGCGTGTGGACCCCCGACGGGCGGTTCTGCGACGTCAACGGGCCGGCCACCCGCGATCCCCACCGTGGGAGGGTGGTGCCTAACCAGGCCAGGCTCCAGCCGCGTGCCCCCCTCGCGTACAGCCGGCAGGGAGGGCGCCTGCCCGGGTCACCGTTGGGACCTGGCCATGGGTCCCGGTGAGCCCGTCACCGGGTGGGCCGGTCGCGGGTCAGCGGGTGAGGCGTTGGTACGCCCCATGGTGCCGGGGGCCGGCGCGACGTGCGCCCGATCAGCGGGGCAGGACGTGCACCACGCCCTGGAACGTCTCGCCGTTGGCGGGGCTGTCGAACCCGTGGTCGCCGACGACGACCTGGGTGCCGGTCACCGCGAGCTCGGTGCCGAACGTGCCTGACCAGACCGTCTCGTCGTCGTGCACCAGGCGCCCGGTCTGGGCCCAGGTGGACCCGTCACGCTCGTAGGTGAGCACGGCGCCGTAGGCGAGGTCGCCGGTGTTGTAGGACTTCGGGGCGCCGACCCACAGGCGCCCACCGTCCAGCGCGACGGCGGCACCCAGCTGGTCGCCGGGAAGCCCCTGCAGGGCGGCCTGCTCGACCCATGTGGACCCCGACCGGTGCATGACGTACACGGTGCTGGGCGCCGAGGAGCTGTAGTTGACCGCGCCGACCGCGAGGGTGTCACCGTCCAGGGCCAGGGAGGACCCGATCTGGGCGTCGGCGCCGGCACCGGAGAAGCCGAGCTTGGTGGCCGCGGACCAGGTGGTGCCGGTGCGGTCGAAGACGTACACCGCACCGGTGCGGGACGCCTTCTCCGGGGCGGCGACGGCGACGGTGTCCCCGTCGAGGGCCACGACCTTACCGAACAGGTCGCCGCGGGCACCGTCGGGCGCGGCGAGCTGGGCCTGCAGCGTCCACGTGGCCCCCGACCCGGTGTACACATACGCCTTGCCGGACTGACTCACCGCGCCGTTGTCGCGCGGGGCGCCGACGACCAGCGTGCCGTCCTGCAGGTCCACAGCCTCCCCGAAGTCGTCCCACACCGAGCCGTCGGGGTTGGCGGCGATCGTCGTGCGCAGCGTCCACGTGGCCCCGGACCCGGTGTAGATGTACACCGCGCCGGTGTAGTTCCAGTACCCGTACTCCTCGTTGTACTCGAACGGCGCCTCTGTCGACCCGACGGCGATGGTGCCGGCGTCGATTGCCACGGCCGCGCCGTAGTGGGAGTAGGCGTGCGCGTTCGGGGCGGTCAGCGTCGCCGTGTGCACCCAGGTGCCGGCGCCGTCCCGGCGGAACACCCACACCGCGCCCTGGTCGTCCCCGGCGGCCGTCTCGGCGTACGGGCCGGAGATCACCATGGTGTCCCCGTCGACGTCGACGTCCTCACCGAACATGTCGCCGTCGTGCCCGTCGGGGGCGTACAGCAGCTGCGGGCCGGCCGGGACCTGCTCCCCCGGGTCACCCGGGTCGCCGGAGGGGTCGGTGCCGATGATGCCCGGGTCGGCCAGGATCTGGCGCGGGGTGGTGCCCGCCGGGACGGTCCCGGCCATGCCGCCGCTGCCCGCCGGATAGACGATCAGGCGCGCATACAGGTTGTCACCTGCGGTGGTGACCACTGCGGCGCGGGTGCCGGCGACGTCGTCGGCGATGGTGCCCGGGCCCATGTCGAACCCGACGGCGAAGTCCCCTTCGACGGTGGGGGTGTCGTCGACCCCGTGCACCGTCCAGGTGGCCGCGCTGAGGGCGAGCCCGTCGACGACGGTGACGTCGGTGTCCTCGAGCGCCTCGAGGAACATGTCCCGGGTCAGCAGCGGCGCCTCGACCAGCGTGTGGTGGGACACGACGGCGGTGGCGATCTGGGACAGGTTCGCCTTCGCGGACGCCTCGTGCGCACGGTCGGACGCGTCGTTGAACGCGACGACCGCGATGGTGGCGATGATGCCGATGACCAGGACGACGACGATGAGCTCGATGAGCGTGAAGCCGCGGGCTGCGGTTCGAGGTGGGCGCACGGGACCTCCTGCGTCGGGACGTCCGACACAGTCCGGACCTACCCGATCATGTGCAACCAGGGGCCCCGCAGGGCCGCCGCGCCCTGCGGGGACCAGGTCAGCGCCGCGCCCTGGGGTACAGGTCCTCCAGGGTCGGGGTGAACGGGCGCACCCGCAGCGGCATGCCTGCCTGCTCGGGGGTGCGCCCACCCTTGGCCTCGTTGCACGGGCCGCACGCGGCGACCACGTTGCCCCACGTGGTGGTCCCGCCCTGGCAGCGCGGGACCACGTGGTCGACGGTGTCGGCGCGGCGGCCGCAGTACGCGCACCGGTACCGGTCGCGGCGCATGAGCGCGGCCCTGGTGTACGGGACCTTCCCGGTCCGCTCGTACACCCACCGGGTGTGGATGTAGCGGACCAGCTCGACAGCGCGCGGGCGCGGGAACGGGCCGAAGGTCTGCCCCTCGACCGCGTCCACCACGACCGCGACCTGCCGCAGCAGCATCTTGATCGCGTGCTTGACGGACACGGTGCCCAGGATCTGCGTGCCGCCGAGATTGTAGATGACGACGTCGCTCACCGTGAGCACCTCCCTTCCGTCTCGTCGTCGTAGCCCCAAAGGGGGCCGGTCAGCCGGCGGCGACGATCCCCGCGGCGACCGCGAGGACGTCGACCATCCCTTCCTCGGCGCCCGGGCGTGGGCCGGTCGCCTCGAGGGCACCCAGACCCAGCGCCGCAGGCGCCGTCACGGCGGCGCCAGCGGCGGTGCCCTGCAGCACCCGCAGCGCCGCGTCGACGTCGTCCGGGCGGGGCCGGACCCCGGGTCGCCCACCCTGAGCCGTACCATGCGGCCTGCCTGCGCCCGGGCCGGCGGTGGTCGGGTCGGTGGGTCTCGAACCCACGGCCTCCCGCTCCCAAAGCGGGCGCTCTTCCCACTGACTGGGTGTGTCCCTGTTCACGGCTTGGAAGCCGAACATCGCCGCAGGTCGTGACGATCTCGTAGGTCGTGGCGTACCCGAGTGACTTGACCGATGAGCAGTGGGCGTTGCTCGAGCCCGTCCCGCGGCGACCGGGGAAGCGGGGTCGGCGGCACGGTCCGGACCTGCGCCGGGTGGTGGACGGGATGCTCTACGTCGCGCAGACGGGGTGCCAGTGGCGGTACCTGCCGGGCGAGTTCGGGCCCTGGACCCGGGTGTGGTCGCAGTTTCGCAGGTGGGCGAAGAACGGCGTGTGGGCCATCGTGCTCGCCGAGCTCCATCAGGCGGCGCGTCGTGCGG
>Ga0310830_100480_pt1 | contig 29058 bp, 27 predicted proteins | sample WT_ome_5_FD_201301 | JGI IMG/M metagenome (GOLD analysis project Ga0310830, IMG submission 201301) | Sorghum-adapted microbial communities enriched on wild type (WT) sorghum from Joint BioEnergy Institute, Emeryville, California, United... ... | reverse complement strand
ATGCTCTACGAGCGGCGGGTCGTCACCGTGGTGGAGCGCATTGACGGCCCGATGCACCGCGTCCTCCACGCGCAGTGCGCGAGAGACGAGGTCGCCACGGGCGGTGGCTTTGATGTCCGGGGAACCGTGGATCCGTCGGCGTACACCGTGAACGGCAGCAACCCGCTAAACAACGGGTGGGTCGCCCAGATCCTCGTCGAGGGCGGTTTCGGCCACGTCGACTTCGCGGTACACGTGGGAGGTCTCGCTCGGCGGTGGCTTCGAGGTGGCCAGCATCAACCCGAACAACTACCTCGTCTTCCGGACTGCCCCGGTCAGCACGGCGTCGTGGGCGATGGGAATCCACTACAGCGGAAGCCTGCCGCCGTCCCTGACCGCCTGGGCGGGCGCCGTATGCCTCACGGTCGTGGCCTGACGCCCGCTCAGGCCGGTCCCCGACGGTCGCCCAACGCCCCGTCCGGTTGGCCGTTCGTCGCCACGCCCGAGCCGGTCGCCCCGCTCGGGCTGGCGAGTACCGGATCACGCCATCATCGGTCAGGCCGAGTCCGCTTGTCCTGCAGCGCGGAGGTGAACGCGAAGCCCGCGACGCTCCACGCCCAGACGCTCGTGTACAGGAACCCGACCACGGCGGCGGCGAGCCCGAGGAACGACAGCGCGACCGCACTGGCGGCGATGAGCCAAGCCTTCAAATATGCCCGGCCACCCGCGAGCGCCGTCCGGAGGGCCCGGTCCGGTCGGACCAGGTAGCTGAGATCGCCGGCCACCGCGTTGCGCGTCATGCCACCCGGCAGGGCGAAGACGCCCACACTGAACAACAGCCCCGCGGCCTCCGCCGCCAACCACGTCGCGCGGCCGGGCCACGACCGCCAGGCGAGCACGGCCACCGCAATGGACGGCGAGAGATAGACGACGATGGCCGCGAGGGCCTGCAGTCCGCGCCGGAAGGTCGGCCGCCATGGACGGAAGCCACGAAAGTACGGCGGGTCGTCATGCCAGGCGCGGGACACCACGGTCAGGCGGTGCCCCATGTTGAGGATCCAGCCCGGCAGGGTGAGCAGGAGGAGCGTGCCGCCGATCAGGAGGTCCCGCCGCGCGTCGCGCGTCGCGACCGGAAACCGGAAGCACTCAGCGAAGCTCGGTGAACGATGCACCCTCGGCGATGGCATACGACAACGTAACGCCCGGGCGAGCCGGAATTCGATCGACGAACGAGCAGGTCGGTTCCACGGCCCTGAGCCGGGCTTCTCCCCGGCTCAGCGGAGTCTTTGGGCGAGCCCGATGAGAATGCCCTCCGGCCCGCGGATGTAGCAGAGCCGGTACGCGTCCTCGTACTGGACGATGTCGGTGCTGACGAGCCGCGCGCCGTGCTCGCGGAGCCGGGCGAGTGTGTCGTCGATGTCGTCCACTTCGAACATCACCCGGAGGTAGCCGAGCGCGTTCACCGGAGCGTGGCGGTGATCGGCGACCACCGGCGGAGCGAGAAAGCGCGAGAGTTCGAGCCGGCCGTGACCGTCGGGCGTACGCATCATGGCCACCTCGACCCGTTGGTCGCCCAGGCCGGTGACGCGCCCCGCCCACTCGCCCTCGACCGTGGCCCGTCCTTCGAGTTCGAGGCCGAGTTCGCGGAAGAACTCGACCGCCGCGCCGAGGTCCTCGACGACGAGGCCGACGTTGTCCAGTCTAAGAGCCATCTCAGGAGCCTAGGGGGCACCGGCGGCCCGGCGTGGAGCACCACCGGCCAACCGTTCGGCGGTGGGTCACCGACGGGCGTGAGCACCACGGCGGATGCCCCGACGTCAAGGCGCTTCGAGTCGGGCGGGTGGTGAAGCCTCACATTCGCGGAAGGTGTCGTACCGGTCGGTGATACTCGCCGGCATGGCCGTATCCCAGGCTCGGCGCCGTGACGGCGGCGGTGATCCGACCGGTCGCCGTCGGACTGCGGATCGCGCTTTGCGGAGGCCCGAGGCGCTCCGCGACGGGGAAGGAGCATTCGTGACGGGCACCAGGCCGCCATTCGTCGTCCATGACGCGCGCACGAACAACCTGACCGGCGTGACGGTGAGCGTTCCGTCGCCCGGGCTGACCGTGGTGACCGGCGTGTCGGGCTCGGGCAAGTCCTCGCTGGTCTTCGAGACGATCGCCAAGGAGTCGCAGCGGCAGCTCAACGAGGTTTTTCCGCTCTTCATCCGGAACCGCCTGCCCAAGTTCGAGCGTCCGGACTTCGAGAGGATGGAGAATCTCGCCCCGGCGATCGTGGTCGACCAGCGCAACCTCGGTCGCAACGCCCGCTCGACGGTCGGCACGCTCACCGAGATCCAGCCGATGCTCCGCGTGCTGTTCTCGCGCTACGGCCAGCCGAGTGCCGGCGAGTCGACCGCCTATTCGTTCAACACGCCCGAGGGTGCGTGTCCGGAATGCGAAGGGCTGGGCGAGGTCCTGAGCCTGGACATCGACCGGTTGGTGGACTGGTCCAAGTCGCTGAACGAGGGCGCCATCCAGCACCCCAGCTTCGCGGTCGGCACCAACTACTGGAAGCGCTACGCGACGGCCCACTTCCACGTGGAACAGCCGAGCAAGGGCCTGGGTGAGCCGCTGTTCGACCCCGATCTGCCCATCAAGGACTATCCGCCGGAGAAGCGGGAACTTCTCTTGTACGGCAAGGGTTTCCAGACCGACCGGCTTGATGACCTCGGCAACGTCGCGGTCAACGACTACGAAGGGCTGGTCGATCGGTTCACGCGACGCTTCATCAAGCCCGGGCTGGACTCGCTGTCGCCCCGGGACCGCCGTTACGTCGAGCGCGTGGTCGACATGAAGACGTGCCCGGCGTGCGGCGGGACCCGGTACGCTCCGGCGGTCGTGGCGTCGCGGATCGACGGCTACAACATCGCGGACCTGTCGGCGATGCAGGTGACCGAGCTCATCGACGCGCTCGTCGGGCTGGAGAAGACCATCGGGGACGCGTCAGTCCTCGCGCCGCCCATCGCCGCGTTGCGCCGCATGGTCGAGGTTGGCCTCGGGTACTTGTCGCTCGACCGGTCCTCGCTCACGCTCTCCGGCGGCGAGGGGCAGCGACTCAAGCTTGTGCGGCACCTCGGCTCCAGCCTGACCGGCATGATGTACATCTTCGACGAACCCAGCGTCGGCCTGCACCCGGCCGACGTGGAGCGGCTCATCGGGCTGCTGCGGCAGCTGCGGGACAAGGGCAACATCGTGCTGGTCGTCGAGCACAACCGGGCGGTCATCGAGGCGGCCGACCACGTGATCGACCTCGGCCCTGGCCCGGGTACGCGCGGCGGCCGGGTCACGTTCGCGGGTACGCCGGCCGACCTCGCCCGCAGCGACACCGTCACGGGCCGCCACCTGCGCGAGCCCATCCCGACCCGGACCCCGCGCGGCTTCACGAAGACCCTTCCGGTGCGCTCGGCCAACCTGCACAACCTGCGCGACATCGACGTCGACTTCCCGCTCGGCCTGCTCACGGTGGTCACCGGTGTCGCCGGGTCAGGGAAGAGTTCGCTGACCACGAAGGTCCTGCCGCAGCAGCATCCCGGCGTGGTGGTCATCGACCAGAGCGCGGTGGGCATCAATCCTCGGTCGACCCCGGCGACGTACGCCGGGATCTGGGACCACATCCGGGCCGAGTTCGCACGGGTCAACGGGGTCAAGCCCGGCTTGTTCAGCTTCAACGCCGAGGGCGCCTGCCCGCGGTGCAAGGGCCGCGGCACGATCACGAGCGACATGGCGTACCTGGACCCGGTCACGGTCACCTGCGAGACCTGCCAGGGCCGTCGATACCGTCCTGAGGTGCTGCGGTACCGGCTGCACGGCCGCACGATCGCCGACGTGCTCGAGATGACCATCGAGGACGCGGTCGGCCAGTTCCACGACGAGACCGTGGCCGCCCGGCTGCAGGCCTTCCTGGACGTTGGCCTCGGCTACCTCACGCTCGGCCGGTCCCTGTCCGAGCTCTCCGGTGGCGAGCGACAACGCGTCAAGCTCGCCAGCCGGCTCACCGATCACGGCCAGGTCTTCGTCTTCGACGAGCCGACGTCGGGGCTGCACATGGCCGACGTGCGTAACCTGATCGCCCTGTTCGATCGGCTCATCGAGGCCGGCAACACTGTGATCGTGATCGAGCACGACCTGGATGTGGTGAGCGTCGCCGACTGGGTGATCGACCTCGGGCCGGGCGCCGGTCACGATGGGGGTCGCGTCGTCTTCACCGGTACGCCCGCAGAGCTCGCCCACCACCAGGGCAGCCTCACCGGGCGCTATCTCGCCCAGGCGTGGAGCCGTCCGGGTCGAGTGTGACCTGGCCGCTAGACCCTGGTCCGCGCCAACTTGGTCCGCACCAAGCGCCGTCATCATGAGGGTGGCTGCCTTCACCATCGGCCACCTGAGTCCGGCCCGCCGGGCTACCGGTGAGTCGGTGCCTCGTGGCCACTGTGCCCGACCGGCTCGAGCTGGATGGTGGAGTGCGCGACATTGAAGTGCTCGATCAGGCATTCCTGAACGGCGTCGAGCATCTGGGGGGCGTGGCCGTCGCGGAAGCACTCCTCGTCGACCACCACATGGGCGGTGAGGACGGGCAACCCGGAGGTGACGGTGTAGGCGTGCAGGTCGTGCACGTCACGGACGTGGTCGAGTTCGATGATGTGGCGGCGGACGTCATCGAGGTCGAGGTTGTCCGGGGTGACCTGCAGCAGGACCCGGGTCGCCGCCCGCAGCAGCCGCAGCGCCCGGGGCAGGATCACCAGCCCGATCACGATCGAGATCAGTGGATCGGCCTGGGTGAAGCCGGTCTGAGCGATGATCCCGGCCGCGACGAGTACTCCGACCGAGGTGGCGGTGTCGGTGGCGACCTCCAGGAAGGCCCCGCGCAGGTTCAGGCTCGCGTGCCGGGCCCGGAACAGCAACGCCAGACCGACCAGGTTGCCGACCAGACCGATGGCGGCGAACAGCGCCATCGGACCGATCTCCACAGTAGACGGATGGATCAGGCGCCGTACGCCCTCCCCGACCACGTACAGGCCCATGGCGGTCAGCACCAGGCCGTTCACCGCAGCGGCCAGGATCTCGGCCCGGGCCCAGCCGAACGTACGGCGGCTCGTCGGGGGTCTCGCCGCCAGGAGAGCCGCGCCGAGCGCCAGCGCGACGCCGCCGGCGTCAATGAGCACGTGGCCGGCGTCGGCGAGCAGGGCGAGGCTGCCGGAGAGCAGCGAGCCGACCAGCTCGACCACGAACATCGCCAGCGATGCCGCCAGGGCCCCGAGCAATGCGCCTCGATGCCGGCCGGTCGCGGTCACCCCATGGCTGTGCCCGTGGCCATGGCCGACGTGGCCTTCTTCGCCCGCGGTGCGGATGCGGCCGATGCCGGGTACGAACCGGCCGACCGACGAGGCGTAGGCGGCGTACGCCTGTCCGTGCGTGCACCGCAGGTACGGCTCCTCCACGCCCCGTACCTGCAGCTGGATGGCGACGACCAGCAGCGCCGTGGCGGCCAGCGACACCGGGTTCGGCACCATCAGCGACAGGCCGAGGCTCGTCACGATCATCGCGGTGAAGATCGGGTTGCGGACCCACCCGAACACCCCCGTGGTGACCAGAGCGGTCCGTTCGACCTCATCCACGCCGATGCGCCACGACGCCCCCATGCTCGCCTGAGCGACCAGCGTGGCGACGATGCCGACCACCGCCAGCACCCCACCGGCGACGCGGACGGGTGCCCGGTCGAGCGGCGCCACCGGGTCCAGGCCGGCCAGGGCGCTGATCGGCCCCGCCGCAGCCAGCACGAGGGCCACCCCGAAGAGCAGCTTCGCCCACCACTTCAGCGTCCTCGGCCCGCCGGCGGCCAGCCGCCAACCCCCGTCACCGGTCCGGCGCCAGTGCGTGAAGGTGCGCAGGCCGAACGCGAGCAGCAGCCCGAGTACGTACAGTCCGAGCGCGAGCCAGGCGGTCATGACCGCAAGCCCTTCGTGCCGTCGGCCGCGATCGCGATGACCGCATCGATCACGTTGTCGGTGATCGTGGCCGCCACGAGCAGCCGGATGCGTCGGCGCAGCACCGTGCGGCGGGCTGCGGATGGGTCGACGGCTGCCAGTGCCAGCGTCCGCGGCGGGGTGGTCATGAGCAGTCCCCGTCGGCGTCGACCGGGCATGCCTGATCCGGGTCGACGGCGAGGGCTACCTCGAGCAGGTCGCCCAACGCGTGGGCCAGTCGCGGATCGGCCAGCTCGTAGCGGGACCGGCGACCCTCGGGGACCGCCACCACGAGCCCGCACCCCCGCAGGCACGCCAGGTGGTTGGACAGGTTCGTCCGCGACACCCCCAGCTGGTCGGCCAGATCCGACGGATACGCCGGGCCGTCCCGCAGCGCCAGCAACAGCCGGGCTCGGGTCGGGTCGGACAACGCATGGCCGAACCGCGCCAGAACCTGCGCATCAGCGGCAACCGTACGCACGGACCGCACTGTACATGGTTGGCTGAATTCAGCCAAGACTGAACAGACGGCCCCGGGGTGGCCGCTTGCTGGGGCAATCGAGCCCCACGCACGCGCCACGGGCTCGCGCCGTCAGGGTGAGGACCGCGTCCTCCACCGAGGACAGTCAGTCGCGGAACGCCAACTGGCGCAGCAGCTCGCCGAGCCGCTCCCGGTCCTCGGGAGCAACCGCCGCCTTCAGGGCCCGCTCCACGGCCCGGGTCGACTTCTGCGCTCGGGCGAACAGCGCGCGGCCGGCGTCGGTGGCGACCACGACATTCGCGCGGCGGTCGGTGGGATCGGGGCGGCGCTCCACCAATCCGCGCTTCTCCAGTTCGTCCACGATGGCAACGATCTGGCTCGGGTCCAGGCGGAGGAACTCGGCCAGCTCGCGCTGGGTGGGGAGGACGTCGTCGGCGGCCAGCGCGAGCACGGAGTACGACCGTGGCTTCAGGTCGTGCTCGGCCAGGACCGTGCTCGCCGCGGCGAGGGCCAGCGCGTTGGCCCGGGCGAGCAGGAAGTTCAGGTCCCGAGCGAGCACACTGGTCCGCAATCGGTCGACACCGATCGGCTGCGCCTTCCCCACGGTCGCCATGGTCACCATCCTAGGCGGGGGAAGGTTCGCGCTCCAAATAGTTGACATCCTCAACGATTGTGTGCTCATATCGGGATGGCGGACAGACAAAGGGGTTCCCATGCTGGACGGCAAGGTCGCCATCGTCACCGGATCGGGCCGTGGCCTCGGTCTCGCCTATGCCGTGGAGTTGGCCAGACGCGGCGCGTCGATTGTTGTCAATGACGTCGACGCCGCGGCCGCGGCTGACGCGACGGAGCGGGTCCGGGCGGTCGGGGGTAGGGCGGTTGCCGTGGTGGCGCCGGTTGGCCCGACCGAGACCGCGCGGGCGCTGGTGGAGTCGGCGGTCGAGAGCTTCGGCCGGCTGGACATCGTCGTCACCAATGCCGGGATCATCCGCGACGCCGTGCTCTGGAAGATGAGCGACGAGGCGTTCGACGCCGTCATCGATGTGCACCTGCGGGGAACGTTCACCACGGTGCGCGAAGCCGTGCGGCACATGCGCGCCGCTGGTCACGGTGGACGGATCATCTGCATCGGATCCCCCACCGGCCAGCGCGGAAACTTCGGCCAGACCAACTACGCTGCCGCCAAGGCGGGCATCGTCGGGATGGTGCGCACCTGGGCGCTCGAGTTGCAGCGGGCCGGCATCACGGCCAACGCCGTCATCCCCGTCGCGGCGACCGCCATGACCGCCACCGTCCCCTACTTCGCCGCGGCGGTGCGGGCGTGCGATGCGGGCGAGCCCGTGCCGGAGTTCTTCCGCCGGGAACTCGGGTTCGGTACCGCGGACGACGTCGCCGGACTCATCGCGTTTCTCGCGTCCGACGCCGCCGGGGGCGTGACCGGGCAGGTCATCGGCGTTGGGGGCGACCGCCTCCAGATCTGGACTCATCCGGAGGCAGCGGTGACCGCCTACCGGGAGGGCGGTTGGACGTACGAGGCGCTGGTCGAGGCCTGGCCCACGACGTTCGCCGGATCGCTGCAGAGCGTGGGGGAGCGCCTGCCGGACCTGCCCGAGGAGTTCGCGCCGGACGCCCCCCAGTCCAGCCCGACCGCCCGATGATCCCAGGTCCCATGGCGAGATGAGTTCGTCCCATGTACCAGCCGGCCATCGACCTCGACGCGATCACCGCGATCGACGTCCACGTTCACATCGAGGTTGACGCCAACGGTCACGCGTCGCTGCCGGACGTCCTCGTGGAGGCAGCGTCGAGGTACTTCAGGACCGACGGCCCACGACCCACCATCGACGCGATCGCGGAGTACTACCGGGCCCGCCGGATGGCGGCGGTCGTCTTCACGGTCGACGCCCGCACCAACCTGAACCATCCGCCGATCTCCAGCATCGACATCGCCCGCGCCGCGTCGGAGCACAGCGACGTGCTGATCCCCTTTGGCTCGGTCGATCCGCGGACCGGCCCCGCCGCCGTCGACCTCGCGGCGCGCCTCATCGAGGACGAGGGCGTTCGTGGCTTCAAGTTCCATCCGACGGTGCAGGGATTCAACCCCAGTGACGAGGAGTACGAGCCGCTCTGGGAGCTCCTTCAGGCCAAGCGCGTTCCGGCCCTGTTTCACACGGGCCAGACCGGCATTGGTGCCGGGCTGCCCGGCGGCCACGGGCTCTACCTCGGCCAGTCGAATCCGATGCTGCTCGATCCGGTCGCGGCGAACTTTCCGGAGCTGCAGATCATAATGGCCCATCCGTCTGTGCCCTGGCAGGACGAGGCCCTGTCGGTGGCGACCCACAAGCCCAACACCTGGATCGACCTGTCGGGCTGGCGGCCGAAGTACTTCCCGGCGACCCTCGTGCAGTACGCGAACTCGATCCTGAAGAGCCGCGTGCTCTTCGGGTCGGACTTCCCATTGCTGACCCCGGACCGCTGGCGAAGCGACGCCGAGGGCACGGACCTGAAGCCCGAAGTGATGCCGGGCATTCTCAAGGACAACGCGGCCCGCCTGCTTGGACTGGCCAAGGAACGAGAGGAACCGCGATGACGCTGTCCATCACGTATGACAAGCTGCCAGACCTGGCGGGTACCGATCTGGGCTACACCGAGTATCGGACCATCACGCAGGACCAGGTGAACCTCTTCGCCGACGCCACCGACGATCACCAATGGATACACGTTGACCCCGAACGCGCGAAGGACGGCCCGTTCGGCGGCCCGATCGCCCACGGATTCCTCAGCCTTTCCCTGACCATTCCCTTCTGGACCGAGTTGCTCGACGTCCAGGGTGTGTCGATGAAGGTGAACTACGGCCTCGACAAGGTGCGTTTCCCCGCTCCCGTGCCGGTGGGAGCCCGGGTTCGCATGCGGGCGGTCGTCGCGGAGGTGACTCCGGTCCCGGGTGGTTACCAGATCGCCGTCGACCAGACGATCGAGATTGAGGGAGGAGCCAAGCCCGCGGTCGCCGTGCGAGCGCTTTACCGGTTCTACGCCTGACGAATCGTGCACTGGCGGATGGGAGGCCATGATGTCCCGAAACGGACTGGGTGCATGGATGGCCAAGCGCCGACTCAGGTCGCCGGACAAGACGGCCATCATCGACCACGAGGGCTCGGTCATCACGTACCGGCAACTGGCGGACAGCGCCGATCGGGTCGCGGCTGTCCTGCACAGTTGGGGCATCCGCAAAGGTGATTCCGTGGCCTATCTGGGCGAGAACAGCCCGGCTTTCCTGCAGACGCTGTTCGGGGTGGTCCAGCTCGGTGCCGTGTTCGTGCCGGTGAACACCAGACTCGCCGTTCCCGAGATCGTTCATGTGCTCACCGACAGCGGCGCCCGGGTCCTCATCCACGATCACGAGCTGGCCGACCGGGCCAGTCAGTCGGCTGGCCTGGCCGGAACCGCTCACGTCATCAGCACGGGCGAAGGAACCCCGGACGCGCCCGGGCTCGCGGCCCTGATGCGGGCGACGACCGGGGACCGGCCGCAGGTTGACATCGCCCTCGACGATCCCGCCGCGATCGTCTACACCTCAGGCACGACCGGCCGGGCCAAGGGCGCCGTCTTGAGTCACGGCAACCTCACCTGGGTGGCGATCAACTGCGTCATCGACTACGACGTCGTCTCGACCGACATCGCGCTCATGATCTCGCCGCTGTTCCACGTCGCGTCGCTCGGGATGGGGGCCCTCCCGGTCATCCTGAAGGGCGCGACCATGGTGCTCGACAAGGGCTTCGAGCCTGGGCGGGCGCTGGCATTCATCGAGAGATATCGCGTCACGATGCTGAGCGGTGTGCCGACCACCTACCAGCTCATGGCGGATCATCCCAACTGGGCCACCACCGACCTGTCCACGCTGCGGAAGTTGACCTGTGGCGGCTCACCGGTGCCCACCCGCATTCTCAACGCGTACGAGGAGCGTGGCCTGTCCTTCTCCCAGGGCTACGGCATGACGGAGACCTCGCCCGGCGCGACGTCACTGTCGCCGTCGATGACCCGGGCCAAGCAGGGAAGTGTGGGTCTGCCTCACTTCTTCACCGACGTACGGATCGCGGGTGAGGACGGGACGCCTGCGCCTCCGGGCACCGTTGGCGAGATCGAGGTCGCGGGGCCGAACGTCTTCCTGGGCTACCACGGGCAGCCGGAGGCGACGGCGGCCGCCTTCACCAAGGACGGGTGGTTCCGCTCCGGTGATCTCGGATATGTCGATTCCGACGGCTACCTCTACATCGCCCGCCGGTTGAAGGACATGATCATCTCGGGTGGCGAGAACATCTACCCGGCCGAGATCGAGAACCACCTCAACGACATCGACGGAGTGACGGGAGCGGCCGTCATCGGCGTCCCGGACGAGCGGTGGGGCGAGGTGCCGTGGGCGATCATCACGGTGCGGGAGGGCGTGGTCATCGACACGGACACGGTTCGGGCGCACCTGGACGGAAAGCTCGCGCGCTACAAGCTGCCCAAGAAGGTCATCGTCGTGGACGAGTTGCCGCGGACCGCTTCGGGGAAGGTGCGTAAAGCCGAGCTTCGGGCGCGCTTCGGCGGGTAGCGGCCGGGCGGGCCGCCATCAGGGCGGCGAACTCGGCCGCGGATGCGTCGGCCAGCTTCTCGTGCACGCGTCGGTAGGTTTCGTATGACCGGGTGGCGGGCCAGTCCGCGTCCATGAACTCCCGCGGCAGTCGCGGGTCGGCGCGCAGGAGCGCGAGCCAGTCGGCGACGAGCATGGTCCGGACCGTCAGCGGGCTGGCCTGCTCGGTCGCGGCCGGATCGGCCCAGGTCTCGATGAACGCGAGATGCTCCCGACGGATCGCCTCGATGTCCCAGGCCGCGTGAACGCTCGGCCCGATCGGGAACCCCGGCAGCTCGCGGGCGTGAAACGCGATGACAGCGTTGGGTGGTAGGACGTTGCGCAGCGGCTCGAAGGACGCGACGAGATCCACCTCGCCGGGGGCCAGCCACAAGCCGTCCCGAATGGGCGCGAACCCCTCCCAGGTCAGGGTCGACCGCAACCGATGCCGGAGCGTGCGCTGGTCTTCGGGAATCGAGAAGGTGACAAGCGTCCAACCGGTACCCACCGGATCGAACGGCCGAGGGCTGCGGACGCGCACCTTCGCCTCGCGCAGCACCGCCTCGCCGTGCGAGGTCAGCGAAAAGAGGATCTCCCGGCCGCTGCGGCTGCGCGAGAGGATACCGGTGTGCACGAGCCGGTCCAGCGTCGCCCGGGTCGCCGGAGCAGCGACGCCCGCGCCCTCGAGCACGCTGATCAGCACGCTCGCCCGGATGGGTCCCGGCGAGTCGTCGACGACGTGCTCACCAAAGAACGCGAGCAGAAGCTGCTTGGGCTGGCGGCTCCGCACGACCCTCCCTCCTCCGGCGGGTAGCTGTCCGGATCCGGTCATGATGATGTCGGTGTAGTGACCGCCTCGCCTTGCTTGGCCCGCTGGATGTGGCCGTAGACACGCGTCCGCAGCTCAGCGAAGCGCGGCAGCGACCTGGTCGTGATCTGGTCGCGGTCAGCCGGGAGGTCGACGACCACATCCTCGAGGACGACGGTCGGTGACTTGGACAGAACGAGGACACGTTCGCCCAGGTACACAGACTCGTCGATGTCATGAGTCACGAACAGCAAGGATATCTTGCGGGCCAGATGCAGCTCCCGAACAAGGTCCTCGAGTTCGGCCCGGGTCTGAGCATCGACAGCAGCGAATGGCTCGTCCATGATGAGGACCTCGGGTTCGTACGCGATGGCCCGCGCGATCGCGACCCTCTGCTGCATGCCGCCCGACAGCTGCCACGGGTGTTGGCGAGCGGCATGCAGGAGCCCCACCGCCTCGAGGGAGTCGTAGACGAGCCGGTCACGATGGGCCCGTTCGAGCTTCTTGTGACGCAACGGAAGCGCGACGTTCTCTTCGACGGTCAGCCACGGGTACAGGCTGCGGCCGTACTCCTGAAACACCAGCGCCATGGCCGGAGTCGGGCCGGTGACGACGGATCCGAAAATCTCGATGGTGCCGCTCGTCGGTCGGAGCAGTCCGGCGATGCACTTCAGCAGCGTGGTCTTGCCGCATCCCGACGGCCCGACGATGCAGACGAGCTCACCGGCCTCCATCGTGAAGCTGACGTCTCCGATCGCTTCAACATCGCCGATATCGGACTCGTAGACCTTACGCAGGTGCTCGACGCGGAGCAGGGTCGGGCGATCAGCCACGGTCGACCTCCTTGATGCCGTGGTACCAGCGGAGAACCCGCCGCTCGACGATTCCGAAGACAGTGGCGAGAAAGACCCCGATGAGCCCGAGGAGAAGCACGCCGCTCCACATCTGCGCGATGAGGTAGTTCCGCTGGAAGTACGCGATCCGGTAGCCGAGGCCGGACGAGGACGCGAACATCTCCGAGATCACCATCAGGATCAGCGCGACCGACAGCGCCTGTCGCACGCCTGTCATGATGCGTGGGCTCGCCGCGGGCAGCACCAGGAACCACAGGCGCTCGGCCCGGGTGATCCCGAACGCGCGGGCCGTCTCGATCATCACGCTGTCGGTGGACCGGACGCCCTCGATGGTGTTGAGCAGGATCGGCCAGATCGCGCCCGAGACGATGACGACGAGCTTCATCGTGTCGGTGATGCCGAGCAGGAGCATGACGATTGGGATCAGGACGGGTGGTGGGATGGCGCGGAAGAACTCGAGCACCGGTTCTGTGAGGTCACGCAACCAGTGCACCAGGCCGATCACCGTGCCCGCGACGACTCCGACCACGATCGAGACGAGGATGCCTCCCGCCAGCCGCAGCAGGCTTGGCACCACGTCCTCCAGGAACGCGGGACCGACCCAGGTGTCCACGAACGCGTCGAGGACCGTCAGTGGACCCGGGAAGAACCGGTTGGCCGAGTACGTCGAGTACGCCGCCCAGGCGGCCACCAGGATCACGGGAAGCCCGGTCGCGAACAGGAAACTTGCCGTTATTCGATGCAGCACGCCTCGCGCCCTCGACGGTCGCCCCACCGTGGTGGCCTGGGTCGTCACAGGACCTCCTCCCCACGTATGGACTGATGCCAGCTCAGCGTGCGGCGTTCGATGAAGCGGAAGACGATGTTGATGGTGAGCCCGAGCAGGCCGGTGACCACGACGAGCGCGTACAGGCCGACCGCGTCACCGGCCGATCGGGAGAGTTCGATCATGCGGCCAAGACCGGGATTCCCGATCACCATTTCGGCGGTGATGGCGAGGATGAGGGCGACCGCGGCCGCCAGGCGCAGGCCGGTCATCAGGTAGGGAAGCGCGGTCGGGAGGACGAGATGCCGTAGCTGCGCGCGGCGCGTGAGGCCGAAGCTGCGGGCGGTGTCGCGGGCCACGGCGTCGATGTCGGCGACACCGTAGATCACCTGCACGAACACCTGCCAGAACGACGCGAAGACGATGATGACCAGCGCCGCTTGCATGCGGATGCCGAACATCAATACGGCGAGCGGAATGAGGGCGACTGACGGGATCGGGCGGAGGAACTCGACGGTCGTGTGTGTCGCCCGCCGCAGGAACGGCACCAGGCCCACGACCGTTCCCAGCGCCACCGCGGCCGAGGAGGCGATCGCGAGGCCGATCGCCCACGCGGTCATCGTGTCGCCCAGCCTGCGCCAGAATGCCAGGTCGCGCAGCTCGTTGACGAGGCGGACGGCGACGTCGGTGACGTGCGGTAGGTACTGCGCGTCGACGATTCCGAGGGTCGGGATCAGCTGCCACACGGTGAGGAACCCGACGAGGCCGGCGATGCCGAGGGTTGTCTTGCGCAGCCAACGTCGGTGCCGGGTTGAGCGGACGGCCATGTCATTTCCGGGTCGGATCGGTGGCGACGCCCTCCCGGCCGGAAGCCGGGAGGGCGTCGCCGCGCTGGGCTAGTGCTGCTGGATCAGCCGGTCGAAGTTGGGCATGCGGTCGAGTACGCCGTACTTGACGGCGAGCTCCGCGAGCTCCTCCATGCTGGCGCGGTCGAGTTCCCAGCCGAACTCCGGAAGCTTGACCGTGTCCGCGACCGCCTCGGGCAGCTCGAGGTTGTCCTTGATCGCCTGCCGGACGGCCGTTTCGTTGGCCGGATCCTGCGCCCACTCCAGCGTCTCCTTCATGGCCGCCGCGAAGTCCGCGACCAGGTCCGCATCCCTTTCGATCAGGGCGGTCGTCGTGAAGGTCGTGAGCGTCGGGAGGCCGGGAATGGTCGCCTGGTAGGGATAGACAACGAGGGTGTCGCCGCGGCTGACCAGAGCCGTCACGAAGGGTTCCGGCACCCACCCGGCGTCGATGTTGCCGGCTTCGAGCTGAGCGGGGACGTCGGGGAACGGCACCTCGACGAACTCGATGGTGGACGGGTCGCCACCGTCCGCCTCGACCGCGGCCATGATGGTCACATCGCCGGCGGCGCCGAGGCTGTTCACCGACACCTTGCGCCCCGCCAGCTCGGCGGGCCGGGTGATGCCGGACGCGGCCGACGCCACGACCGCGTTGATGTCCTCGCCGTCGGCGTAGGACGACGCGTAGTTGCCGATCATTACCACGCCCAGGTCCTGCAGGTCCGCGCGGAACGGGCCGAACGGTTGCCCGACGGTGAACTCGATGTCTCCATTGATCATTGCTGGAATGGCGTAGGCACCGCCCTGAGCGGGCAGCACCTCGACCGCGAGTCCGTGACGCTCGAAGATGCCCGCCGCGATTCCGCCCCAGAGGGCAGCGGTCTCCGTGATCGGAAGGGCGGCGACGCGGACGGGGCGCAGATCGCTGTCGGTTGAACCAGGCGTGGGAGTCGCTTCGGAATCCGTGCATCCGGACAGGACGATCGCGAGGCTCGCGATCACCCCGACGGCAAGGGTCTTCTTCATTGGCGAGGCCCCTTCTGGGACTTGTGGGGTCGTTGCGACGGACGCTGCGGGCCCTGCTGTGATGCCGTTCGCTCGGTGTGGTCGACGTCACCGTGTTGGCAATGGTCGATCACGCAACACAGAATGTCAAGAAGAATCTGACGCCCGTCACGAATGAGTTGAATGACGATCGGGAGGGTTGGGCTCACCTCGGCGCCGGCGCGTCCGGTCGGCGGTCGGCTCCGGGGGTCACCGCGTCCGCCTGTAGGTCGGTGGCCACCTGGCCGCTCGGGCCCCGCCGACCCGTCCAGATGGGCCGTCCGTCTAGATAGGACGAGGGCGCCACCGTCAAATGCTTGACAAACTAAACGATTGCAATCACGATGTATGCGTCGTCGTGTCCGTTCCGTGCCTGGGATTCCGTTGTCGCGTGGACGGGTTCGACGTCCTCAGCGACCGCGTGCCGCCGAGACGCCCGACAGGACATTGTCGATCAGTGGACGTCGGTCGCGGGAAGACTGGTCGACGGCAGGCCGCGGCTGGTGCCGGCTGCGGTCAGGCCGGAGCCCGGTTCACGCGGCGCCGACGTCGTCCACTGCCGCCGTCTTGAGCAGCCCGAGCTCGTCCGGGGCGACGACCAGGCCGGCCGCCGGATCGTAGCGGACCCGGATCGGGTCGGTGAGCTCCCCGGCAAACGATCCGTCCACATAGTCCAGAAAGCCGATGAGGGCGGGTGCGCCATCGATGTCGGTGACCAGCCTGGGCGCGTACAGGTGCGGGTGGGGGAACGGTCGAGCCTTGGCGACATCCCAGGGACCATTGAGCGACGGCCCGGCGACGAACCAGTTCCGTTCGGCGGTGCCCCGGTGCGGCGCGATCGCGTTGGTGCAGAACAGCAGCAGCGGCTGGCCGTCGACGACGGCCACCTGTGGAACCTCCAGGTGCCCGAAACCGGCCGGTTCGCTCAGCGGCGGCCCCACGGTCCACGTGAGGAGGTCGGCTGAGCGGGCGTGACCGATGACGCCCCGTTCGGCCGCGGGGCCGGTGTTGCTGCGAGCCGTGATGAGCATGTGCCAGCCGTCGCCGGAGGGGTCGGCGTACACCCACGGGTCGCGCCAGGCCTGCTCGTACCACGCCGTGAGGTCCAGCGTCTCGTACCACCGGGGATCCGGCTCGACCAGCGGTCCCGCCCCGTGTCGTCGCCACACCAGCAGGTCGTCCGAGGTCGCGAGGCCGATGCGTTGCACCAGGCCCTGTTCAGCGCGGCTGACCCCGGTGTAGAAGAGGTACCAGCGGCCATCGGGCCCGCGGACGATACTGCCGGTCCAGGTCGCCAGGTCGTCCCAGCTCGGCGAGTCGGCCGGCACGAGGGCGTCCGCCACCAGGCGCCAGGATCGCAGGTCCGTGGAGACCGCGTGTCCGATGCTCGCCCGGAGGTGGCGGCGGTTCGGGTCGATCAGGGCGCGCGAGGCCCGCAGGAAGAAGACATGGCGCAGCCCGCCATCGTCCTGGACATGCCAGCTGTCCCACACCCAGTGGTCCTCCAGGCGCAGCATGGCGAAAAACTAGCAAGTGAATCGGTTTAGCGCTACGGCGGCCCGCCGGCGTGATCACCGGGGCGCCGGCGCGCCGATCGAGGCGCGCCGACGCAGCGGCATCGGCACCAAGCATGGGCCGGTCTTGACGCCGCCCAACAGCAACTCGACCGCCCGGCGACCCATCTGCTCATGCGGCAGGGCGGCGGTGGACAGGCCGGGTCGAAGCCAGGCGGCGATCACGTCGTCGTCGAAGGAGACGACCGACATGTCCTGCGGTACCCGCAGGCCGGCCTCGGCCAGTGCCTGGTAGGCGCCGAAGGCGAGCCGGTCGTTCATGCAGATCACGCCGGTGGGTCGGGTCGGCTTGCGCAGCAAGGATCGCATCGCGGCGTAGCCGTGCTCCGGCAACCAGTCATGGCAGGAAACGCTGGCCGCCAGGCGAGCGCCGGCCGCCGCCAGCGCGCGCTCGATCCCGCGCAGCCGAGCGGAAGCCGCCAGCGACACCTCGGGATCGCGTTCCTTGAGGCGGTTCCGCCCGATCAGGGCGATCCGGTCCCGATGGCCGGCCTCGATCAGGGCGGACGCGACGGCGTAGCCGGCCTGCTCGTCATCGGGAAGGACGCACGGCAGGTCAGTGGTGCTGGCCGCGTTGAGCAGGACGGTCGGTCGCCCGAGCAACGCTGCCGGCACGGTGAGCTGGCGCGTGGCCATCGCGGCGTAGATGACCCCGTCGACCTGGCGGTCCAGCATCGCCTCGATGGCGTGCTGCTCGAAGCTCTCGTCGCCCTGGGTCTCCGCGATCAGCAGCACGTGGTCGCGCTCCCGGGCCGCGTCGAGCGCACCGCGGATCATGTCGCCGGCGAACCTTGTGGTGGCCACGATGTCGGAGATGAAGGCGAGGGTCAGGCTCTTCTGCGTGCGCAGGCTCCGGGCGGCGACGTTGGGCCGGTAGCCGAGCTCCGCCGCGGCCGCGAAGACCCGCCGGTGAGCGTCGGCCGACAGGCGGGTACCTTCGCGCCCGTTGAGGATCATCGACGCGGCCGTCTTCGACAGGCCGGCGCGCTTGGCCACGTCGGCGAGGGTGGCGCGGCGGTGACTCATGCTTCCTCCGGTGGTGGCCGGCCCGTTTGTCGGTCACGGTGTCCATGATGCGACGCGCGGGAGCACCGCGGGTCCGGCGGTGAGCGTATTATTGCCGCCCGTTTCCAGATCGTTGCCGAACGAGGCCTTGACAGCACCTGGGGCCGCGCGCATGCTTCTGCTAAATCAGTTTAGCTAACGGTTCGGCTCACGGCCTACCTGTCGGGGTCGCACTCCGATCCCGGCCGGGTCGTGACCAGATCCGCCGCGCTGGCCAGGTGCGGGCGTGGTGCGGCGGAGTGTGACACACATGACGAACCCTGTGCTGCGGCGATCGGTCGCGCCCCGGCGCCGCCCCGGCTGGTCCGATCGGACTTTCCGTCCCGAAAGGAACAATCGATATGAGGAGATACGTTGCTGCGGCCGGCTCGGCGCTAGTGGTCGCCCTGCTCGCCGGCTGCGCCGGGGTCGGATCCGGCGGCCCGCGGCAGAATGACGATCCGATCACGCCCTCAGCCCCGACCTGCGGCACCGATCCGGTGGTGCTCAACGCCTACTTCGAGACGGGTTTCGACCTGCCGTTCAAGTTGTCCGAGGAGTTCACCCGGCAGTTCCCGAACGTCACCTGGGACATCAAGCAGGACCAGTTCCAGAACCTCATCAACTCAACGCCACGGCTGCTGTCGGGCAGCAACCCGCCCGACCTGATCCGGCTGCCCACGATGGTCTCGCTGGCGCAGGACGGGCTGCTGAAGAACCTGGATGGATACGCGGCGGGGTTCGGCTGGGACAAGTGGCCGGAGGCTCAGCTCGCGCAGAACCGGGTCGGCGACGACGGGACCCGTGGCTCGGGTTCGCTGTACGCGATGGGCCTCAACTACAGCCTCACGGGTGTCTTCTACAACAAGGAGCTGGCCGCACGAATCGGCATGACCGAGCCGCCGAAGACGGTGGCGGAGTTCGATGCCCTCCTGGAGCGGGCCAAGGCGGAGGGGATCCTGCCGATCATGGTCTGGAACGCCTCCGCGAGCGGCGGCGGGCTGGCCTTCCCGCTCCAGCACCTCATGGCGGCCTACGGTCCGACCCAGCCGATCAACGACTGGATCTTCCAGAAGCCCGGGGCGACGATCGACACGCCGTCCAACCGGCAGGCGGCGGAGCACCTGCAGCGGTGGATCGAGGCCGGGTACTTCCCGCCGGACGCCAACGCCATCCAGTACACGGACGCCAACGCTCGCTTCCGCAGCGGTGAGGGCCTGTTCATATTCAACGGAGACTGGGAGAACGCGGCCTACGACGAGGGTATGCCCGGCAACGTAGGGTTCTTCCTCTTCCCGCCGCTCGAGGAGGGTGACCCGGTGGCGGCCATGTCGTCGCCGCTGACCTTCGGGATCGGGGCCAACGCGCCCAACGCCGACTGCGCCGCCTTCTTCCTCAACTGGGTCGCCACCAACGAGAAGGCCCGCGAGATCAACGTCACCGTGGGCGGCTCCAACCCGGGTGGGCCCGCGGACCTGCCCATCCCCTCGGTCGATCCAGGCTCGGTGACCAACGAGACGTTGGCCGCCGGTGCGGTGGTCGCCGAGGCCAACGGCGCGATGGACTTCATCGCGAACGCGACCGGTGCGATCTTCGCGCAGGGCTGGACCCCCGAGTTGCAGAAGATGGTCGGCGGCGAGCAGGATGGCGCCGGCCTGCTCGCGGCGGTTCAGGCCGAGTACGAGCGGGAGTTGGAGCAAGGGAGCTAGCTTGTGACCCGCCGTCGTACTCTCCGGCCTGGAGACGGCACGGTCGCGGGTGACCTCGGTGTCGGTTCGGAGGCGGCTGGCCGCCCCCTCGACGCGGTGTCGTCGCCGGACCGGCCACCCGCGACGCGACGGACGCAGCCCCGGCGGGGGCCCCTTCGGAGGGGCTCCCGCCGGACGGCGCTCGTCGGCTGGTTGTTCGTTACGCCGGCCCTGCTGATGTACGCGGTCTTCGTGCTGCAACCGCTGGCGTTGACCATCCAGTACTCCCTGTACCGCTGGAACGGCGTCGGCCCGGCGACCTGGGTCGGCCTGTCCAACTACGTCACGGTGCTGCGCGACCCCGACCTGTTCGGCACGATCATCCACTCGTTCCAGCTGGTCCTGTTCTTCAGCGTGGTTCCGGTGTCGCTCGGGCTCGTCACCGCCTCGGTCATCCACCGGGTGGCGCCCGGCCGCTTCGGTACAGTCACCCGGACCGTGCTGTTCCTTCCGCAGGTCATTCCGCTCGTCGCCGCCGGCATCATCTGGGGCTGGTTGCTGTCACTGCCGGGTCTGATCAACCAGGCCCTCGACGCGATCGGCCTCGGCAGCGTCACCCGGGCCTGGCTCGGCGACTTCGATACCGCGCTACCGGCCGTCGGCCTGATCGGGATCTGGGTCCTGCTCGGCTTCTGCACCGTGCTGCTGCTCGCCGGCATGACCAAGATCGACCCGGCGCTGTACGAGTCGGCGAGGATCGACGGCGCGGGCTGGTGGCGTGAGTTCGTCTCGATCACGCTGCCGAGCCTGCGCTACGAGGTCGGCGTCTGCCTGACCGTCACCATCGTGGCCGCGCTCGCCGCGTTCGACATCGTCTACGTCTCGACCGGTGGGGGGCCGGGTAACTCGACCGCGGTGCCAGGCATACAGATCTACATCCTGGCGTTCCTCGAGCGCCAGGTCGGGCTCGCCTCCGCGCTCGCGGTCCTGCTGATGATCCTGGTTCTGGTCATCATCCTGCCCATCCAGCGCTTGAGCCGGGAGGAGCGCCGATGAGGATCTCGCGGGGAGAGATCTACGCCGGCCGGGCGCTGCTGCTGGGCCTGATGGCGATCACGATCCTGCCCTTCGTCAGCATCTTCATGACCGCCCTGCACCCCTCGGGCACGCTACCCCGCGGGCTCGAGTGGCCGGACGACCCGCAGTGGGGGAACTTCCTCGAGGCGTTCGAGGTGGCCAACATGGCCGCGCTGTTGCGGTCCAGCACGTTCATCGTCCTCGCGGTCGTTCCCGTGGCCCTGGTCATGGCCACCATGGCTGGCTTCGCGATCGGCCTGCTCCGGATTCCCGGCGCGCGGGCGCTGCTCCTCCTGTTCGTCTTCGGGCTGACGTTGCCGTTCGAGGGGATCATCACGCCGCTCTACTTCCTGGAGCGGGAAATGGGTCTACTCGACACGCGGTTCGCGATCGTCCTGCCGCTGATCGCGTTGTACATGCCGTTCGGGGTGTTCTGGATGCGCGCCCACTTCGCCAACCTGCCCAGTGACGTCACCGAGGCGGCCCGCGTCGACGGCGCGAACACCTGGGCGCTGTTCTGGCGGATCCACGTCCCCCTCGCCCGGCCGGCGATCGCCTCACTCGGCGTGCTCATGGCGGTGTGGACCTGGAACCAGTTCCTGCTCGCCCTGGTCCTGGTCGAGGACCCGTTGCAGCGCACGATGGCCGGCGCGCTCGGCGCGTTCCAGGGCCATTACGCCACCGACATCCCGCTGCTCTGCGCGGGCACCATCCTCATCCTGCTGCCGACTCTCGTGGTCTATGTGGTGTTCCAGCGCCACATCATCGCTGCCCTCCTGCAGGGCTCGGTCAAGGGCTAGGGTCCCGATGCCGGGAGGTGGTCGTTGCCGGCGCGGCGGCCGCCGTTGGTGGTCGAGTAGGTTGGTGGATGTGGCCGGCACCGTGTCCGGCCACATCCACCAGGCGTGGGCGCTTGCCTAGCGCTGGAGGGTGAGCAGGCCCGGCCGGTACGGCAGGAGGCCGTAGTCTCCGCCCGAGCTCGGGTCCCGGCCCTGGTAGAGGAACTGCAGGTTGCAGGGGTCGATGGTCATGGTCTGGTCAGGGCTGACCCGGATCAGCTCACCGTGGCTGATGTCGTTGGTCCACCAGGCGCCACTGTTGGCCTTGCCCGCGAACGGGTTGCTCTCGGTGGCGGCCAGCGGCGTCCACGTGCCGTTCAGGCTGGTCGCCGTGAACGAGCGGTAGTAGCGGCCCTGCGAGCCGATCGCCTCGACCAGCATGAGGTACCGGTTCTCGCCCTGGATCTTGTAGACCTGCACGCCCTCGAACAGGTTGTACGTCGAGTCGCTCATGACGACGGTCGAGGCCGTGCCGAAGTTGCCGGGGAAGTTGTTGATCGGCATGCTGGCCCGGTAGATGCGGCCGTTGTCGCCGGCGAAGAACAGGTACATGTTCTGGTCATCGCCGATGAGGGCCTGGTCGATCGGACCCGTCGGTGAGTTCGAGATGCTTCCGGAGAACAGTGTCTGCGGGGCCGACCAGCTGTTCACGTTCGCCGGGTTGGTCGACGTGCGGTACGAGAAGGCGGGCCCGCCCCACTGGTAGGCCAGCACCCAGATGTTCTTCGGGGCGAAGTAGAACAGCGTGGGCGCCACCGCGGCGAACGGCATCGGGTTCTGGGTGGCCGACGACATCTGGGACCAGTCGCTGAACAGGCTGAAGTTCATCGAGCCCCACGTCGTGCCAAAGTCGTGCGTGGTCGCGTACACCAGGTGCTGCCCGTTGTAGCGAGCGTGGGTGAAGTCCTTCAGCGACACCCAGCCCGGTCGCGGATTGGCCAGCGGACCGGTCGACGTCCACCGGAACGTCGACGGAAGGCTGCACGACCCGCCGGTCGAGTTGTTCACGAACGACGCGTCATCAATATAGAAGTTGCCGGTGCCGTCCGTGGTCTCGACGTAGAACGTGGCCGAGGTCAGCGTCCCCGACCAGGACACGTTCGTGGTGCCGGTCAGCTGCGTCCAGCCCGACGAGTTCACCGAGCCCTGGGCCAGGGTGATGTAGTTCGTGTTGCCGCCGGCGACCACCTGCAGCGTCACCTTGCCGGTCGCGGTGCCGCTCTGCATCCGCATCCACACGCTGGTCGTGTAGCTGCTGTTGTTGGTGAGCACGGAGGTCACGTTCTGGGCGGTCCCGTTCCACGCGGCCGTACGGCCGGTGTGCAAGATCGACCGCGCGCCACCGTGGACCACGCTCGTGTTCGACGACAGCGTTCCGCTGCCGAAGACGAACCAGCCGCTCGTGCCTGCCTCCATGTCGGCGTTCGTCAGCAGGTTCCCGCTCGCCGCGGCGGCGGGGGCGGCCGGAGCGGACACGGCCACCGCCGACGCCAGCGTCACGACGACGGCGAGGCTCAACGAGCCGAGTCTGCGCGTTTTTCTTCGAATCATTCCGATTCTCCGATCTTTTGGGACGGAATCCGCCGGGGTTCGGGTCAGGAACTCGCCGGCTCCCCACGGCGGGGCCCGCCGCTTTCGGCGGGCCGGGTGTTCCCTGGCGGGCGGCGTCCTGCCGCTCAACCGGGTTGATGTTCCGCGCCACCGCGGCGGGTCGACGGCGACCCACGCCGACGCCGCGATGGTCGGCACCGCCGTGGCCCTGCGTGGTGGTCGCAACGCAGGTGCCACGGCCCGTGCCATCGGGCCAAAAGGCCCGACAGCCGACGGTGCCCATATTCAGGAGTGCTCTGCGGGCGCCGAAAGCCACTGTGCCGGGGGCCACGTTCGGGGCGCACGAACGCCGACCCGGGCAGCGGTGTCCGGTCGGTCGGCCCCTGGCGGCGGTGGTCGGCGCCTTGTTAGCGCTAACATCCGTCGTGACACAACGGTAATCGAAAGTAGCGGGATAAGTCAATACCTTGACAGCGCGGGCGACGGTGCCCTGGTTGCTCGACCGGTGGCGGACGCTGCCTGCGATCTCGGGGTCCGCGCGGCGACGAAATCCACATTGGACCCACGGTGATGCCTTCGCCGAGTCCATCCTGACGCCATCGGCCCAGCCGCCGACGTTGGTGTCAGTGCGGGCCCGGATCCGCGAGCTTCGGCTGGGTCCGGTAGTCGCCTACCATGGCCAGGGTGCGACCCGGGATACTGGTCGATCGTGATGTCGACGGCCCTGTTGCTGGAGCGCCTGCGCCGGGCCGGGATGCACGATGTCGTCACGGTGGTTCCGGCGACGGGTGGGCTCGCGGCGCTCGCCGGCACGGCCAACCGTACGCACGCACCGCCCGTGTTCGTCAAGGCCTTCGCCGAGCCGCCGGCCGAGGACGTCTTCCTCGCGGAGGCCGACGGGCTCGCCGCCCTGCGTGAGCTCGGCGGTGTGGCGACGCCCGACGTGATCCTGGCCAGGCAGGACACCCTGGTGTTGTCGGTGCTGTCGCCGCGGCCGCGCAGCGAGGGCTTCTGGGAGCAGTTCGCCCATGCGCTCGCCCAGATGCACACGACCACCATCCATCCGCGTTTCGGGTGGCATCGCGACAACTGGCTGGGGCGCCGTCGCCAGTACAACACGTGGCATGACGACGGCTTTGCGTTCTTCGCCCAGAACCGACTGCTGCGGTGGCTGGGCGAGCCCCGCGTCGACGCCGCGCTAGATGCCGGAGATCGGGCGGCGCTGGAGCGGCTGTGCCATCGGCTACCGGAGCTGCTGCCCGAGCGACCGGCCTGCCTGACCCATGGCGACCTGTGGGCCCAGAACGTGATGGCCACGCCGGACGGTCAGCCGGCGCTGATCGACCCGGCCGTGTCCTACATGTGGGCCGACGTCGACCTCGCCCACCTGTGGTCCACCGCACCCCCGCCCGAGGCCCAACGGTTCTTCGACGTGTACGCGGAGCTGACCGGGCTCGATCGTGACTGGCGGGCCCGCATGCCGATCATTCAGCTGCGACAGCACCTTGCTGTGATCGCCCAGTTCGACGACGACTGGGGCGCGGCCGAGCAGGTCCGCGCCACCCTGGACCCGTTCCGGCCGCGAACCTGATCGGGGCCGGGCGTCGACGAGTTGGCGTCGATGGATCGGCCTGTGGTGGTCTCTGGTCCGGGTTGTCGCGGCGCTGCCGGAAGGCGCGTTTGAGTGCCGGGCGACGACCGGACGACCTTGCTGCCCGTGATGGTGGCCGGATCCGCCACGGCGGACGTGTCTTGGATCGTCGAAGGCATCCTCGATCAGCTCTAGAGCGCGTGGGGGTGGTCCTGGCTGACCCGGTACTGGTCGAGGCCCATCGTGGGTCGTGCGCGTTTCCTCTGCCGCGTAAGTTGGCCCGCGACCATGGCGGTGAGCGCGGCGGCGAAGCCGATGAGTCGGATCGGCGTGATGGCTTCACCCGCGATGGCGGCACCGAGAATCGTGGCGACGAGCGGGGAGAGCAGTCCGAGCAGGGCGGTGGCGGTCACGGGCAGGCGGCGGATGCCGGAGAACCACAGCGTGTAGGTGAGCAGCGCCCCGATCAGGCCGAGCCACAGGTATCCAGCGACGGCGAAGCCGTCGATACGCGGTGGGATGCCGTCGATGAGCAGTGCCGGGATCAGGAGGACCAGCCCGGCTGCGGTGAGTTGCCATCCGGCCAGGCCCAGAGCGGTGACACCCTGGGGACGCCCCCACTTCTTGGTGAGAACGACGCCGGTGCCCATCGACGCGGCTCCGCCCAGCCCGGCAAGGATGCCGATCGGGTCCAGCGCGGCGTCGGGGCCGAGGACGACCAGCGAGACGCCGAACACACCGACGAGGGCCCAGGACACCCGCCATGTCGAGAGCCGCTCGTGCAGGATCGAGACGGCGAGGAAGGCCACCACAACCGGCTGCAACGAACCCAGGATCGCGGCGACCCCGCCTGGTAGGCGCTGTGCGGCGACGAACAGCAACGGCAAGAATACGCCCATGTTCAATGTCCCCAGCACCAGGCTCTTCCACCACCACGTTCCGCGCGGCAGGCGGCGCGACAGCAGAACAGCGATCAGGCCCGCGGGGAGCGACCGCATCAGCGCCGAGAACATCGCGTGGCCCTCGGGAAGCATGTGTGTGGTCACGATGTAGGTCGTGCCCCATACCGCGGGCGCGACGGCAGTCAGCGCCGTCCAGCCGATCAGAGCTCCCGTCGAGTTGCGAGCGACGGGGGCGGACGCCTCTGACAGGCCGATGGTTGTGGTCACTCGTCCATCGTCAGCTCGCCACACGAATGAGTCCAACACATGCTTCTCATCGCAGTGATGAACCCGCATCATGGATAAGTGGAGCTTCAACAGATGCGGTACGTCGTCGCAGTCGCGGAGGAGCGAAGCTTTACGCGAGCCGCGAAACGTTGCTTCGTCGTGCAGTCAGCGCTGAGTCACCAGATCAAGGCCTTGGAAACCGAGCTCGGCGTCACGCTGTTCGCACGCACCAGCCGTCGCGTCGAACTCACCGCTGCGGGCGAGGCGTTCCTTCAGCACGTCCGGGCGAGCCTGGAGGCCGCCGAGCGGGCCGTCGCGAGTGCGGCTGCCGTGACCGGCGATGTACGAGGCACGCTGACCATTGGAGTGATCCCTACCGTCACCGCCATCGACCTGCCCGCCGTGCTGGGTGAGTTCCACAGAGCACACCCGGCGGTGCGGATCAAGGTCCGCAGTGGCGGCAGCGACGAGTTCATCGCGGGTATCGCCGATGGGAGCATCGACGTTGCTGTCCTCGGTCTTCCTGAGTCGGCACCGCCGACCGGCGTGGCGAAACGCGTGCTAGCGCGCGAGCACCACATGGCCGTCGTCTCTGCCCGGCACCGACTGGCCCACCGTCGGCGGCTGCGCCTGCGTGACCTGGCCGATGAGACCTTTGTCGATTTTCCGATGAACACACCAGGCCGTGCTCAGTCCGACCTCGCGTTCCACGCGGCCGGCGTCCGTCGCGAGGTCACGTTCGAGACCATGAGTACCGACCTCATGCTCGGTCTCGTCCGGCAGAACCTCGCCGTCGCGCTTCTCGCGCCCGCGATGATTCCGGCCAGCTCAGCCCTGCGCGCCATCCCGGTGACCGACGGGCCCACCCGCATCCAGTACCTCGCGTGGAGCGACTTCAATCCATCACCCGCCACCCGCGCTTTCCTCGACGCCGTACCGAATTCCTGATAGCGCCTCCTTGCCCTCGTCGTCGGAGACTCACCAACGCCGCGATGGCCGTCGACGCCGGTCGGGGCAAGGGCATACGCGCGGTTCGGGGGCAACGATTGGCCATCGCCGGGTGGCGGCCAACGAAGCCGGGACTCAGCGTGTCACGCGCAGGAGCATTGGGTCCACATTGGGCACGGCGAACCGAGGATTGTGGCCCGACGCGACGATGGTCATGACGAGTCCGGCACTCTCCTCCAACTGCCGGGCCTTGCTCAGCCCACCGACCACCGCCGCGCGTCCACCGAGGTCCCGGATCAGCGCCTTTGGTCGTCGAGCGCGTGGGGTTCGTCGCCGCAGATGGCCACGACCGGCGCCTCGTCCGGTGGGCCGCCAACCATCAGGCCGAACTCGTCAGGTCCCCCACCCCCGCCTGATCATTGGGCGGGCACGCTACGGTGCCGGACGAGCGTCGGGCGGGGGCCGCAGCGGGGCGGGTAGCGGTGCCCGATGGAGCACGACCAGGGTGGCGACGGCCCGGGTCAGCACCACGTACAACCGGCTGTACCCCCGCGGCTCGGCGGCGACGATGTCCGCGGGTTCGACCACGATCACCTGGTCGTACTCCAGGCCCTTCACCATGCTCGCCGGTACCACGGTCACGCCGGCCCGGTCGACCAGCGACGCGATGTCGTCGATCGCGTGGTCGGCGGCGATGACCGCGGTCGTGGCGTCCGCCCTGACGTCGCGTACGGCTGCCTGCACCGCGGCCCGGAGGTCGTCGACCCGGCGCACGATGAGCGTGCCCCCGGCCTGATAGGAGCGGGTCGCCGGGATCGCCGGGGAGAGGAACTGGGATGCGTAGTCGGCGATGACCTGACGCACCCGGTAGCCGGTCCGCAGCTCGTAGGTGCGGAAGTCTCGACGTCCGAGGCGGGCCAGCAGCTCCGGCCACGATCCGGCCGCGAGGGGGTGGGTCGCCTGCCCGAGGTCACCGACGATGGTCATCGATGCATCCTGGGCGCGTCGGGCGATCATCCGACACTCCATCGGGGACAGGTCCTGCGCCTCGTCGAGGATGACGTGCGCGTAGTAGTGGTCATCGCCGGGCTCCGGCTCCTCCGGCTCGGGGGTCGGCAGCGGCTCGGCGAGGATCGGCACGTAGGCGTCCTCGCCGTACGGGTCGTAGCCGTCCGTCCAGCCCACCACCCGGTGTCCCTCGCGGAGAATGACCATTTCGGCCCAGCGCTCAGCGGCGGCGATGGCGTCGTTGTCGATCGTGGGTCCGGCCAGCGCGATCGGGGTCGGATGACCCGGCGCGTAGAGGGTCCACCCGTCCTGCAGGCTGCAGCTGAGTGCGAATGTGTCGATGGTTCGTGCGCCGGTGGTGAGCTCGCGTAGCCGGGCGGGCGCCTCAGTCGCGGGCCGGGTCGCCGGTGCCGGGGGTTGGCCGAGCAGCTCGTCCAGCTCGTCGAGGAGCGGAACGTCGTCGATCGACCAGCCGTCCTGCTGCTGGTACGCGGCCGCGAGCGTCTTCGCCTCGGGTGGATCGAGGACCGGGACGCGCACGGGGTCGGCCAACCAGGAGAGCACCGCCGCCGGGGTGAGCCGGGGCCACCAGGCCGTGAGGAACCGGTGGAACTCGGGACGGTCGCCGATCTCCTCGAGGAACAGCGTCCGGTCGAAGTCCTTGTTGTCTAATGTGGACCACAGGGCCTCCCGGAGGACGGCCGCCGCGATGGGCCGGGCCGCGTTCGGCGCCGTACCGGTGGCCTGGGCCCGGGCCCGGACCTCGGTGCGGAGTCTCGCCAGGTCGGAGGCCGCCAGCGTCAGCACCTGTCCGGCGTACACCAGCCGCAACCGGTCCGGCGCCGTCGGCGGGGTCTGCCAGATCAGTTCGGCCAGCACCTGGCGCATCCGTTCGCTGCCCTTGATGGCGGCCACGGGCGCGGGGTCTCGGCGGGTGGCGGTCACGCCCGGGACGAGCTCGCCGAGCGACCGCAGGTGTACGTTCTCCTCGCCGAGGGCCGGCAGCACCCGGCTGATGTACGTGGTGAACACGGTCGATGGTCCGATCACCAGGATCCGGCCGTCGGTGAACCGGGCCCGATCGGTGTAGAGCAGGTAGGCGGCGCGGTGCAGGGCCACCTGGGTCTTGCCGGTACCCGGACCGCCGGTGATGAGCGTGACGCCGGGGGCCGGTGCCC
>Ga0310830_100475_pt1 | contig 29307 bp, 21 predicted proteins | sample WT_ome_5_FD_201301 | JGI IMG/M metagenome (GOLD analysis project Ga0310830, IMG submission 201301) | Sorghum-adapted microbial communities enriched on wild type (WT) sorghum from Joint BioEnergy Institute, Emeryville, California, United... ... | reverse complement strand
GCCGCCTGGTACACCGCTAACATCGATCAGCCGGACCCGTCCGGCACCACCCTGGAGCCGACCGGCGCCAGGTAACCAGCGCTCCGTGAAAGCGGGGGTAGCTCAGCGCCCCGCACCGCTGACTGGGCTGCACCGTCCGACGCTGAGGCGAACGGCCCCGCAGAGCCGACTAATGGCCTGACCGTCAACTCAAGCGGCGGCGCGCCAGTCAGGGCACTTCGCGCGGCGGCCACGACGTCGCGCAGTCGGCCGGGCGCGGTGTCTCCACTGGCCGGAACCCGCTGGTCGATCGACTCGGTCCGGCGACCGTCATAAGCCCTCATCGCCTTGGGGGTCAACTCCATCGCCTGCTCGATGTCAGCGCGTGGCGCTGGTGCACGCACAAGGGCATCCGCGATGTGCAAATGGACCAGCGACTTGCTCCGGAACCTGCAGCCGTCGTTGCGGGAGTCGGCGCTGCCGGATGGGTGCTGCGGTTGTCGCCGCCGTCGGTCAGCGCGGTGGACAGCACTGTGGGCAGCGGCAGTTCGGCAGGGTTGATGCGTGCTTAGCGTGCGTACGTCGCATCTGGTTCGCCTGGCAGCCAGTCGTGCCCCTTGGAGTGTCCGATGACGGCCGATGATGTTTTCGGGTGGATGGCTCGGGTGCCGCCTGGTGTCTGGGTTGGCTTGACCGTGGCGAACGTGCTGCTGGCGGCAGGCACCCTGGCGGCGGCGCGCAGGCGCGTGCGGCGGGCTGGGCAGCGGTTTTCGGAGCCGGCGGTGGCGTGGCGCGGAAAGGACACGCTGCTGACGGTGGCGAGTATCGTGCCGGCGGGTTTGTTCTGGTTGATGGTGCTGGCGGGTTCGTTTCACGGGCTGGTGGCGTTTGGGCGCTCGACGCTGGGTTGGGAGGGCGGGTGGGAGTACCTCGTACCGGGGACATTGGACGGGGTCTCGGTCACGTTCGCGATGTTGGCGTTTCGGGCGGTGCGCAGGCAGAAGTCTCCGGATCGCTGCTATCGGGTGGTGTGGGGTGCCGCGTTGGCGTCGGCGACTATTAATTTTTCATATGAGTACGAGACGAGCGGTAACGCGCTGGCCGGTGGGTATGTGGGATTGCTGTCCCTATTCGGGATGGTGATGTTCGACGAGTTCTTGTCTCAGTTCGAAGATGGCGCTCAGCGGGTTCATCGCGAGAACCCGAAGTTCGGGTTGCGGTGGCTGACTTGGCCGACGAATACGTTTCTGGCTTTTGTGGCCTGGCGGAATCACCCTCCGGCTGAGGGGACGCCAGGTACGGTCGCCAATGCGGTCGCAAACCTGGAGCAGGTTCGGGCGCAGAAGCGGGCTCGGCGAGCGCGGGGACGAGGCGGCGCGATCTCGATGACGCCGATGGTCGTGTCGACGGAGCCTCCGGTGTCCAAACCGCAGCCGGCAACGGCGGGTGGCTCAGCAGGTGGGCTTGATGCAGTGGTCGTGCCGACACCAGCGGCCAAGGGTCGGTCGGTGGCGCGGCGCTCCCCAACGGGCCGCGGCGGTCGTACGCGCGAGTCGGAGATCCCGGTGCCGGCGACGGCCGGGAAGGTGCAAGCCTGGGCACAGACTTGGATCGTTATGTGTGAGCGGCCGGAACTGATGGATGCGGCGTTGCGGAATGACGACGTTGCCCGGCAGCAGTTCGGGTGCACGGCTCGGCAGCTGCGCCACATCAAGTACGCGGTGTCCACGGGCGCTCTGCGCCGTCGCGCGGCGGAGTTGTCGGTCGAGCTGCCGGCTGGCTTCGACGAGTCGGCCAGTCAGGGTGGGAGGTGACCGGCCGTGCTCTTGTTGCGGTCAGGCGCGGTCGCTGAGGAGATCGTGGATGGCCTTGTATGTACGAGGCTGTAGGTCTTCCAAGACTTCGGCGCCGCGGTCGTGACGGAATTGGTCGATGAGGCTGTGCAGGGCGGCGGTTCGGCCGTCGGCGTGCTCGGCGCGCATGTAGTCGATCCATAGGTCGTCGTAGCCGCGGTCGGGGTCGGCGAGCCAGGCTTGCTGGACGGCCCACCGTGCGGTGTCGGTGTCGCCGATGTCGAGGCTGTGGGTGGCCAAGCGGTGGGCGATGTCGGTAATGGTGGCGAGGATACGGGTCGGATTGATTTCTGAGTCGTCGATCCAGGTGTAGGGGCGGCGGTAGCGGCTGGTGTCGGGACGGTCTTGCATGGCTGGGCCGCGGACGAGTCGTAGCGCAATTCGGTAGTCTGCGGCGCCGTCCGTGCCTCGGCGGTCGCCGCGGTCGCGGAGCCGCAGCAGGAGATGCCAGTCGAGCAGGATGCCGTCGGCGGCGGTGTATCGGCCGTGTGGGAGGGTTCCTTCGGAGATCCATTCGCCGCTGCCGGGGCGGCTGCCCAGCCATCGGCGCAACCGGGCCATGGCGGCCCGGATGGTGCCCTCGCCGGCGGGGTGGCCGTACCAGAGTGCGTTTTCCATTTGTGCACGGTCGCAGGAGCGGTCGGGCCGAGTCAGTAGGTACAGCAGCATTTCCGTATAGAGCCGGTGCTTGCTGTCGGTGATCACTCCGGGCATCGCGACGCGGATCGGGCCCAGGATGGCAAGCCTCGGCCGGGTCGGGTCGGCGTCGAACCATGCGGCGACATCGACGTCCAAGGCGTGGTCAGGGTCCGCGTCACCGCTGTCCGGCGCGGCATCGGTGGTCTGTGGTTGCGCGTTCCGGGTGGCGGGCGGCGGCACTGGCGGCAGGGCGTCGGCGTCGAAGATGGCCAGCAGGGTCGTGGCCTGATCCGGCCGGTTGTGGTCCTCGTCGGTCAGGCTCGGTCCAGGGTTCGGAGCGGCTTCGGCCACGGCGTGGGTGAGCCGGGCGGTCCGGAGCACCTGCGCGAGTGGTTCGAGCATGTCGACTGGGACGACGGCGGCGCCGGTAGTCAGCCGCAGGCCGGGCACATCGACTCTCACCGAACCGTCGGCGGCGACGGTGAGTGACGGGGATGCGACGGGCGGGCTGTCTCCGGTGGCGACGATGACCGCGACGCCGCACTGGCCGGCGACGACCAGGTCGTGGTGGAGCGCAGCAAGTTCGGTACGGGTCTGGGCGGTGGGGTTGGCGACGGCCAGCACCAGTGGTGGCGTCGCGGTGGTGGAGTCTGTCCGTCGGTGCAGTTCGGCTCGGACGGCGGTGATCGCTTCCGTGGTTGATGCGACCGTTGTCAGCCGGGCGGGCTGAATGTCGACCAGGGCGTCGCCTTCGTCGCCGAAGCCGGCCAGCAGCACGGTTGCGCCGTCGGCCCAGGGCGCACAGGCCAGGTCGCATACGACGTGCCGTAGCAGGTCCCGGGACCGGTAAGGGTGCCCAGTGATGGACAGCGTGCCGAGCCGGTGCAGGTCCAAGTGCAGGTGTCGGCCGGCGCGGCTGCCTACCGTGACCAGCAACGGCAGCACGGTGGGTGGGTTGGTGGACTCCTCGGGGTCGATGTAGCCGGGCAGCGCCCACTGGGTGCCCTCGTCGAGCCATGGCGCGGGCGGATTGTCGTCGGGTTGAGCCAGCAGCACCTGCACGTCCCGGCCGACCAGCCGGACGCCCACGATGTCGGGCAGGGTGTTGCGGGAGGCCAGACCGCGGCCGAGGTCGCGCAGGGCCGCCGTGAGCCGTTCCACGTCGGCGGGCAGTTGCGCGATGCGTAGCTCGCGTTCCGCGCGGCGGCTGCGGGGTAAGGGCGTGTCCTCGCCCGGTACGAGGAAGCTGCGTTGCCGTCGCCGCTCGGCGGTCAGCAACGCCAGCAGCATGGCTGCGATCAGCCCGGCACCGGCCATCGCACCGGTGCTGTGCTGTCCGACCACGACGTCCGGCTCGCCATCGTCCAGGATGGACGATGCGCCGTCGGCCGGTTCCGGGTTCGAGGCAGGCGGAGGGGCGGGCGCCTGCGTCACCGGCGGTGGCGGTTGGGGTGTGGCGGTGAGCGGTGGGGTGGGCTGGGGATCGGCCTCCGGCGCGGGGATGAAGGTTCCGGCGGCGTGCAGGCGGATGCCGTGGTCGCGGGCGTTGGCGGGCAGCCGGATGCGCCAGCCGGGCTCGATGTGGTGCGGGAACCGGGGATCGCGGGCTTTCAGTTCCGGGTTGAGCGCTTCGATGGTTGGGTAGGCGTCGGGATTGGCCAGGAATCGGGCGGCGACGGCGGACAGCCAGTCACCGTGCTCGACGATGTAGGTCGGCTCAGACTGGACCGGGTCTGTGGCCACGGCGCCCGTGGGCTGGAGGGCTGTGGTGGGGTCGATGTCGGGAATGGCTGGGGATGGTGGGGCCGGAGCGGGGTGGGCGGCGACCGGGGCGGTGACAGCTGTCGCGCCGACCATCCCGGCGGCCAGGCCTTGCAACGGGCCGATACGAAGCCGTGGCAGCCGGCGGAACCGACCCAGTCGTGCCGTCAGTTCGCCGACGAGCACGTAGACCGTAAGCCCCCAGACGATCCATCCAACGATCGACAGAAGCGCCGCCGATCGGCGGGGGGTGAACGGGTTCTCGATCCAGTCGTAGGCGGTGGGTCCGTCAGGGAACGAGGTTGGCAGCGGCCAGCCGACGTATCTGATGCATAGGTATGGGATGCCGACGAGGATGGCCAGAAAGAACAGGCCATAGCCGACGGTCTGCACGGCACGTACAAGCGATCGATTCATCGCTGCCCATTCCTGCATCTACTACTGCCCAGCCGCTCGGCGGTGGAGTGGGTTGGCGCCGGGTAATCTGGGGTGCTCCCACCAGCCCGGCGGCAGCGCGCCGCGCTGGTTCGGGCGGTGGCGTTCATGGCCCGGGGTTTGGGCCAAGGATGAGGTTGACCAGGGCCCGGGAGAAGGCGAACATGGCCAGTCCGCCGGCGATGAAGGCAATGCCGATGAACACGATCGCGGAGGAGGTGAGCACTCGGGACATCTCGCCCTTGCCGGCTCGGCTGATAAAGATGATTCCGATCACGGCCAGCAGGATCGGCACGATCTTCGTGATGATGAAGTTGATGATCCCGTCGGTGTTGATGGCCGGGCTCGGCACGGGTGACGGTGTGGGCACTGGGCCGGCCCACACGAGCACCGTCTGAGTGATGGATGCGCTAACGTCGTTCGCCAGCGCAAGATGTTCCACGACCATCGGTCCCCCTTTGTCGTCGTGTTGTCAGCCTTGCCGATCCGGGCGCCCGCTTTCAACCCCAACCCGTGTCGGCAATCACCACGCACCACCACTGGCGGCGGTCGGACAGACGGTGAGTACGTCGATCGAGGCAGCTGTGCCGGGCTGGCTTCGTGGCACGTAAACATCTAAAGAATCTTGTGCATCGTGGCGCTCGCCCTGCCCGGCCTCATCGCGGTTGCAATCCGTGCGGGCTGCTTCGGCTACGGGGTTGCGGACGGCGTGACACTCGGTCACGATCGTGCGACCAGCAGTGTTGGTTCGTGATGGGGGGCCGGCCACGTTGTTCGAACGCAGAAGGGATGGTTCCGCCGCCCCCGCACCCCGACGCGATGCACGCGAATCGGGTCGAACTTCATCGAACGGTCGGCGACCGGGTGGATGGCCGTGGCTCGCGCTGCTGGTCTGTGGGCTTGTCAGCGTTGGGGTTCTGGTCGCCGTGTTCGTGGCCGAGCCGGACGACCCTTTGGATACTCCGCGGGCGCAGGACCAGGGTCCGGTCGCGGTAGAGCGCGGCGACCCGGCGCTAGCAGCTGACCTGGCGCAGCGTGCACGGGTCGAGACGGACCCCGTCCGGTCGCTGCGGCTGCTCCTTGCTGCTGCTGTGGTCGCGCCTGACCGGGCGGAATACCGCCTGGCTGTCGCTGGTGTAGTCCTCGGTCAGATCGAACCGCGTCGCCTCAATCACGGTGATCTTGGCGGTGGTGGGCTGGTGCGGTACGCCGAACTGTCCACAGGCGGAGCGTGGCTGGTCGTCGACCGCGACGATGGCGGCCAGTTGTGGCAGCTGCGCGCGTACGGTCCTGTCTTCCGAATGACGAGCATCCTGCACTCGCCGATCGTGAGCGCTTCGGCGGGCGAGGACCCAGTGCGCACGAGGGTTGTGATCTCACATCACGGCGGCGTCGACCTGTGGGAGCTGGCGCCGACCGCCTCCCGCAGCACCGGGCGGCGCACTCGGATAGCGGACCCGGCACAGGCGGTCGCGGTCAGCCACCGCGCCGACACCGCGGTCACGGTGACCGGCACGACGGCGACCGTGTGGGACCTGGGTACTGGCGGCGCTGAGGCGATCGCCGTGCTGCCATACGACCAGCCCGTCATGAGCGTGAGGTTGCCGCCCACCACCGAGCTGCTCGTCACCGCCACCCACCCCGGTGGAGGCATCACCATCGACCGGATCGACCGGCGTAACAATACCAGTGTGCGGCAGGTGCTCGCCGGCCATCGTGGACCGGTTGCGGCGGCAACCGTCAGCGGCGACGGGACGGTCGCGGCGGCGGTAGCGGAGGACGGCGAGCTTACCGTGTGGGTTACGGCGGCTGCCGCGGCACCGTGGGCGACGGTGGAGCCATCTGGCGTCGTGTCCACGGGCCTGACGGGCCCGGCCCGTCTGTGGCTGAGCAGCGATGGGAGTTTCGCTTTCGTCGCCGGGCCATCGGCGCCACCGACCGTGTGGTCATTGGCCGACCCCACCACGCCGGTGAGACTCCACGACCTCGCCATCGGAACCGACCCGGCCGTACCGGCGATGTTCACCGAGGACGGCCGCACGCTGGTCACCATCGACCGCCGCAACACCGTCACCGTCTGGGACACCGCCGCCCTCGTGGACACGCTCACCGACCCAGTGCAGCGGGCGTGCCAAGCCGCCGCGATGACCGAGCCCGTCTGGCGGGAGATCATCGCCGACCCAGCCGTCGTCTATCCCTGCCCCGCGCAGCCGGGTCTGCCGACGATCGACGTTCAGACCGGACCGGCCACGCCCGCGAGCGATACCCGTTGAGTCGAAAGAAGGAACGCGATGACGGGTCACGGGGCGCTGCTGAGCATCGATCTGTGGCACGACCGAATGGCCGCAGTCGTGCGCTCCCCCACCGGGCGGACCGTCCCCGTGGTCGTCGATGGCGCCGTGGTCACCCCGACCGGGGTCGCGGTGGCCGCCGACGGCTCGCTGCGCCCGGGACGCGCTGGCGCGCAGCTCGGCCAGCAGGACCCGACGGCGTATGTGCGCATCCCAGGACGTCGACTCTTGGACGACCAGACTTCTATTGGGGAGACGCGGCTTGACCCAGTTGACGTCGTGGCTGCGGTGCTGGCCTTGGTGGCGCATGGCGTGCAGGCACACCAAACGCTGCCGGATGAGGTCGTCATCGCCATCCCAGCCGGCTGGACCGGCCGGCAACGCCACCGGCTGCGCCAGGCCGCCGCGCGGGCAGGTCTGGGCCAGCCCCGCCTGGTTAACGCCGCCGAGTGCATCGTGCGTGAGCATCTCGCCAACGGCGGCGACCTGCCGGTCGGAAAAGTCGCGGTCGTATGCCGGCTAGGCGCCACCGCTGGCGAACTCGTCCTCGTGCAGCGCGAACGCGACCGCTACGAAGTGCTAGCGGTGTTCGACCTTGGCGAACTCGGCGAGACCGGCGGCAGCTCGATCGCTGACCAGGCCGCAGCGGCACTAGATACCGCCGTGGACGCCACCGGAATCGGCGCAGATCAGATTGCCGTTATGCTCTGCGACACCCCGGCCAGCGCGATGCCGGCGCTGGCCGCTGCCCTGGCGAACCTGGCTACACCGTCCGCAAGCCCGACTCATATCGGCGAATTGGCCGCCGCCCTCGGTGCCACCCGCACCCACAACCCGCTACCACCGGCACGCCGCACGAGGCACGTCGCGGCCGGGGTGGTGATCACCGGCGCCGGCTTCGCCGCTGCCGGTAGCCTGGCGGTGCAGGCGCTCAATGCCGGCTTCGTGGTGGAGGCCACCGACCTCAACCCGAGATTCGTTGTCGTGCCCCCATACCTTTGGGGTCTGGCGCCGGTCTTCGCCATGCTCGGGGTTGTCGGTCTTGCGGTACTCGCCGCCGACCGGGCTGCGGCCCGTGAACCACGCGCCGGGCCGGAGCCCGTCCTGGCGACGGGGTTGCTGGTCGCCGCCGTTGTTGGCGTGGGCGGTGGGCTTATGCTCGCGGTGCAGGGCGGGGCCGTCTACGCCGTTTCTCCGCAGCCGATGCTGCGCTGGGCGTTGGCCTCCACCGTGCCGCTGGCGGTGGTGCTCGCCGTTGTCGGCCTGGTCGCGATGGGGCTGGCCCCGCCGCGGTCGAGATCAGGTGTAATGCCGTGGCGGGAGGTGGTGCGTCCTCCGGCGGCCGCTGTGGTGGTCGGTGGTTTGTCCACCGTGGTGCTGGTTGCTGCCATCACTGGCTATCCGCGGGTCGACTCCGACTTGTGGTGGCGGATGGAGCATCTCGCCGGCTACGGCCTGGGTTGGGCAATCGCGCTGCACCTGCTGACCAATCCCTGGCGGCGAGCCATCCTCGGGTTCCTGCTGTCGGCCGGGTGCACGTACGCCAACTCCGTGGACACCGACGACGTGATCAGCGCATGTCTCATCGCCACGGTCAACCTCGGCGCGCTGGTCCGTTTCGGCCCTGCTGTTGCCATGCTGGTCCGGGCACCCGACCGCGCCTCGGTTGAAGGTTCCTAGCCAGACACTGGGATGTCACCGGTCGCGCCGGAACGTCGTGTACGGATGCAAGCGTTTCGGCCAGCGTATCGAGGTCGACCTGGGTGGTTACGGCTGATGGGCACGGCCGGTGCCGAATCGTCACGCAGGCTCCGACCGGCGCGCGGGCACGATCAAGGCACGCCGGTCAGCGGTGGTGGCGGTGGGCGGAGGTAATGGCTGAGCCGACCGGCGCGGTCACCGGGACCGGTGGTGTGTCCGGGCCGGCGGCGAAGGCACCGGCCGCGGTGGGTGTGCTGAGGGTGGCCGGGTGTGTGTTCGGTTCGGGGCGGGCGGCTTCGCGTTGGATGGCGGTGTAGGCGGCCTGCGCGGCGGCGTCGACGAGTTCGGTGAGCTGGTCGGGTTGGGCGAGGGCGGCCAGCAGTGGCGCTTCCGTGGCCAGGTCCGGTTCGTCGGCGGCTAGCGCTGCGAACGCGGCCCGGAACTGGGCTGCGAAGACCGGTGTGAATGCGGCCTGCTCGTGCTGCAGGGCGATGGTTTGCAGGAACCCGACGCGGGCGAGGGTGGCGGTGACGTGGGTGAGCCAGGCTTGTTCGGTGTCGGTCGGTGCTGCGGGTAGGTCGAGGGCGTGGTCGGCCAGCCACGCGTGGATGGCAGTCGCCGCGGTGCGGCCGCTCATGGCGAGCACGACCGGCGTGGGTGGGTCTTCGGGCAGCTGGTTGCGGGTGTCGCCGGTAGTGGGTTCGGGCTGGATGCCGATGTGGCGGGCGTTGATGCGGATGGTGGTGTAGGCGGCACGGCGGGCGGTGGCGGCGAGCGTGCTGCGCCGGGCCGGGTCGGCCAGGCAGCCGGCCCAGAACCCGTCGCGGGGGCGGGCACCGGCGGCGAGGGCGCCGTCGATGACGGCGCGCAGGTGGGCGTCGAAGGTGGCGATGAACCGGGCGGCGTCGCCGTCGATGGCGGCGGTTTGCACGTCCGGCCAGGTGGCGATGCTCGCGACGGCCCGGGCCAGCCACTGGTGGTCGGCGGTGGTGAGCGGGTCGGTCCAGGTCGTGGCGGCGGCGACGAACTGGTTGTCGAGTTCGAGGTGTTCGGCGATAGGCACCCGCCGCAGCCGGATGTCTTGCTGCGGGGTGTCCTGGCCGGTGGTGGGCTCGGCGGTTGGCAAATTCTCGCGGGCCTGCCCGTTGAGTTGGGCATCGAGCTCGGCGAAGCGGGCGCGGGCGGAGGCGAGCGCGTCGGCGTAGCGGAACGGGGCGTCGAGCTGGGCTTGGGCGACGGCGATGTCATGGGTGGCGCCGTCGATGTCCGCCAGTGCCTTGCTCTTGATGGCCTCCAGGTCCGTCAACCGGTTGGCGCAGCGGCCGAGCAGGTCTTGCTGCACGACCTCGGTGGGGCTGAAGGTCATGCCCGAGTGCGGCACGTCGACGAGTTCGAGTTGAACGGTGGGATGACGGTTGACGTCGCGGTAGAGGGTGGCCTGTAGCTGGAATCCCCCGAAGGTGCCGATGGGGCGGCTGGTGCCTCGCTCGATGCGCGGGTCGGCCATGAAGGCTTGCAGGATGCCGCGCAGGGCGGTGGCCGCCTCGGTGCGGCTGGTGTAGGTGCGGCCGTCGAGAGTGACCGTGAAGTTGTCGCCGCGTACGTCGATGCGACGGGCGATGGCGGCCTCGGCGGCGGCGACGGTGTGGCGTCGGGCGGTGATGGTGGCCTCGGCGGTGGCTATGGTCGCGCGCAACACATCGCGCGCGCGGTGATGGTTGGTGAGCAAGCGTTCCAGGCGGGTGAGCTCGGCTTGGGCCTGGGCGTGGTCGAGCAGCAGGGGGTTACCGGCGGCGAGGGCCTTGACCTCGTTGTAGGACAAGGCGGCGTCGCCGATGTCCTCGATCTGCCGGGTGTCGAGGGTGCCGCGCATGACCTGGGCGATGAACTTGGCTTTGCGGGTGACGGTTTGCCAGCTGTAGCTGTCGAAGCTGCCTTCGGTGACGTATCGGATGATGCGCACCTCGGGGTTCTGGTTGCCTTGCCGGATGATGCGGCCTTCGCGCTGTTGCAGGTCGGCCGGCCGCCAGGGGCAGTCCAGGTGGTGCAGGGCGACGGCGCGGGTCTGCACGTTGGTGCCGACCCCCATCTTCTCCGTGGACCCGATCAGGACGGCGACGCGGCCGTCGCGGCAGGCGTCGAACAGGTCCTGCTTTTCCCGGTCGTTTCGTGCTTCGTGGATGAACCGGATCATGTCGCGGGGCATCCCGTGCGCGACGAGTGTGTCGCGCAGGGCGGCATAGACGTTCCAGCCGTGGCTGGTGGGCGTGCCGAGATCGGCGAAGACGATCTGCAACGCGCCGGGCCGGGGATGGGGTTCGCCGTCACGGTCGCGGTAGACGGTTTCGCGGTGCTCCCGCCAGATCTCGGCTATCCTGCCCGCAGCGACGTCTATTTTGGACACTTCGTCGGTGTGCCGGCCGACCAGGCGCAGGTCCAGCGCGGCGGCTCGGCCTTCGCTGGTGATGCGCAGCATGTTGTCGGCTTGGGGGTCGACGGCCCGGGCCCGGACCGCGGCGGCGCGGTCGGCCAGTTGCTGGACGTAGACGGTCAGTTCCTCGCTGGGTGCGACGACGACCGTCTCGGGTAGCCGTTGTCCGTCCTCGGGGCGCGGTGCGAGCTGCGGCACGTCCAGCTGGAGGTCTTCGGCGGTCTTGACGTCGCCGGCGATGTGCCAGGGCCGCAGCAGCTCGGGGACGTTGATGAACTTGGCGAAGCGGGTGGCGAACCGGATGCCGCCTTCGGGGGCGACCTCGATCTCGGTGACGGTGTCGGCGAAGGTGGCGGCGAACGTGTCGAAGTCGCCGATGCCCAGGACGTCGAGCAGGTCGGGGCGCAGGAACCGCAGCATGGTGTACGCCTCGCCCATGGTGTTGGCGATCGGGGTCGCGGAGGCGAAGGTTACCACCCGGCTGCGTCGTCCGCGCAGGTACTCGATCTTCATATGTAGGTCGGTGGCCCGATTTGAGCCATCGACGTTCATGCTGGGGGTGTTTGCTGGGGTCCGTAGATTCTTGTACCCATGGGCCTCGTCGACGAACAGGTAGTCGATGCCGGTCAGTTCGAAGGTGATGCCGGGGTCCTTGACGGATGCCATTGCCTGCTTGAGGCGTTCCTCGGCGCGGATGCGCATCTTCTCCAGGCGTTTGACGGCCAGCCGGTCGTCGCTGGCTGCGGCCCGGCTCAGCGCGTCGTCGAGCATGGCCATCTCGCGGGACAGGTACTGCTGCTGCGCGGCCGGTGACATACGGATGCGTTCGAACGCGCCGCGGGTGATGATGACCGCATCCCAGTCACCGGTGGTGATCTTGCCGATGAAGCGGCGCCGTTTGTCGGCGGTGAGGTCCTCTGTGGACGCGGCGAGCAGTTTCGCCCGGGGGTAGAGCTCGAGGAACTCGGTGGTGAACTGGCGCAGCATGTGGTTGGGGACGACGATCGCGGGTTTGCCGGCCAGGCCGAGGCGGCGTAGTTCCATGGCGGCCATCGCCATTTCGGCGGTCTTGCCGGCCCCGACCTCGTGCCACAGCCCGACGCTGGGCTCGGCGATGACCCGGGCGACGGCGGCGAGCTGGTGCGGGCGCGGCTTGAACGACAGGGCAAGGCCGGGCAGGGACAGCTGGGTGTTGTCGTAGCTGCGCAGCACGAGGCTGTTGAAGACTCGGTTGTAGTGGGCGACCAGCTCGGCCGCCCGGCGCGGGTCCTCCCACACCCATTGCGAGAAGCGTTCGGCCATTTCCGCGGCCTTCTCCTGGGCGGCGAGGCTGCGGGACGGGCTGAAGACCCGTTTGCCTTCCTCATTATCTTCGGTGAGCCGGATCGGGCGTTGCTCAAGCAGGTGGGCCGCGATGTCGGGGGCCGGGCAGTGTTTGGTGCCCCATCGGGTGGTGGCCAGCACCGTGGTGCGGCGGGTGGATTCCACCTCCCACGCCGATCCGGTCACACGGGAGACGCGGATGTCGGGGTCGTTGAGGATCTCGGCCAGAAACTGCTGGATGTAGCGGGGGGCGATCCAGGAGGCGCCCATGCGGGCCTCGATCTCGTCTGGGCCGAGGTCTGGCGGTAGGACGCGACGCAGCGCGGCGACGTTGACCGCGAACCTGGGGTCGCCGACCACTGCCTCGCGGGCGGTGGTGAGTTTGTCGCGCACGTCACCGGACAGGTACTCGGCCGCGGTGACGAGCCGGCCGGTGCCGGGATCGTCGTAGACGAGCTCGCCCAGCTGGTCGCGCGCGGTGGCCTCGTCGACGCCGAGCAGCCGGGCGATCACCTCGAGCCGGACCTCGCCGTGGCTGTCCAGGCAGATCGCCAGCGCATCAGCTGGCGTGTCCGCACCCAGGCGGGGAGTGCGCGGGGCGACGACGCGCTGATGGAACAGGTCGGCTTTCGACGCGACCTTGCGTACCGGATCCAGGTGCTCCAGCGCGTACACCACCGGCGCGTACGGGTCGTCCCGGAACCCGCCCTGGGGTGGGAAGACCCGCACCACCGCCGGTTCGCCGGTGTGCGGGTCGACGCGGGCCGAGCGGCGCTCGCCGAACCGGTTGATCGGCCCGTAGGTGGCGGCGTACTGGTCATAGCTGTGGTTGAGCTGCGCCCGCAAGGCCGCGATGTCGTCGGTGTCATCGACGCTAGCGGCTTCGGCCTCCAACAGGGCCAGCGCAATGTCGCGCAGCTGGATCAGCGCCCGCAATTCGGCGGCCTGCCTGGCCGGCGGCTCGTATGGCACCGGCACGCCGGCCTCGATCCGGGTGAACGTGCCGTCCGGATAGGCCTGCAGGTACTCGTCGGGCAGCTGCTCGCGTGCGACGAGGGCGACCGGCCGTGGCGCAGGCATCTCGGCCGGTCGCGCTGTCCACACCAGACCCACCGCGTGTGCCTGCGCGGTCACGTCGTCGAGGGCGGTGCGCAGCGCGGGGCCGGCGTCCGGGTCGCCGACGACGGTCAGCTCACCGGCGCGGTACATGCCGCCGGCGACGGCGTGCCGGCCGAGCACCCGCTGCGGGTGTTCCAGGAAGTACTCGTTGACCGCCACCGGTACGCCGTCAACGTCGACGCGGCGGGCCTGCTCCCACGCCGGGCCGGCCGGTTCGGCCTCGGGGGCGCGGCGGCGCAGGATCAGCAGGTCGGTGACCGCCTCGGTGCCGGCGGCTCGCCGGTGGGCGCCTTCGGGCAGGCGGACCGCGCCCACGAGGTCGGCCAGGCCGGCCATCTCCCGCCTGGCGGCTGGGTTCTGCGCGTCCATGGTGTAGCGGCTGGTGAAGACCGCGACCAATCCGCCGGGGCGCAGCAGGTGCAGCGCCTTAACGATGAAATGGTTGTGAATGGACAGGCGGGCCGGGTTGTGGGTCGGGTCGGTGAGCACCACGTCGGCGAACGGGACGTTGCCGACCACCAGGTCGAAGGTGCCTTCCGGGATGCGGGTGTCGGCGAACGACTCGGCCAGCACCGTTGCATTCGGATAGAGAAGGCTGGCGATGGCGGCGGTGGTCGGGTCCAGCTCCACCCCCACCATGCGCGCACTCTCGGGGGCCAGGCCGATGAACGTGCCGACCCCGCAGCCGGGCTCCAGCACGGCCCCGCCGGCAAAGCCGAGCCGCACCACCGCGTCCCACACCGCCTGCACATAGGCGGCGTCGGTGTAGTGCGCGTTGATTGTGGTACGCCGCGCCGCCCGCACCTCGTGCTCGGACAGCAGCGCGGCGAGCTCGGCCCGCGCGGTGCCCCACCGGCGCTGCCACTCGTCGGGGTTGGCCGGGTGGTCGTCGAACACCGCGGGCAGGGCGCCCCATCCCGACCAGCGCGCCAGCACCGCCTGCTCCTGCGCGCTGGCCGGCCGACCCTCGGCTTGCACCTGACGCAAGACGCGCAGCGCGGCGAGGTTCGCCTGCAGACGGGCCATCTCGCCGGACGGGGCCAGGTCGTGCTGCCCGCCCGGCCGGAACACCGGCCCGACCGGCGGGGTGGAGGGGGCGGCCGGGCCGGCGATGTCGGCACCCGGCCGCCCCGTGCCGGTTAGCTGCTCGACTCGCTCTCGTCGCTGGCCGGCAACGTCTGACGCACCACCTGCTCCTCGGCCTGCAGCCGGGCCATCCGCAGCCGGCCCACCTTCTGCAGGTAGGTCTCGCCGGCCGGGTCGTCCCCGGCCAAGCTCAACGCCAGCGCGTTGATCTGCTCGGCCATCTGCCGACCCAGTCCCGTGAAGAACTCCACCGGGTCGGCGATCTGCGCGTACCGGGTCGGCAAGAACTGCTGGTAGTACTGCTGCGCCCGCCGTCCGTACTTGTTCATCTGCCCGCTCCTGTTCGGTCTCGTCGGTGTCCAGCTCCACCATCTCGCTGGCGTCGCCCCACAGCAGAGGCAGCTCCAGCTGGCCCGGCCCCGGACCCCGTCTGCGTCGCGCCATCACCTGACACCTCGAATCCTATAACTTCCATGTATTGATTTCTGGTGAGACACACCGGCCGTTGGCAGAGATCGTGGTGTGGATCACCGGCGGGGTGCCGGGTTGCCGGTGCGGTGGTGGCCGGGACGGGCACGGCCGGGCGCGGTCGGTGGCGGTGGTGCCGGTGGCGTGTGGGCGGCCTGGTGGATCGGTGCGAACGCTTTGCCGGCGGCCCGTCCCCGCTGCAGCACGCGCCCTTCGGGCGGGACGGCCGCGGTCTGGTCCTGTTCGCAGGCCAGGTAGGCCGCCGAGCAGATGGCGGCGATGAGGTCCTCGCCGGTCAGCTCAACGGTCAGGAACAGGGTGGCGAGCTTGTCCTCGCCGAAGGCTGCGGTGACCTCGTCGGCGAAGTGCTCGACGAGTCTGTCGGCGGCGTCGCGGTGTCCGGCCAGCCAGCCGTGGCCGAAGCCGATCCGCAACGCCACGTCCAGGTCCTCGCGCTGACCGACCCACTGGAACAGGCCGCGGACCCGGCCGGTCACCTCGCGGGTGTCCGGCTGCGCGGGTAGCTCGTCGGCCATCCGGGCGCACACGGCCAGCAGCTGCGCACCTTCCGGGTTGGGCACGCTGCCGGCGGTGAGGCCATCGGCGACCATGTCGCGGATGGCGGCGGCGGCGACCTGGTGGCCGCGCTGCGCGCCCAACCGCGCCCCGATCGCCCAGGTCGCTTCGATGACTGCCTGGCTGCGGTATGGCTGGCCGGGCACGGTTGGTGTGGCGTTCATCCAGGCGTCGAGCACGTGCTGGGCCAGGCCGTCGGGGTGGGGAAGGTGGGGGTTGCGCCGGTACAGGTCGACCAGCGCTTCGTGGATGGTGTTCAGATCCATGGCGGCCTCACACCCTCACCTTGACGGAGGCCAGATAGGCCACGGGATCGACTGCGTTCGACGAGTCCACGGGTGGGGTGCCCGTGTGGACCTCGAAATGCAGGTGCGGCCCGGTCGAGTTGCCGGTCGACCCGACCCACCCGATCACCTGCCCGGCGCCGACGGTCTGTCCTTCGCGGACAGCCAGCGCGGTGGCGTGGCAATACACGGTCGCCACCCCACCCGGATGGTCAAGGACAACCCGCCAGCCGCAGCCCGGCGTGCGGGGACGGCCGGTGGCGTCGAGCTCACCCGGGCGGTCGCAGAACGGTGACGTGCATGAGGCGGCGACGACGGTGCCCGCGGCGGCGGCCAGGATGGGGGTGCCGGTCGGGGCGGCGAAGTCCTGCCCGTCGTGGTGGGTGCCCCAGCGGGGGCCGTACGGGCTGGACAGGGTGTAGCTGCCGGCCGGCAGCGGCAGCACCCACCCGGACGCGCAGTCCATCGGCAGGCCCAGCCGGGCGGCGACCGTGGTGACGATCCGCCGTGCTTCGGCCTCGTGCCTGGCATAGGCGTCGGGGAAGGCGCTGACCTGCACCCGCTGCGCGGCGACGGTCAGCGGCAGCTGCTGCCAGCCATCGACGCGCAGCAGCTTCTCGTAGAACTTCCTCGACGCGTAGACGGGGTCCATCACCTGGTCCGGGGTTCCCCACCCCTGGCTGGGGCGCTGCTGGAACAGGCCCAGCGAGTCGCGGTCGCCGTAGGCGAGATTGCGCAGTCCGCTTTCCTGGATCGCGGTGGCGACGGCGATCACCCACCCGTACGACGGCACCCCCAGCTCGGCGCCGACCGCGACGATCGTTGTCGCGTGGCCAACCTGCTCATCGGTCCACCGATCCGAAAGGTCGGCCGGCTCAGCGTCGACCGGGCAGCCCTCGGTTGTGGAGGCGGTGACCGCAGCGATCGCGCCGACCCCGCAGACGACCACCATCACCGCCAGCACCGCCCCGGCGGTGGCCGCGGCCGGGTTCATGACGCCACCACCGCCGCCTCGCGCCGCGTCGCCCGGACGCGGCCGGCTATGCGTTGTGCGTGAGCCAACATGCCGGCCAGCCTGCGCCTGACCCGCTGTCCACACCGCTGTCCAGGTTCTGGCCACCGGCTGGGCAGCGGTGTGGACAGCGTCGTGACCGCACCGTCTGCTCACGACGCCCGCGCCTGCGGGCGAGTACCTCAACGAGACCGGGAGCAGACCGTGGACCTCACGCCTATCGCCCACCTCGCGGATGACGCCGTGTGGCTGGCCGCGCCCCAGGTGCCGGCACCCACGCCGATCGCGCCGCCGGGCTTGGAGAACCTGGGCACCACTCTCATCGGCTGGTTGAAATGGATCCTAATGATCAGCGGCGTCGCCGGGCTTCTGATCTGCGGGCTGATGATGACGATCGGGCGCCGTAACCGGTCGGCGATGGCCGCCGACGGCGCTGTCGGTATCCCGTGGGTGCTCGGGGGCCTAACCGTCGGGGCCGTGGCCGCGCTGGTCGTCGGGATCTTCGTAGGCTTGTAGGCGGCGACGATGACCATGGATGTGATCGTTGCCGCGCGCCGGCGCACCCGTCGGCTCGTGGCCTGCGTCGGGGTCGTGCTGGTCGGTGTGGCCGGCGTCGCCGTGCTCGGCTGGTTGCGCTCACCTCCTGCACCCGATCCGGCCATGCTGCCGGATGGCGCAGCGGGGGCGATACCATCGGCAAGCCCCGCACCCGACCCGGCCACGGGCGCGATGCTGCCGGCCGACGTGACATGGACGCGGCTGGCCGGTGTGGAGCTGCCGGTCTCGGCGACGACCGGCCCAGCCCAGATCACGGGCGACCTGGCGCGGGGGTTCGCGCACAGCCCGGCGGGCGCGGCGGTGGCGGCGCTGCACCTGCTGGTGCGCACCACGGCGCAGGTCGGGCCGGGCGTGTTCGAGCCGACCATCGACGAGCAGGTCACCGGCGAGCACGCGACCGCAATGCGGTACGTCGTCGGCGACCTGTACCGGCGCGGCGCGGCCCAGGCCGGCCTCGCCTACGGGCAGCCGTTGGCCGAGCTGCCGGCCCGGCTGGTCGGGATCCGCCTGGATTCCTACACCGACGCCCGGGCAGATCTGTCGGTACTGACCGCCGCGCCCGACGCGTCCGGGGTCACTTATTACGCCGCCACACCGGTGGCGGTCGTGTGGGCCGACGGCGACTGGCGACTGCTGGCCCCACCGGGGGGACGTTGGGACGAGCTGGTCCGCATCGTCGACCCGGCCAACACCGCCAGCTACACGCAGATCACGGCCAGGTGATGCGGCATGTGCTCACCGTTGAATCCGCTATCCTGCCCAGACGCGATCGCCGACGGCATCATCGCCGAGCTCACCGATCCGGTCACCGACGCCGTGACCGGGGCGGTCACCACCGGCCTGGCCGGGATCCTGACCGGCCTGGCCGAACAGTTGCAGCTGGGTATCGAGATGCTCTCCTACACCCTCGCCGCCTGGCTGATCGTGCCCTCGACCCGGGTGTGCCCGGACCTGCCCGCCGACCTGCTTGGCGCCTGCACCAACGGTGACGCGCCAGCGGCGATGGTGCGCCGATGGCTGCTACCAGTGACCATCCTGGTCGCCGTCCTCGGCATCCTCTGGCAGGCCGTCACCATGATCATCACCCGCAAGGGCGAACCCCTGCTGACCGTCCTGAAGGGACTGTCCGCAGTCGCCGTGTGGGGGGCCGTCGGCATCGCCGGCACGCAGCTGGCCCTGCAGGCCGGCGACGGGTACACGTTCTGGGTCCTCAAGCAGGCCATCTTCGGCGACTCGCTCACCCCGGCCCAGGACGTCGGCGAGGCGATCGCCGGCATGGCCGCGCACGAGGCCTACGCCGCCGTCCTCGTCCTCATCCTGCTTCAGATCCCGTTCCTGTTCGTCACCGTGATCCAGACCATTTTGATGATCTTCCGGGAAGGTGCGGTGGTCGTGCTGGCCGGGCAGCTCCAGCTCGCCGCCGCAGGAGGGTTCACGAGATGGACCTCCGGCTGGTCATTGAAGGTGGTCGGCTGGATGCTCGCGCTGATCGCGTACAAGCCGATCGCCGCCACCATCTACGCCGTCGCTTTCGCGTTGATGGGCGACGGGCTGCGCAACCTGCTCATGGGTCTGGCCGTCATGGTCCTCGCCGTCATCGCCATGCCCGCCCTGATGCGGCTGTTCAACTGGACCGTCGGCACCATCACCGCCAGCGGCAACAGCCTCGGCATGCTCGGCACCGCCGTCGCCGCCGGGCTGCACGGCGCCTCCGCGATGCGCGGGCTGGGCGGGCACAACGCCGCCGACCACGCCCGCTGGCTCGCCGCGCACGGCCCCGGCACGGGCAGCGCGCCATCGACCCCGCCCGGCTCCGGTGGCGGCGGGCCGGCCGGAATCACGGGCGGGGGTGTGGCCGGTGGTTCCGGTGCCGCCTCGGGAGCAGCGGCATCGGGCATGGCCGCGTCCGGGGCGACAGCGGCCGCCGCGGCGGCCGGTCCCGCCGGCGCCGCAGCCGCAGCCACCGTGGCCGCAGCCCAGACCGCAAAACAGCAGCTGCACCGAGCCGCACGCGCGGCCGGCGACGCCATGGACGGGAAATAGGCATGTCAACAACGGTGACAGACCGGCCACAGCCGCGCACCTACGGCGGCTGGCGGCGCAGCCGGGGCATGGGGCTGTTGGGGCTGGGTCCACTACAGACACTGCTTGTGCTCGGAGCGACCGCGCTGCTGGTCATCGCCGGCACCGTCTCCGTGCAGGCGCTGACTGTGCTCGCCCCGCCGTGCCTGCTCGTCCTGGTCGGGGTGCTGGCCCGCTACGACGGCGTTCCGTTGGCACACGGCCTGCTCGTGCGGCTGCGCTGGTGGTACGCCACGACCCGCGGCTACACGTCCTACCGATCCGGAGTCATGGTCGCCGATGAGCACGCCTGGGGCCTGCCCGGGGTGCTTGCCTGCACGCGGCTACTGTCCGTGTCCGATCCGCTCGGCGACTTCGGCGTCGTACACAACTCCCGCGCTGGCCACTACACGGTCACGCTGCACTGCGCAGCCACATCGACGTGGCTGGCCAACCCCGACGAAGGCGACACGTGGGTCGCCACCTGGGGCGCGTGGCTGGCCGCGCTCGGCCACCACGTGGCTGTGCACCACGTCGCGGTCACCGTCGACTCTGCCCCGGACCCCGGCACCCGGCTGGCCGACACCATCAGCCGACGTATCCTGCCCACCGCCCCCGCCTCGGCCGTGGCGATCCTGCGCGAGCTGGTCACCACCTCACCGGCCGTATCCGCCGACGTCGATACTCGCGTCTCTATCACCTTCCGCCACCCGGCGCACGTGCCCGTCAGCGACACCACCACCGCGCTGGACGACATCGCGCGGATGCTGCCCGGGCTGCAGAACGCGCTCGGCGGCTGCGGCGTCGTGGTGCTGCGCCGGGCCACCGCCGCTGACCTCGCCGGTCTCGTTCGCGTCGCCTACGACCCGATGATGCGCGGCGACGTCGACCGCATCCTGGCCCTGCGTGGCGGGACGGAGCTGGCGCGGTGGCTGGACTGGGACACCGCCGGCCCGGTCAGCGCCGAAGAACACTTCGACCGCTACGAACACGACACCGGCATCTCCGTCTCGTGGGCCTGGCACGAGGCTCCCCGCCAGAACGTGCACGCCGACGTCCTCGCGCGCCTGCTCGCGCCCGGCCCGTACGCCAAACGCGTCACCCTGCTCTACCGGCCACTGCCCGCCGCTGAAGCCGCCCGCACCGTCGAACGGGAGGTCAACGCCGCCGCGTTCCGCGCGTCGCTGAACCGGGCGCAACGCCGCGATGAGTCCGCCCGCGACGCCACCGACCGCGCCCGCGCCCAACGCGCCGCCTTCGAGGAAGCCGTCGGCGCCGGCATCGGGTTCATGACGCTCCTGGTCACCGTCACCGTCACCGACCCCGAGCACCTGCCCCGCGCCGTCGCCGACATAGAAGCACGCGCCGACATCGCCAAGGTCCGGCTGCGGCGCATGCACGCCAGCCAAGCTGCTGGCTTCGCCATGACCCTCCCTTGTGGACTCTACCCGCCCACACTGGCCCGTACCTGGCCACGATGACCGGCCACCACGGCTCCATGGAGAACCTGATGACCGATTCACAGCCAACACCCGTCGCGCATCGGGTTCCTTGGGGTGCCATCGGACTATCCCCCACCTGTCGCAGCGGCGAACCCAGCCCGGCCAACCGGCCATCAATTCTTGCCAGCACGCCCCCTCGGTGCGGGCGCTGACCCAACCGCCCGAGCGGACTGATAGCGAAACGGGATACATCGATGATTGATTCGTTCGCCACCCCGACCGGCCAATGGGGTCTGGTCTTCTACGGCGCTGGCGACGCCAGCCCAACACACACCCGGCAGCAGTGGGCGCAGATTGCCGAGGCGATCCGTACCGCCGACGCCAGCCAGACCGGCGGCATTCGGGGCGACGAAGCCTGGTGCCAGGCCGCGGTCGCCGCGTATCAGCGGCTGTGTGATGCCGACGCATACGGGCGGCCGCGACAGGACCCGACGCGGTGGTATCTCAACGAGCATCTCGTCCGGGCCTGGCTGCATGCCCCGGTCATCCCGCCGGATACCGCGCGACCCACGATGCTGGACGCGCTGGGCTGGGCGACACGGTTCGCACCTGGGCACACGCCGCACCCGGCCGATCTGGCTCAGCTGATTGACCAGGCGCAGTCCGTCGGCGTCGTGGGCGCGCCCTTGTATCGGGCCGCGCTGCTGCTGGCCGTGGACCGCAGTGTTCTGCGCGGCGACGCGGTACACGTTGCCGTCTATCCACACGATGGGCCCGGGCTGGTGAGCCAGCCCGTGCGTGTCGACGGCGACCTGCTGGATGCGGGGTCGTCCGCTGTGGACCGCGTCGTCGGCGTCCTGTTCACGGTCGCGGTCATCGCCAACCAACTCATGCATTCCCAGGAGGCCCGCCGTGCCGGCGGCCGGGACCCGTTGGCGATGCCCCACAAGCACCAACCAGGCACCTCACCGCGGACCCGACCGTTCCGCGTCATCGATGGCGGCAACAAGCCCGCGAACCCGGGGATACCACCGATCCCGCCCCCGACCATCCCACGCCGCCGGCGTGGCTAAGCCATCGACAGGAGGTGACATGGCCGAGACCACCGGGCCGGCGCCCAGCACCGCGTGGGACCGCACGACCCGTCCCAGCAAGGTGTGGGCCGATCTCGTACGGCATGCCAGCACCGACGAGGAACGCGCGTGCCTGGCCGCGGCCACCAGGCAGGCTGACCGTGTTTGGGTCGCCCTGCACACCCCCAACCTGCTGCGCCTGGCCGCAGCCATAATCGGCAACGACGGGCAGGCGACCCGGCCGGTGCCGAACCGTAACGCCGACTGGCACCGGCTGGCCTTGTCCGCCTACGAAGTGCTGCGCGCCTCGGCCGCGTACGGCCACCTGGCCCGGTTGCGGCCACTGTCCTGCTCGGCCGCCGAACCTGTTCTGGCGGAATGGCTGTCCAGCCCAGCCCCACCCCGTCCCGGAGAACCCAACAACCCGACGCAGACGGTGGCCCAGCTGCTCGGCGTCGACGACGCGGTTCACCGCATCAACGGAGACACCGTGGCCGCGCATCTGTCCACATTGGTCTCCGCGGCGCAGGACGCGGCCGTGTTCGGCATCCCACGACACCGGGTCGAGCTGGTCACCGCCCCAGGCACCCACGACGCCGGAACCGTCGTGCGCGTGCTCGTCGACACCCCGCACGGGCTGGCCCTGGCCTCCGAGCCGATGCAGCTACAGGTGCTCGTCGACCCCGACGCTACCGGTATCGACGCCGCCACCGCCGCGCTGCGACGCGTCGCCGACGTCGCCACCGGCCTGTTTGCCACACACGCCCGCGCCGTCTGGAACGACCCCCCACCGGCACCGACCACCAACCCGACCGCCCGGGCATTTCCCAAGCTGCGCCTGGACCAGCAGGCCGCCGCACCGGTCCCACCCCGACCCGCGCCCGACCCCGGCCCGGCCGTCCCCACCCGCACGGCCATGCCAAGACCGCACCGGTAGACCGACCATGACCAACCCACCCAGCAGCGGACTCGACCCCGTCACGACCTGGCAGCAGCTGTACCTGGACGCCCCCACAGCCGCCCCGTCGCAAGCCGCCTGCGTGTCGGCCGCCTTCCGCCTCGCCGACACGGTCTGGCGCCAGGTCGCCGCCGACCCCCGCCTAGACGCGACCACCCGTCAGGCCGTGACCGACCAGGCCAACTGGGCGCGTACCGCCGTGGCCGCCTACGAGCACCTGCACGCCACCGGCGCCTACCGCCACCTCGACCTGCCCGCGCTGCTGCGCTGCACCGCCGACGAGAACCGCATCCGGCACTGGCTGACCAGCCCCAGCCCACTACCCGGCCTGGGCATGCTCACCGTCGCCGAAACCTGGGAGATCAACGACGACTTCCGCTGGGACAACGACCACATCGCCGTACTCATGGACACGCTCATCGAGCAGGCCCAGCACGCCGGCGTGTTTGGTGTACCCGGCTACACGATCCACCTACGCCACGTGCTGGCCACCAACGACGACACCACGGACGACCTCGACTCGATCGTCGAACACCAGGTCACGCTTACCTGCCCGTCCGGCGCTGTGCTCGCCTCCGCACCGATGGCCACTGATCACCTCGCCGACGACCATGTGTCCGGTGTGGACGCCGCCGTCGCCGTGCTCACCAACACAGCCGTGACCGTCAATGACCTGCTCACCGCCGAACGGCTCATCATCACCGACAACCAGCAGGCCAGGCCGCAGCAGCCACCGCCGGCCCGGCCCCACCGTGGATTTGCGGCCCTCGACCTCCACACGGTCGGGACCGAACCGGCCGCCATCGAGACCGCGCCACCACCACTGCGCTCTAGCCGGCCCACCCGGCGCTGAGCCACGGCGGCCACCGACCCGACCCCCGTACCGCAAGCCCGTCTGTCAAGGAGCGTGCCATGGGACTTATCTACGACGGACCATACGCCGAGGATGTCAACCGACATGGCATGCACGAGGGGTACGTCGCCCGGCTGCTGCCGGACGGCACCGCCACCTCGAGCTGGGACCTGAATGACTGGACCGACCACAGTGGACTGGTCGGCGCGTGCTCCTGTGGCTGGCAGTCCACCCGGGTCCGGCCGCCCGGTGAGGACGGCGGCCCCGAGTACGAGGCCGCGTTGCGTGATTTCGAGCTGGAGCACCTGGACCCGCTCATCGACCAGGCGAGGAAAGCCTCGTGGCCGCGCTGGGTTGCTGCCGTCACCGCCTACGCCAACCGCATCGCCGACCTCATCAGGCAGGGACGTTACGACGAAGCATCCAGTCAGCTGCAGGCCCTCACCACTGAGGTGACCCGCCGCGACGGGGTCATCGCGCAGCTGCGGGCCGAGCAGGACTATCGCGCCGCGCGCGAGCTGGACAGCCCGGTGCTCGTATTCGCGCCGCCGACCCGCCCAGCCCGCCACACCCGACCTGCACCGCCACCGGCACCACCGCCCGAGGCACCGCCCGGCCGATCCCACGGTCAGCGCCGATGACACCGCCCACCCGAAAGGAGCCCGCGTCATGTCCGCGCCGTTGACGCCACACACATCGGCTGACGATCCGGTCACCCGCTGGCAGCACGTCGTCGAGTCCCTATCCGACGATCCGGACATGCGGGCGCGTCTGGAGGTGGTCGCCCGGTTCGCTGACGCCACCGTGGCTGCCGCCGCCGGCCGTGGCTGGCTGCGACCACCGGTCCCCCCGTCCGGCGCACCCGGCGCCGACGTCGGTGCGGCGTGGGCGCAGGTCGCACTCGCCTGGTACGACGTGCTCGCCGACGTCGAGACCCGCGCGAAACCGGACGGTCCAGCCCTGCGCTGCCGCGCGGATGCCGCCATGCTGCGGGAATGGCTGCACCGGCCCGACACGCCCGCTGACTCCCCCGATGTGGACCTTGTCGGCGCAAGCCCGGTGTCCGACGAGGCGCCCACGGTGGCGCAAGGGCTCGGGCTGGACGACTTCGACCTGTACGCGTTCGGCAAGCTCGCCCGCGTCACCCGGCTGCTCCAGGCGGCCCAGGACGCCGGCGTGTTCGGGGTCGACGGCCACCGCATCGCCATCCTGCACCACGCCAGTGACCGGGGCCACGCTGACGAGCACTACGTCCTGGTGACAACGCCGCTGCGCGGCACGCTGTGTTCTCCCCCGGTGGACACGGTCGAGCTGCTCAGCGCCCACCTGTCCGGCGTTGACGCCGCCGTCCACGTGCTGACCGTGATCGCGGAAAAGGTTGAGCAGACGCTCGACCAGCACAGCGACGTCGCCCACGCGCTGTGGCCGGCCGCCAGGCCCACGAGCACCAGACCGTCGAACCCGCCCCGGCACCCTGCCGAGATACCGCCCATCGACGCAGCAGCACCCGACCCGCCACCACGGGACCGGGCAGGCAGAGCACGACCGTTCCGGCCGCTGGCGGTCGGGGCTGAGTCCTTGCCCGTGCCAGACACCGCAAGACCCACGACGTCCACACGCAACGGCCGCCGCCGCTGACCACGACAGTCCACACCGGAGGACACGCACCGATGACCGCGCACGCGACCGCCCGAACCGTGGCGCCCGCATGGGGCTGGCGCCGGCCCGGGGCCGGCCGTGCCGCCCACGTCGAACCCGGCATGCAGTACCAGGGCACCACCATGCAGCTGTGCGGCCTGTTCCCGTTCGTCGCCGGTTCCGGTGCCCCGGCGGTGGGTGTGCCGATCGGCCGGCACATGCTGTGGGGCGAGGTCGTCTGCCTGGACCCGATCGAATGGGTCCGCGTTGGCCTGACCACCAACCCCGGCGTGTTCGTCCTCGGCCAGCCCGGGGTGGGCAAGTCGACGATCGCGAAACGACTCGCGACCGGCATGGCCGCCACCGGAGTACGGCTGCTCGTGCTCGGCGATACGAAGCCCGACTACACGAACCTGGTCGCCTACCTCGGCGGGCAGGTCGTCCGCATCGGACGCGGACTGGACCGTATCAACCCACTCGACGCCGGACCGCTCGGCGCAGCCCTACCGCATATGAGGGGCGCCGACGCCGAACAGCTACGTCTTGAGGTCCGCGGCCGGCGCATGGCCCTGTTGCTCGCCCTGTGCGCCCTGGTGCGGGGCCGCCCGGTCAGCAACAGCGAAGAGGTCATCCTTGGGCGGGCGGTGGACCTGCTCACCGCACGGTCCACCGTGGACCCGACCGTCCCAGAGGTGCTGCGCTTGGTTGAGACCGGCACCGACGAGATGCACGCCGCCGCCCGCGCCCGCACCGACGGCGAGTACCGCCGCCGCGTCGACGAGCTCGTCCCGACCCTCGCGCTGCTATGCGAGGGTGCCCTGCGCGGCGTGTTCGATGGCCCCACCACCCGCCCTGTCGACCTGCACGCACCGGCGGTGTGCATGGACATCTCCCGCCTGGCCGCCGCCGGCGACACGCTCGTGGCCGCAGCGATGCTGTCGATCTGGTCCTACGGCCACGCGGTCGTCGACGCCGCCGCTGTGCTCGCCGACCACCAGCTCGTGCCCCGCCGGCAGTATCTGACCGTCATGGACGAGCTGTGGCGGGCGCTTCGCGGCTCGCCCGGCCTGGTCGAACACGCCGACGCACTGACCCGCCTCAACCGAGCCAAAGGCATGGCATCGATGATGATTACCCACTCGTTAGCCGACCTGGAGGCGCTGCCCACCGCCGCGGACCGAGCCAAGGCCCAAGGCTTCGTCGAACGCGCCAACATCAAGATCCTGGCCGGGCTGCCGCCCAAAGAACTCGACCGCGTGAGCCAGATCGTGCGGCTGACCACCGCCGAACGGGAGCTGGTCGCCTCGTGGTCCGCGCCCGAAGCCTGGCTGACCGGCGCCACCCATCCAGGACGCGGCAAATACCTGATCAAGACAGGGGAACGTCCCGGGCTTCCCGTCGCCCTGTCCCTGGTCGGTGACGAGTGGCGCCTCTACGACACCGACACCGCCATGCGAACAGGCACGCCATGACCCAGCCCACCGAAACCGCGCCGCACCGTCGCTTACGGACTGTCAACCGCGGCCAGCACGCGTGGCCACCCACCAATCAGTTGACTGAGGGAGACGCTGATGTTCGCACGTCCCGTGGAGCCCCGAGGCACCTCCGGCGGTCCGCGCACCCCATGGCTGGTGCTGGCCGTCGGGTGGGCCGTGATCGCCGCGTTCTGGCTGGCCTGGGCCGCGGGCCGGGTCGCCGCGCTGCTGACGGGAAAACCGTTGTCCGGGCTGGACTTCGGCCCGGACTTCGCCGCCGGCGTCGTCACGGGCGACTGGGCGCGGCTGTGGCCAGGCGTCCACCCGGGCGTGGTCGCCGCCGTCTACGCGCTCCTGCTCGCCGTCACCATCAGCGGGCTGTGGTTGCTTTGGGGCGCGTGGCAAGTCCACCGAACGGACGGGGAGGACCCATTGCCGTCCCTGGCCGACCGTCGGGCGATCGCCCCACTGACCCGGTCCGCGGTGGTCGCGAAGGCGCGGCGACTGCGCCCGTCGCTGGCCGCCACCCCGGCCTCGCTGATCCCACCCGGCGAGGCCGGCATCGCGCTGGGTCGGCACCGCACCCGGGGCCCGCTGGGCCTCGGCCGCCGCGACCGGGACGTGCTCTACGCCAGCCTGGAAGACGTCGTACTCGCTATCATGGCCCCCCGCGCGGGCAAGACCACCTCGCTAACCACACCCGCCATGCACGTCGCCCCGGGACCGGTCATCGCCACATCCAACAAACCGGACGTGTGGACCACCACCATCGCCGCCCGGCAACGCCGCGGTCACTGCTACGTATTCGACCCGCAGGGCATCACGCACCAGCCTCAGCAGTTCTGGTGGAACCCGCTGACCATCACCACAACCTGGGAGGACGCGTTCCGGTTCTGCGACCACTTCATCACCGAAATCCGATCCGACGCCCGCGGTGGCGAGGACTTCTGGAACCTCGCGGCCCAGGACCTCCTCACCGCCTTCGTCCTCGCCGCCGCCTGCAGCGGACGGACGCTGGCCGACGTACAGGCGTGGCTGGCCGACGTGTCCAGCCGCGAACCCGCCCGGATACTGGCCGAGCACGGCTTCCACGCCGCGGCCCGATCCGTAGCCGGTCGGCAAGCCGGCGCACCGGAAACCCGCGATGGCGTCTACGAAACCGCCCGCACCGCCGCCTCCTGCCTGTCCGACCCGCGCATCATGGCCTGGGTCACCCCACCCGCGGCACCCCTGCCGCAGCTGGACGTCACCGCCTTTCCATCCACATCGGACACCCTCTACCTGCTATCCAAAGACGGCGCCGGCAGCGCCGCACCCCTCGTCGCCGCCCTCACTGACCAGGTGCTCCGCGCTGCAGTCACCGCCGCCGAAGCCCAAGGCGGGCGGCTCGACCCGCCCCTGGTCGCGCTGCTCGACGAGGCCGCCAACATCTGCAAGATCCGTGACCTGCCACTGCTGTACAGCCACTTCGGATCCCGCGGAATCGTGCCGGTCACCATCCTGCAGAGCTACCCGCAAGGCACCGCCGTGTGGGGCGAGCACGGCATGCACGCCCTGTGGTCCGCCGCCACCATCAAACTCATCGGCGCCGGCATCGACGACGCCCGCACCGCCGAGGACATCTCCCGGCTGGCCGGCGAGCACGACGTACCAGTAGGGTCGCTGACCCGCGACGGGTCCGGGCTGGCATCGTGGCAGACCTCCACCCGCCGCCAACGCGTCCTCGAACCCGCCCAGGTTCGCGCCCTGGACAAGAACACCGCACTGCTACTGGCCACCGGCATCCCCGTCACCATGATCCGGCTGCTGCCCTGGTACGAAGGCCCGCACGCGAAGCAGATCAGCGCCGAGACCGCCGCCGCGACCGACCGGATCACCACCCGCGCCGCCGCCAAACGGGCAGGCACACCATGACCCAACCCCAACCAACCCACGGCAGCCCAAACCCCGCCCGGCTAGTCGCCGCCCACCACGCCGCCCGGGACCTCTACCGCCGCCACCTGCTCGCCGCCACCGGACCCCGCCGTTACCTGCACGACCGCGGTCTCGGCCCGTTCACCCGCAACCCCGACCGAGGTGGCATCGCCGCACCCTGGCACGTCGGCTACGCCCCACCCGGCTGGACCACACTGGTCAACCACCTCACCGCACAAGGCTTCACCCCGGCCGAGCTCCTCGCCGCCGGACTCGCCACCCCCACGCGTCACGGGCTGGTTGACGTGTTCCGCGACCGCATCGTCTTCCCCATCCACAACCACGACGGACAGCCGGTAGCGTTCCTCGGCCGCGCC
>Ga0310830_100466_pt1 | contig 29836 bp, 20 predicted proteins | sample WT_ome_5_FD_201301 | JGI IMG/M metagenome (GOLD analysis project Ga0310830, IMG submission 201301) | Sorghum-adapted microbial communities enriched on wild type (WT) sorghum from Joint BioEnergy Institute, Emeryville, California, United... ... | reverse complement strand
CTGTATTGTATACAATACTGGAAGCGGGCGGTGCACGATGCGGGCCGGCCGACCGGCGCGACGACGGGCGGTGCCCGGCGGGGCCCGAGACGCTCGGGGTGCCGCGCGTCGCTCTCTCGTACCCCACCAGAGAGATCATGGAAACCAGGGAAGAGCCGTCCCGGGAGGCGGGCCGGACCAGGGGCGACCGGGCGACCGTGGCGTATCGGCAGCTCCGGGAGCTGATCGTCCACGGCCGGCTGGCGCCCGGGACCCGGATCATCGAGACGGAGGTCGCGGATCGGCTCGGGGTGAGCCGGACGCCGGTGCGTGCGGCGTTGCAGCGGCTGCAGCAGGAGGGGTACATCCTGGCCTCGGGGCGCGGTCGTCAGATGCGCCCTTTGATCGCGCCGCTGACCCGTGAGGACGCGCGGGAGCTCTTCGGGATCGTCGGCGAGGTCGAGGGGCTGGCGGCGAGGTGGGCGGCGGGCGGGGATCGTGGGCGTCGGGAAGGGCTCGCCGAGGAGCTCCGGTCGCTGAACGAGGAGTATTTCCGCACTTCGCGGCGGGAGCCCCGGGACCAGAACCGGCTCTTCGAACTGGACACGCGATTCCACCGCCGCTACGTCGAGGCGGGCGCCGGGCCGCGTCTGCTCGCGTTGCACGATGCGATCAAGCCGCAGGCGGAGCGGTACATTCGTCTCTACATCAGCGTGCTTTTCGAAGAGATCGCGACTTCGGTGCGGGAGCATGCGGCGATCGTGGAGGGGATCGCCGCCGGCGATCCGGACGAAGCGCAACGGGCCGTGCAGCAGAACTGGAGGAATGCGGCGGACCGGCTGAGCCGCGTCATCGACAACGTGGGCGAGCGAGGGAGCTGGTGAGCACCGCCGCGCCGGCCGTTCCACGAAAAGGGGGCAGCGCGTGACATCGGGAATCTCCTTGCCGGCCATCCGCCGGTCGTTCCGCGGCGTCGTCCTCGCCCTGGCCGTTCCGGTCCTCGGCGCCGGGGCGTGCGGCGCGGGGGAGGGGGTCGTTCGGCCGCCGCGCGAGTACGCGGCGGCCGTCGAGGCGCTCGAGCAGGTCATCGAGCGCGAGATGCGGCAGAAAGAGCTCCCCGCACTCTCGATCGCGCTGGTCGACGACCAGCGCATCGTCTGGAGCCGCGGTTTCGGGCTCGCCCGCCCGGCGGACGGGGTGGCGGCGACGTCCGAGACGGTCTACCGTGTGGGCTCGGTCTCGAAGCTCTTCACGGACATCGCGGTGATGCAGCTCGTCGAGCGAGGCGAGCTCGACCTCGACGCGCCGGTCACGGCCTATCTCCCGGAGTTCCGCCCGGAGAACCCGTCCGGGAAGCCGGTCACGCTGCGCCAGTTGATGGCGCACCGTTCGGGGCTGGTCCGCGAGCCTCCGATCGGCCACTACTTCGACGACTCGGGACCCTCCCTCGCCGCGACCGTCGAGAGCCTGAACCGGACGACGCTGGTCTACGCGCCGGAGGCGCGGACGAAGTACTCGAACGCGGCGATCGCGACCGTCGGGTACCTTCTCGAGCGGGTGACGGGCGAGCCCTTCGTCGACTACCTCGAGAGAGCGGTGCTGCGGCCGGCGGGGCTCGAGCGGAGCTCCTTCGCCCCCCGGCCGGACCTGGCCGCCGACCTGGCCACGGCGTACATGTGGGGGTACGACCGTGGCCCCTTCGAGGCGCCGACCTTCGCGCTCGGGATGTCGCCGGCCGGGAGCATGTACTCGACGGTGACCGACCTCGGCCGTTTCCTGAGCGTGCTCTTCGCCGGCGGCCGCGGCCCGGGGGGGGCGGTGCTCTCCGCGGCGAGCCTCGAGGCGATGTGGACGCCCCAGTTCGCGGGGCCGGAGGCGAAGACCGGCTTTGGGCTGGGCTTCATGATCGGCGAGTTCGACGGCCGGCGCCGCATCGGGCACGGCGGCGCGATCTACGGTTTCGCGACCGAGTTGGCTGCGCTCCCGGACGAGAAGCTCGGCGTCGTCGTCGTGACGACGCTGGACGGCGCCAACCGCGTGGTCGAGCGGATCGCGGATGCGGCGCTGCGCCTGATGCTCGCGGCCCGTGCGGGCGCGCCGCTCCCCGCGATCGACTCGACCATGCCGCTCCCCGAGGGGCGGGCCCGAGAGCTGGAGGGGAAGTACGCGAGGGGCGGCAGAGGCGTCGAGCTCGTCGAACGCGGCGGCCGCCTCTTCCTGACCCCCCTCGACGGCGGCGTGCGCATGGAACTCCGTGCCGCGGGCGACGCCCTCGTCGTCGACGACCGCCTCGCCTACGGGCTGCGGGTCGTTCCGATCGCCGATGGGCTCATCGTCGGGCACGACACGCTGCCTCGCGTGGATGCGGGGAAGCCCGCCCCGGCCCCGGAGCGCTGGCGCGGGTTGATCGGCGAGTACGGCTGGGACCACAACGTCCTCTACATCCTGGAGCGGGAGGGGAAGCTCCACGCCCTCATCGAATGGTTCTTCCTCTACCCGCTCGAGGAGGAGTCGGCGGAGGTCTTCCGCTTCCCCGACCGCGGGCTCTACGACGGCGAGCGGCTGGTCTTCACGCGCGGCCCCGACGGCCGGGCGACGGCGGTCTCCCTCGAAGGGGTCGTCTTCCCCCGCCGCACCGTCGGCCCGGAGGAGCGTGCGACCTTCCGGATCCGCCCGGTGCGGCCCGTCGAGGAGCTGCGCGGAATCGCCATGGCCGCGTCGCCCCCGCGGGAAACCGGCGAGTTCCGCGCGCCGGAGCTGGTCGAGGTCGCGACGCTCGATCCGACGATCCGCCTCGACGTGCGTTACGCGACCACGGACAACTTCATGGGCGCGGTCTTCTACGAGGCGCCGCGCGTCTTCCTCCAGCGTCCGGCCGCGGAGGCGGTGGTGCGGGCGCACCGCAAGCTCGCGGAGCGGGGCTTCGGGCTGCTCCTCCACGACGGTTACCGGCCCTGGTACGTGACGAAGATGTTCTGGGACGCGACGCCGGAGTCGCAGAAGATCTTCGTGGCCGACCCCTCCCGGGGCTCGCGGCACAACCGCGGCGCCGCCGTGGACCTCACCCTCTACGACCTGCGGACCGGCCGGCCCGTCGAGATGGTCGGCGGGTACGACGAGTTCTCCGACCGCTCGTTCCCGGACTACCCCGGCGGGACCTCGCTCCAGCGCTGGCACCGCGAGATCCTGCGCGACGCGATGGAGGCCGAGGGGTTCAGGGTCTACGATTACGAGTGGTGGCACTTCGACTACGGCGATTGGGCGAAGTACCCGATCCAGAACATCCCCTTCGAGCGGATCGCGCCGGCCTCGTGAGCAGGGGGCGGGCGTGCCCCTGCGCGACACCGGCGCGACCTCCCTCGGGGGGTGACGACGTTGCGGGACCCACGGCGCGCCGGACCGGGCGCGCCCGAACCGGAATCAAGCGGTCGGCCAGGATGCTGAGGATCGAACGGATCACGTTGCGGGAGATCCGACTCCCGCTGAAGGAGCCGTTCCGGATCTCGTCGGGCGAGGTCGCGGAGCGGCGGATCCTGCTGCTGGAGCTCGGGCACCCCGACGGGATCGCCGGCTGGTCGGAGTGCGTCGCGGGGGAGCAGCCGAACTACAGCGCGGAGACGATCGACACGGCGTGGTTCGCGATCCGGGAATGGATCGCCCCGCGCGTCCTGGGCCGCGACCTCCCCGGCCCCGAGGCGATCCACCCGCTCCTGGAGCGGGATTTCCGCGGGCACGCGATGGCGAAGGCCGCGGTGGAGATGGGGGGGTGGGAGCTCGAGGCGAGGTTGCGCGGCCTCCCCCTGGCGCGGCTCCTCGGTGGCACGAGGGACCGTGTCCCGGTCGGCATCTCGATCGGGATCCAGGCCTCCCCCGCCGCATTGGTCGAACGCGCCGCCGCCGCCCGGGCCGCCGGGTACCGGAAGATCAAGATCAAGATCGAGCCGGGCGCCGATGTGGAGTACATCGGCGCGGTCCGTGAGGCGCTCGGCCCCGACGCCGAGCTGATGGCCGACGCGAACTCCGCCTACACCCTCGCCGACGCCGATCACCTTGCCCGCCTCGACGCGTTCGGCCTCATGATGATCGAGCAGCCGCTCGGCCACGACGATCTGGTGCGGCACGCTCGTCTCCAGGCACGTCTCCGGACCCCGATCTGTCTGGACGAATCGATCACCTGCGTCGACCGCGCCGAGGACATGATCGCCCTCGATGCCGGCCGGATCGTCAACATCAAACCCGGCCGGGTGGGCGGGTTCCTCGCCTCCATCGCGATCCACGACCTCTGCGAGCGTCACGGCATCCCCGTCTGGTGCGGCGGGATGCTCGAGAGCGGGATCGGCCGGGCGCACAACGTCGCGCTCGCGTCGCTCCGCAACTTCACCCTCCCCGGCGATCTCTCGCCGAGCGCCCGCTACTGGGAGCGCGACATCGTCGTCCCGGAGTGGACAATGGATCCCGACGGGATGGTGCGCGTCCCGCTCGATCGCCCCGGGATCGGCGTCGACCTCGACCTCGACCGGATCGACGACCTGACGGTGAGGCGCGAGACGCTCACGGCGCGCTGAGGGCGAGGCCTGACCCCGCCGCGAACCGCCGGTCCATCGACTCCCTGGACTTTCGCCGGGGGGTGTGTTATGTTAGGACCTAGCGACGACCGGGTCGGTTCCGTTGCCGGCCCACTGGACCAGAGACACGAGAGGATCTGGGCGCATGTCCAGGTCCTTTTTTGTTTCACAACCAAGGAGGAGCATGGTCGAAGTCATCCTGGACGAGAGCGATCGGCTGGAGTGGGGGCTCCGGCAGTTTCGCCGCAAGATGCTGCGCTCCGGTCGGTTCAAGGACATGAAGAAGAAGCGGTTCTACGAGAAGCCGAGCGTCGCGCGAAGGCGGAAGGCGGCGGAAGCCCGGCGCAGGATGTCGCGCCGCCGGGGCCGCTGAGGCAGTTCCCGCCGAAGCCGTCGCGGTTTTGCCGGCCGCGGCGGTCCACACTCACCCACGGAGAGGTATCCCCATGGCACGCACCACCGGCACCGTGAAGTGGTTCTCCCAGGAGAAGGGCTACGGCTTTCTCCAGCAGGAGAACGGCCCCGACGTCTTCGTCCACCACAGCGCGATCGAGGGGACCGGCTTCAAGACGCTCGACGAGGGCGAGCGCGTCGAGTTCGACGTGATCGAGGAGCCGAAGGGGCTGAAGGCGCAGAACGTGGTCCGGCTCGACCGTCCGCAGGCCGGCTACGGCGGCGGGCGCGGCGGCCGGCCCGGCGGACGTTACGGCATGCGCTGATCCCGCACGGCGCAAGGTAGAACAGGGCGTCGAACGACGGCGATGCGGCCGGGGCGGTCGCGGAGCCGTGCGTGAAGGACGCCCCGCGAACCCCTCGGCCCATCTCGGCGATCCCGTCGTTTCAGCGGGCGGCGGTCGCCACCGACGACCTCCCTTTCCAACCCGGACCCCGAACGACCCGACCCGGTGTGGCGCCCGTGTGCTCGCCGTCGCGGAGGACCTGCACGCCGTTGACGAAGACGTGCAGGACGCCGGTGGCGTACTGGTGCGGCTCCTCGAAGGTCGCGTTGTCGCGGATGGCGATGGGGTCGAAGACGACGACGTCGGCGAAGTAGCCGGGGGCGAGTCGGCCGCGGCGCTGGATCCCGAGGTTCTCGGCGGGGAGCGCCGAGAGCTTGCGGACCGCCTCGTGGAGGGGGATGACCTGCTCGTCACGGACGTACTTGCCGAGGAGACGCGCGAAGTTGCCGTAGGCGCGCGGATGCGTGCTGGAGCGGAGGAAGACGCCCTCGTTCGCGAGGGAGCCGGCGTCGGAGCCGAAGCTCATCCACGGGAGCGCGATCTGCTTGCGGACATTCTCCTCGGACATCAGGAAGTAGACGGTGCTGACATCGCTGTCGTCCTGGACGACGAGGTCCATGGCGGTCTCGACGGGGTCGGTCCCGCGCATCGCGGCCACCTCGGCGAGGGTCTTGCCGGTCAGGTACTTGAGCGAGTCCTGCCGGAACCCGACGAGGAGGATGCGGTCGGGGGAGCCGGCGGCGAGATAGAAGTTCTCCCAGGCGTCGGTGGGCGTCCGCATCTCGCGGGCGACGCGGCGGCGGATCTCGGGGTCCTGGAGCCGCCGGACCCACGCCTCGTGGCCTCCCTCCTGGACCCAAGGCGGCATGGTCGCGTCGAGCCCGGTCGACGCGGCGGTGTAGGTGTACATGTCCGCGGTGATGCGGATCCCTTCGGCGCGGGCGGCCTCGATCTTCTCGATGACCTTGTCGATCTTCCCCCAGTTGCTCTCGCCCGCGGCCTTGAGGTGGTAGATCTCGGCGGGGACGTTGGCGCGCCGGGCGATCTCGATGACCTCGTCGACCGCCTCGAGGAGGCGGTTCCCCTCGCTCCGCATGTGCGAGATGTACATCCCGCCGTACTCGCCCGCCGCGGAGGCGAGGGCGACGAGCTCGTCGGTGCGGGCGTAGAAGGCGGGCGCGTAGATCAGGGACGAGCCGACGCCGAGGGCGCCCTCCTCCATCGCCTGGCGGACGAGGTCCTTCATCCGCTCGAGCTCCTCGGGGGTCGGCGGGCGGTCCTCGTAGCCGATCTCGTGGATGCGCACGGTGGTCGCGCCGACGAAAGAGGCGACGTTCGTCGAGATGCCGCGCTCGACGAGGTGGTCGAGGTACTCGCCGAGGGTGGTCCAGGCGACGTCGTACTTGATGTCGCCCTGGCGCTCGACCATCTGGCGCTTCATCTCCTCGTTCAGCGGTCCCATCGAGCTCCCCTCGCCGAAGATCTCGAGGGTCACGCCCTGGCGGATGTCGCTCTGGGAGCGGCCGTCCTCGATCAGCGAGACGTTCGCCCAGCTCAGCATGTTGATGAAGCCGGGGGTGACGGCCATCCCCGTGGCGTCGATCTCGATCTCGCCGCGGCCGCCGCGAATGTCGCCGACGGCGACGATGCTGTCGCCTTCGATGGCGACATCGCCGCGGATCGGCGGATTGCCGCTGCCGTCGTAGATCGTGCCGTTGCGGATGACCACGTCATACTCCGGGGTACCGCCCGCGCCGCAAGCGGCGAGGAGGGCGAGGGCCGGGAGCAGGGCGATGCGGGTCTTGTGCCGATTCATTCTTCCTCCTCTGTCGTGGTGCCGCGGCGGCCGAGGAGCTTCCGGTCGAAGAAGTCGTCGGTCGCGCGGAACGCCTCGATCCAGCGGGAGTGGAACATGAACTCGTGGACGTCGTCGGGATAGACGATCAGCTCGTGCGGGATGCCGCGGGCGCGCAGGAGCTGGACGAGGCCGACGGTCTGCGAGAACGCGACGTTGCGGTCGTCGTCGCCGTGGATCAGGAGGACGGGCGAGGTCCACCCGTCGATGGCGGCGATGGCGGAGGACCGGTAGAGGGTGCTCTCGGGGTCGTCGACGTCGCCGTAGAGGTGGACGCCGGCCATGTCGACGCCGGCCTTGAAGATGTCGGAATTCCGGGCGAGGCCCTGGGCGGTGAGGATTCCGCCGTAGGAGAGGCCCCAGAGGCCGATGCGCTCGGGGTCGACATCGTCGCGGGAGAGGAGGTAGCGGCCGGCGGCGAGGACGTCGCGGTACTCGGAGTTGCCGCGGCGGCCGTAGTCGGGGACGTCGCGGAACTTCTTGCCGTAGCCGATGCCGCTCCGGTAGTTGATCGAGAGGGTCACATAGCCCTTGCTCGCGAAGTACTGGTTCATCGCGTAGGCCATGTGGTAGAAGTGCTTGTAGTGGTAGCCGAGGAGCATCTGCCGGCGGGGCCCGCCGTGGAGGAAGAGGAGCGCCGGCCGCTTCTCGCCGCGCTTGAGGTCGGGGGGGAGGAAGAGCTGGGCGTGGAACGGGACGCCGTCCTCGGCGGTGATGACGACGTTCTGGGGCGTCACGTGCGCGGCCTTCGGGAAGCGGCGGGGCAGGGGGGTGATCGCCCGCGGCTCGCCGCCGTCGGCGTTGACGAGGGCGACGGCGAGGGGGTCGCGGGTGCCGGCCCGTAGCACGGCGACGCGCTTGCCGGAGGCCAGGACGACGGGGTGGGTGTCGATCCCGTCGCCGCCGGTGAGGCGCTGTGGCTTGCCGCCGGCGATCGGGGTGCGCCAGAGGTGGCGGCGGTCGATGTCGTCGATGTTGGCGGTGTAGTAGAGGAATCGGCCGTCGGCGGAGAAGGCGATGTCCTCGACGAAGCCCTCCCCGGGGGTCAGCTCGACCGGCTCGCGCGCAGGTTTCTCGACGGAGACCGCGTAGACGTGTCCCTCCCACTCCCCCGGCTCGGAGCGGAAGAGGATGTGGTCGCCGACCCAATGGAGGGCGCGGATGTCGGTGAAGCGCTCGTCCTTCGGCCAGGTCTTCCAGAGCCGCCGGCCCTTCCCCGTCTTCGCGTCGGCGATCCAGATCTCGAGGGTGTGCCCGCCTTCGAAGCCCGCCTTGCGGAGCCCGTCGGGGAGCGCGGTGTCGGGCTCGAGGCTGCGGCGCCACCACGGCAGGTTGGGCGGCGGGGCGAAGGGGGTGCCGGGGCGGCGGATGAAAGCGATGCGGCTCCCGTCGGGGGACCAGACCGGGGAGCCGTCGTGGTCGACGCTCGGCGCCATGTACCGGACCGTGTGCGACTCGGCGTCGTACACCGCGATGAAGGCGTGGTCGTCTCGCTGGCTGACGAAGGCGATCCGCTTCGAGTCGGGCGACCAGACGGGCCCGCCGTTGCGGCCAAAGGCGGTGACGAGCGGTCGGGCCGTGTCGGGGTCGAAACCGGCGAGGGCGCGGGGGTCGACGGGGGCGCGGTGGATCTGGCCGTCCTTCGTGTAGGCGATCCACTTCCCGTCGGGGGAGAGGACCGGGTCCCACGCCTCGGCGATGCGCCAGGGCTCGCCGCCGTTCGTCCGCACCGCCCAGGCGGCGCGCTCGGCGCCGTCGGCGTCGCTCGAGGGGTTGGCGATCCACCCGTCTCGGTTCGGCGTGTGGCCGCGGACGAAGACGAGGACGGCGCCGTCGTCCGAGATCTGGAGCCCGGTGAGGTCCACTCCGTCGTCCTCGGTGAAGGCGGTGAGGCGAACCGGCCGGAAGTCCGGCGCCGCGGCCGTGTAGACGTTCCGCGCCCCCTCCTCGTACGCGATCCAGGCGATGCGGTCGGCGGAGCGGGCGGAGACGAGGTCGTACGGGAACGCGGGGGAGAGGACGTCCTCGATGGTGAACTCCTGCGCCGCGAGGGGGGCTGCGGCGAGGAGGAGGACGGCCGCCCCGCGGGCGACGGTGCAGAACGGAGCCTTCATCTCTTCCTCGAATGCGGGTCGTGGGTGGCCGGGGCGGCGATCGCGCGCCCGCGCGTGCCGGGTACGGCGGAGCGCAGGCGATGCGGCGCGCTGTTCATGGCGTTGCCCGGGGAATGGGTCTGGAGGCCGGTCGAATCGACGCAATGTAGCGCAGGGTCGGAAAGGGCGACAAGCCGGTCCGACCGATCCGGCGGGTGCCGGCACGGACGAACGGTGCCGGCGAAGTCCGGCCGGGTGCCGCCCCGATCGAGTCCGGCTCCGTACCCCTTGACCCTCACGCAACGTATGAGTTTATCGTTCGGTCGTGGCCACGGAAGCGAAGTACTACAGGGTGAGCCAGGTGGCGCGGCTGGCGCGGGTGAGCGTCCGGACGCTGCACCACTACGACGAGATCGGGCTGCTGGTTCCGTCGTCGCGTACGCCGAGCGGCTACCGGCTTTACACGGACGCCGATCTCCGGCGGTTGCACCAGATCCTGCTCTTTCGGGAACTGGGCTTCACGCTGGAATCGATCGGCCAGGCACTGGACGATCCCGCGTTCGATCGTCGCAAGGCGCTCCGTGCGCAGCGGGATCTGCTCCTGGAGCGGATCCGGCGGACGGAGTCGGTCGTGCGGGCGGTGGATCGGGCGCTGGAGGCACTGGAAGGAGGTCGGGAGATGGAGACCGGCGAGCTCTTCGAGGGGTTCGAGGATTTCGACCACGCCCGGTACGAGGCGGAGGTGCGGGAGCGGTGGGGCGAGACTGACGCGTACCGCGAGTCGTTGCGTCGGACGAAGTCGTACACGAAGGAGGACTGGGCGAGGATCAAGGCCGAAGGCGAGGAGGTGGTGACGCGCCTCGCGGAGCTGAAGGCCGCGGGCCGGCGCCCGGACGATGATGAGGTCGTCGAGGCGGTCGAGCGGTACCGTCTGCACCTCGACCGCTGGTTCTACCCGGTCAGCCGGGAGATGCACGTCCGGCTCGCGGAGCTGTACGAGGCGGATCCCCGCTACGGCGAGTACTTCGAGCAGCGGGGGGAGGGGCTGACGGCCTTCGTCGCGGCGGCGATCCGGGCGAACGCGGGCCGGGCGGAGGCGTAGGGGCGACGTCGCCCCGATGGTTCCTCGCGCCGGCGCGTCGCGCGGGCGGGGCCGGTCTGCGCCCGGGTGTGGATCTTCGCCTCCCGATCGGGGAGGGGCTCACCCCTCCCCGATCGTCATCGTGCGGGTGCGGTTCTCGTCGAGGACGCGGCGTACGAAGTCGTCGCGCGTGAGGATCTCCTGCTTCTTCCCCTCGCCCCGCACCCGCACCGCGACGGTTCCTGCCTCGGCCTCGCGGCGTCCGATCACGGCCATGTAGGGGACCTTGCTCGTCTCGGCGTCGCGGATCCGGTAGTTCAGCGTCTCGTTGCGGTCGTCGAGCTCGACGCGGATTCCGGCCTCGCGCAGCGTATCGGCGAAGGCGCGGGCGTCGTGGGCCTGCTCGTCGGTGATCGGGAGTACGGTGACCTGGACGGGCGAGAGCCAGAGCGGGAAGGCGCCGGCGAAGTGCTCGATCAGGATCGCGATGAAGCGCTCGAACGAGCCGAAGATGGCACGGTGGATCACCGCCGGCCGGTGCGGCCGGTTGTCCTCGCCCGTGTACGACAGGTCGAAGCGTTCGGCCGACGGGTAGTCGAGCTGGATCGTGCCGAGCTGCCACGAGCGGCCGATCGAGTCGAGGACGTGGAAGTCGATCTTGGGGCCGTAGAAGGCGCCGTCGCCTTCGTTCAGCTCGGGGTCGAGCCCGGCGGCGCGCGCGGCGTCGAGGAGCGTGGCCTCGGCGTGGTCCCACATCTCGTCGCTGCCGATGCGGAGCTCGGGGCGGGTACCGAATTTCGTGGTGTAGCGCAGGCCGAGGGTCGAGTAGAAGCGGTCGATCAGCTCGACGAGGCGCCGCACCTCGTCGCGGATCTGGTCCTCGCGCACGTAGATGTGCGCGTCGTCCTGCTGGAACTGCCGGACGCGGGTCAGGCCGGAGAGCGCTCCCGAGAGCTCGTTCCGGTGCAGGACGTCGTGCAGCGTGGCGTAGCGGATCGGCAGCTCGCGGTACGAGTGGGCGCGCGACCGGTACATCAGGTGGTGCGAGGGGCAGTTCATCGGCTTGAGCGACATGTCGTGCTCCCCCGTCTCCTTGTCGAGGACGAGGAACATGTTGTCGCGGTACTTGCCCCAGTGCCCCGAGAGTTCCCAGAGGTCCTTGTGATAGAGGAGCGGCGTCTTGATCTCCTCGTATTCGTTGCGGTCGAGGGCTTCGCGCATCCAGTCGCCGAGGAGTCGGTAGATCGTCGCGCCGCGGGGGGTCCAGAACGCCGCGCCGGGGGCGTAGGGGTGGAAGAAGAAGAGGCCGAGGTCCTGGCCGAGGCGGCGGTGGTCCCGCTTGCGGGCCTCCTCGAGCCTCGTCAGGTACTCCTCGAGATCCTTCTGCGAGAACCACGCGGTGCCGTAGATGCGCTGGAGCATCGGTCGCGAGGCGTCGCCGCGCCAGTAAGCGCCCGCGGTGGAGAGGAGCTTGAAGTGCCGGACCTCGGCGGTGGTGGGGACGTGCGGTCCGCGGCAGAGGTCGAGGAAGGGGCCGTTCCTATAGACGGTGATGACCTCGTCGTCGCCGAACTCCTCGAGGCGTTCGAGCTTCAGCGGGTCGTCGGCGAAGAGCTCCCGCGCCTCCTCCTTCGAGACGACGCGGCGCTCGAAGGGGTAGCCGGCCTCCGCGATGCGCCGCATGCGTTCCTCGATCTCCTCGAGGTCCTCCGGGGTGAACGGCCGGTCGACCTGGAAATCGTAGTAGAAGCCGTCCTCGATGGCGGGGCCGAAGCCGATCTTCGCCTCCGGACGCACCTCGCGCACGGCGGTCGCCAGGACGTGGGCGGCGGAGTGGCGCAGGACATCGAGCGCCTCGGGATCGCGTGCCGTGAGGATGCGAAGCGCGGTGTCGCTCTCCAGGGGGCGGTGGAGGTCGACAATGTGGCCGTCGACTTCGGCGGCGATCGCGGCCCGGGCCAGGCCGGGGCCGATCTCACGGGCGACATCGTACGGGGACGCGCCGCGGGGCACGTCGAGCACCCTGCCGTCGGGCAGGGTCACGTGGATCTCGCTGGCTGCCATTCGCTTTCGGCTTCTCGTGCGGGTTCGGTGCCTACGGGTGCGGGGAAGCTAGACGCGGCCGGACGCGTCGGCAAGCGACGTCGCGGCCGACGCGGCGGGGCGCACCCACGACCGCTCGCCGCGCCCCGCCCCGCCCACCTCCGCAGCTCACCCGCGCCCCGCTCCGGCGCCCGTGCGGCGTGGCGCCCTACCCCCGCGCCACCCCCGTGAGATTGTCCTCCGGGTTGCGGTCGATCAGCTTGTTGAACGGATCGATCCCCGCCTTCACCGGCTGCTCGTCGACGACGACCTCGACGACCATCTCCGGCCCCGTGATTCGCCGCTTCTCGAGGAGCAACACCTTCCCCTCCGGCGGGTCGCCCTCGCCCCGGGCGCCGAAGATGCCGACGTCGATCCACGCGTCGAGCGGGACCTCGGTCTCGGCGCCCTGGCCGTCGGCCCGGTACTTCCGGGCATCGACCGTGAGGCGGACCAGGAATTTCCCATCCTCGCGCCGCTCGACGGTGGCCTGGCGGGCGCGCAGGTCGAAGAGCGTGATCGTCTCGAAGAGGTCCTCGAGAAGCCACGCCTGGTCCTCCGGAACCGCCTCGCGGATGTAGGCGAGGAGCTCGCTCGAGGTCGCGTACGGCGGGCCGGTGAGGCCGGCGTCGGCCACGTACCGCGCGAGCGCGGCGTTCAGCCGGTCCTCGCCCAGGTAGTCCTTGAGCGCGTACAGGACCAGGCTCCCCTTGTTGTAGTGGATGTAGGGCTGGTTCTCGACGCGGAGCAGCGGGAGCTCCTCGATCCGCTCGCCGCCACGGCCGGCCAGGTAACGGTCGAGCTCGTGCTTCAGGAACCGGCGCATGTGCTGCGGGCCGTACTCCCTCTCCATGACCATGAGCGCCGAGTACTGGGCCATCGTCTCGGAGGTCACGGTCGCGCCCTGCATGTCGGCGCCGACGACCTGGTGGGCCCACCACTGGTGCGCGACCTCGTGGGCGGTCACGTAGAAGACGTAGTCGAGGTCGTCGGGATCGTCGAGCTTCGCGATGAAGCCGATCGACTCGGAGAAGGGGATCGTGTTCGGGAAGGACTGCGCGAAGCGCGCGTAGCGCGGGAACTCGACGATCCGGACCTGCCGGTGCTGGTAGGGTCCGAACGCCGTCGTGAAGTAGTCGAGCGACTTCTTCACCGCGTCGATCATCCGCTCGACGTTGTAGCGGTGCGCGGGGTCGTGGTAGACCTCGATGGCGACGTCGTTCCACGAATCCCTCGCGACCTCCCAGCGCGCCGAGAGGTAGGCGAAGAATCCGAGGATCGGCGCGTCCATCCGGTAGTGGAAGTACCGGCGGCCGCCCTCCTCCCACTCCCGTTGGAGGTACCCCGGGGCGAGGGCGATCTGATCGGCGCTGGTGCTGACGACGGTCTCGAATTCGATCCAGTCCGACTGGCGGCTGATGTAGTTGTGGGCGCGGGCGGCCGGATCGTCGGAAAGCGGGGGCATCCGCTCGAGCTCCGGCAGCCCGTGCTTGCGCCGGTCGTTCGGGTCCTGGAGCTCGCCGAAGTCGCTGTACCCGATGTGGGGGAAGTAGGCGAAGTTGTTGATGAACGTGCCGTTGTGGAGCACGTCGGTGTTGGGGCCGTTGTTGACGAAGCCGCGGCTCACGAACCCGACCTCGAAGCCGAGGACGAGGGAGTCGCCGGGGGCGAGGGGCTCGGCCAGCCGGTAGATGCGGTAGCCGAGCTCGTCATCCTGGAGCTCGGGGGTGGCGCCGGGGAGGTCCAGCGCCCGCACCTCGAGGTCGGGATTCACGGCGATGTGCAACGAGTCGACCGGGGCGCCGGTGCGGTTGACCAGCGTGTAACGCCCGCGGATGTCGACGGCCCGGCGCTCGGGGTGGATGTCGACCTCGGCGTAGACCGCGGCGATCTTCGGCTGCGGGACCGATTCGAAGACCTTGTACTGCTTCTCGTAACGGGCCTGCCGCTCCTGGCGGAGGTCGGACGGCACGTACTCGTTCAGGACATTCGTGTTGTAGAAGATGAACCCCCCGGTGGCGACGAAAGCGAGCCCCGCCACCGCCGCGGTCGCGAGGGTTCCGCGGCCGAGGCGCTGCCTCGCGATGCGGAGCCGGGTCCGCCACGCCGTCTCACGGCCGCGCACCCAGAGGAGGTGGATCCCGACGCCCAGGAGCGTCGCGCCGAAGGTCCAGTAGAGGTAGAACCAGAAGGTCGGCGCGACGAAGTGGCCGTAGCCGTTCATGTCCGAGTAGGGCGCCACGGGCGACTCGGCGAAGCGGTAGAGGTAGTGCTGGAAGTGGAGCGCCTGGAGCACGGGGCCGCTGATGAAGTAGAGGATCATCAGCAGGAACCCGGCGAACTTCTGGTTCGCCACCGCCTGGAAGAAGACGGCGAGCACGGCGATGTGCGCGAGGGGCACGCCGAGCATCAGGAAGAGGCCGCGGGCGTAGAGGCCGAGCTCGAGGTTCCCGTACCCGCTGAAGAGCTGCAACCCGATGGTCGTCGCCCCGCCGACGGCGAGGAGGACGAGGATGAGCGCGCCGAGGGCCGTCAGCTTCGCTCCCCAGAAGACCCAACTCGGGGTCGGGAGCGCATCGACCACGTCGGAGAGGTTCGCATCGCGGTCGCGCCAGACCATGTCGCCGGCGAAGAGCGTGAGCAGGATGAAGACGAAGAGGAGGAACGCCCCGGTGATCACGGCGATCATGAGGTGCGTGACCGGATGGACCGGCGTGCCGACGAACTGGTCGACCGCCGAGGCGCTGCCGAGGACGTTGAAGACCGAGAGCGCCACGATGATGCCGAACGGCAGGCTCTTCACCACCCGCGCGAGCTCGAGGCGGGTCTGGTGCAGGTACTGGCGCCTCGCCGCGGCGGCCGAGAAGTCCCGGGTGACGTCGGGGATCGCGAGATCTCGGGGGGCCTCGGCCGTCGTCGCCACATCATCGTTCTTCCGCCGCCACCGCCGCGCCCCCACCGCCATGCCGGCGCGGGCACGCGCGCCCTCGACGCCGGGGTGGAAGCGGGTGTAGGCCACCACCAGCATCGCCACCGCGATCCCCAGCCAGAGGAGGCGGTTCTGGAGGAGCACCCCCTCCAGGGCGAGGACCTGCGTGTTCCGCTCGGCGACGGTCCAGTACTTCGTCGCGACGGAGACGGCGCCGACGCCGAACGGGTCGAGCAGCGCCGCGAGCGCCTCGTGGTCGAGTTGGCCGAGAAGCGTCTGCGAGACCCCGTAGCCCACGAAGAAGAGGACCACGCCGGCGTACGTCCAGAGCATGCTGCGCGTCATCGTCGCCAGCGCGAAGAAGACGGCGCCCGTCAGCAGGACGTTCGGGCCGACCAGGAAGAGGAGCGAGAAGGTGTAGGGCGCGAGCCGGAACGGCCCGATCCGCTCGGGGTCGAGCCACGGCATCCAGCTCCCGACCACGATCGCCAGCGCGACGGCGAAGAAGACCGACAAGGCGACCAGCAGCGCGCCCGTAAAGCGGCCGAGGAGGTAGTCGCGCTTCCTCAACGGCGTGGTGAAGAAGAGCGACTGCGTCCCGTGATCGACGTCGCGAAGCACCGGATTCGCGACGAAGGCCGTGGTCAGGAAGACGCCGATGATGCTCATGATCGTGAGGAACTGCATGATCACGAACGGCGAGTTCCTGTGGATGTTGCCGATCGAGCCGCCGATCACGACCACATCGGTCGTGACCGCGCCGAAGGTCAGGAGGAAGAAGAGCGCGGCGCTCAGCCAGAAGAGCGGCTGCGAGAGCTGGTAGCGCAGCTCGAAGCGGAGGATCTCTCGGAACATGACAGGTCTCCTCGTCCGGGCCCGTTCAGGCCGCGACGGTCGCGCCGGCGCGCGTCAGCGTCGAGAAGTAGACGTCCTCAAGACTCGGATCGACTTCCTCGAAGCTCGGGTCCGGGCGCTCGTCGGCGAGGACGTGGATGACGGTGCGCCCCGCCCAGAGCCGCGTGGAGAGGACGTGGAAGAGGCGCTCGTGATCGGCGAGGGCGTCGCGAGAGATCGTCTTGCGCCACACCCTGCCGCGCAGCTCGTCGATGACCTTGAGCGGCTCGCCCGTCAGCAGCACCTCGCCTTTCGCGATGATCGCCATGCGGCTGCACAGCTCGCTCACGTCGTCGACGATGTGCGTCGAGAGGATCACCACCGCATCCTCGCCCAGCTCGCTCAGCAGGTTCAGGAAGCGGACGCGCTCGGCCGGGTCGAGGCCCGCCGTCGGCTCGTCGACGATGATCAGCTTCGGTCGCCCGATCAGCGCCTGAGCGATCCCGAAGCGCTGGCGCATCCCCCCCGAGAAGGTGCCCAGCTTCTGCTTGCGCGCGTGGTACAGGTTGGTCTGGTGCAGGAGCGCGGCGACGAGCTCCCGCCTCTCCCCCCGATCGACCACCCCCTTGAGCACCGCCAGGTGGTCGAGGAGCGCCTCCGCCGTGACCTTCGGGTAGACGCCGAAGTCCTGCGGGAGGTACCCGAGCACCCGCCGGACCGCATTCTTCTCTCGCACGACGTCGATCTCGCCGAGGGTGATCGTGCCCTCGTCCGGCTCCTGCAGCGTGGCGAGCGTCCTCATCAGCGTCGACTTGCCCGCGCCGTTCGGACCCAACAGCCCGAACATCCCCTTCGGGATCGAGAGCGTTACGCCCTTCAGCGCACGTACGCCGTTGGGGTAGGTCTTCGTGACTCCGGTAATGGTCAGGTCCATGGTCGTTCCCTCTTTCGGAGGAGCAATAGCCGTCGGGAATCACGGCCGCCGCGCCGGGGCACGGCGATTCCGCGGGATCAGGACAGCCGCCTCAGGTACGAGCGGAGCAGGTGACGGAGCAGGATCACCCCGAGCCGATAGAGACCGATGCTCAACAGCAGCGCGACCGGGATGATCCAGTAGCCGAGCAACTCGGGTACGTCCGGCCCCGGCGGCGGACTCATGAAGCCGAGGCTGAGACGCCGACCCCCCTCGAGCCACGCCCCCACGTTCTCGGGGAAGATTGGCTTGAGCACCGCGAGGGCGAGGTGCGCGGCCGCGAGAAGGAAGATGAACAGCAGACCGAGCGTCCCAAAGAACGCGCCGATCCCCCGGCTCGCCAGCCGCAGCGCCTGCCGGAACATCACCGGTCCCGACCCGTCCGCCACCGCCGCCGCCAGCCGGTACCCGTCCAGGAACCCCTGCGCGTAATCCTCGGGATCGCCGAGCGCCGCGGCCGTCTCGCGGAAACGGGCCTGCGGGTCGCCACCGGCGATCCGCTCGAGGAAGTGGCTGCGCGTCTCGCGGAGGATCTCCTCCCGCTCCTCCGACGGGAGCGGCGAGAGCGCCCAGCGCAGGCGCCGGAGGTAGCCCTCGAGCTCCGTGCCGGGCCACGTCATCTCACTCGGCATGCACACCTTCCTTTCCGACCAGGCGACTCACATCCGCCGCGTACTCCAGCCACGCCGCACGCATCGCCTCGAGCAGCGACGCCCCTGCGGGCGTGAGCCGGTAGTACTTCCGGGGGTGGCTCGCGCCCTCGTCCTGCACCCAGCACGACGCGAGTTTCCCCTCCTTCTGCAGCCGGTTCAGCAGAGGGTAGATGGTGCCCTCGGCCAGCTCGAGCCCGCCGCTGCGGACGGCGTCGAGGATCTCGAGGCCGTAGCGGGGTCCGTCACGGAGCACGGCCAGGACGGCGAGCTCGGCGGTTCCCTTGAGCAGTTGGGATTTCCAGCGTTCGATCTCCACGCCACTCATGCGGTGCAGGTTATATTGCAATGCAAGGTATCGGGTGATGCATGGATGCGCAAGGGGCCGAGGGGGTGGGGGGGGCGGGCAGGGGCGGCGGGACGGACCCGCTTCACGGCGATGGGGTACCTCTCCGGGCCGGTCTCGGACGGCGAGGCTCATACGACGGAGAGGCGGATGCAATGACGGGAAAGAGCGGGCGACCGAGGTCCTCGACCGCGTGGCGCGAGGCGCGGCAGCTGGCGTGGAAGTACCGGCGCCATCTCGCGGTGGGGTTCGTGCTGATGCTGATCAATCGCCTCGCCGGGCTGGTTCTCCCGGTGAGTCCGCGGTTCCTCCTCGACGACGTCATCGGTCAGGGTCGCGGCGAGCTGTTGGTTCCGCTCGCCGCGGTCGTGGCGGGGGCGACGATCGTGCAGGGGCTGACGTCGTTCGCGCTCTCGCAGGTCGTGAGCATTGCGGGCCAGCGGGCGATCACGCAGATGCGCAAGGAGGTGCAGGCGCATGTGCTGCGGCTCCCCGTACGCTACTTCGACACGACGCAGACGGGCGTGCTGATCACGCGGGTGATGCGGGATGCGGAGGGGATCCGGAATCTGATCGGCACGGGGATCCTTCAGCTCGTCGGCGGGATCGTCACCTCGGTCCTGGCGATGGCCTACCTCTTCTCGGTGCACTGGCAGCTGACGATCTTCACCCTGGCGGTCCTCCTCGGGTTCGCCGGGATGATGGGGTACGCGTTCAAGAAGCTGCGTCCGATCTTCCGGGAGCGGAACAAGATCGAGTCCGAGGTGACGGGCCGGTTGGGCGAGGCGCTGGGGGGGATCCGGACGGTGAAGGTCTACACGGCGGAGCGGCGGGAGCGCAACGTCTTCGCCCGCGGGGTGCACCGGCTGCTGCGGAACATCGCGAGCACCATCACGGGGACGTCGGCGGTCGGCGCGGCGACGTCGGTGATCGCCGGTCTGATCGGCGTGATCACGATCGTGATCGGCGGGCGGGCGATGCTGGACGGCTCGCTCACCGTCGGGCAGTACACGAGCTACGTCGCCTTCATCGGGGTGATGGTGTTGCCGCTGGTGCAGATCGGTTCGATCGGGACGCAGGTCACGGAGGCGTTCGCCGGGCTGGACCGGATCCGCGAGCTGCGGCGCATGGCGGCGGAGGACGAGGGGGACGAGGACAAGGCGGAGGTCGAGGCGGTGCGGGGCGACGTCGTCTTCGAGGACGTGCACTTCGCCTACGAGGAGGGTGAGCCGGTCCTGAACGGGATCAGCTTCCACGCGCCGGCGGGCTCGACGACGGCGCTGGTCGGCTCGAGCGGGTCGGGGAAGAGCACGACGATCGGGCTGATCATGGCGTTCCATCACCCGACGCGGGGCCGGGTCCTGGTCGACGGCCGCGACCTGCGCACCTTGCGGCTGAAGGACTATCGGGCCCGTCTCGGGGTGGTGATGCAGGACAACTTCCTCTTCGACGGGACGATCCGCGAGAACATCGCGTACGGCCGGCCGGACGCGACGGAGGAGGAGATCCGTGCGGCGGCGCGCGTCGCCCACTGCGACGAGTTCATCGAGCGTTTCGAGTACGGCTACGACACGATCGTCGGCGAGCGGGGCGTGAAGCTGAGCGGCGGTCAGCGGCAGCGGGTGGCGATCGCGCGGGCGATCCTGGCGGACCCGAGCATCCTGATCCTGGACGAGGCGACGTCGAGTCTGGACAGCGAGAGCGAGGCGTTGATCCAGGACGGGCTGCGCGCGCTGCGGCAGGGGCGGACGACCTTCGTCATCGCTCACCGGCTCTCGACGATTCGCAACGCCGATCAGATCCTGGTCCTCGAGGGGGGCGAGATCGTCGAGCGCGGCCGGCACGAGGAGCTGCTCGCCCTCGGCGGGCGTTACAAGGAGCTGTACGACCGGCAGCACCGGATCGAATCGGACCTCTTCATCAATCCGGGCGAGGACTTCACGCCGGAGCCCGAGCGGGTCGTGATCCCGTCGGGGAGGCAGGCGGCGGGGGGGTAGGCCGCCGCGCCCCCTCGTTACCCCGCGTTCGGGGTGCGAAAAGGGAGGGGGCCGGGAGCCGCCAACCTGCCGCGGCCCCCGGCCTCTCGGTGGGAAGGGGTAAGAAGAGAATGATGCGGTATTCGATCTCGAGCGGCGCCCGAAGGCGCCGGATCTCCGAGTTCGGCGCGCCGGACCGGGCGGTGGTGCCGCCCGGCGGCGCGGTCACAGAGGGAACGTGCGACCCGCCCGGTTTGTGACAGGCCGCGGATGATCGGCGCCCGCCGGTCGGCGGGGAGGCCGATTCGCAGGGTCGGCGGTGACCCCGCCGCCGCCGTCACCCGGCGCGGGATCCTCAACCCGCGCCTACGCCTGCCCTATATCCGCGCGAGCGCCGGCCGTCGCGCCGCCGCCCCCGCCGCCACGCGGATCCTCGCGTCCACGGCGACCCCGCCATCCTCGAAGGCGAGGAACGGGTTGATGTCGAGCTCGGCGATGCGAGGCTCGTCGCCGACGAGCTGCGAAACGCGCTGGACGACCTCGACCAGCGCATCGATGTCGGCGGGCGGCTCGCCGCGCACCCCCTCGAGCAGCGACCGGCCGCGGATCGAGCGGACGAGTTCCCGGGCGTCCACGTCCGTGACCGGCGCGACGCGGAACGCCACATCGCCGAGGGCCTCGACGTAGATCCCGCCGAGCCCGAACATCAGCACCGGCCCGAAGCTCGGGTCGACCGTCATCCCGACGATCGTCTCCCGCCCGCCGGCGACGAAGCGCTCGACGAGCATCCCCTCGATCCGGGCGTCGGGCGCCGCGGCGCGGACGTTCGTGTCGATGCGCGCGAACGCCTCGCGCACCTCCTCCTCCGTGCGGATGTCGACCGCGATCCCGCCCACGTCGGTCTTGTGCACGATGTCCGGCGAGATCACCTTCAGCACGACCGGCAGCCCGATCTCCCGGGCGGCCGCCACCGCCTCGTCGGCGGTCCGGGCCACCCGGCTCTCGATGGTCGGGATCCCGTAGGCGCGCAGGACCTCGAGGGCCTCGTCGGGGGTGAGCTGCTCGCGGCCGTCGTCGAGGGCGCCGTCGATCACCCGCCTTGCCGCGGCCGCATCGACGTCGAAACGCCGGACCTCGCCCTCGGGCCGCTCGCGCCAGCGACGGTAGCGGACCATCGCCGCCAGCGCACGCGCCGCCGACTCCGGGAAGATGTACGCCGGCACCCCCGCCTCCTGCAGCTCCGCCCGACCCTGCGGCAGCCCCTCCCGACCCATCAGCACCGCCAGGATCGGCTTCTCCGGCGCCGCACGCCTCGCCTCCACGATCGCCTGCGCCACGTCGAGCTGCTTCACGCCGAGCGGCGGCACGAACGCCGCGATCGCCGCGTGCACGTTCGGATCGGCGAGCACCGCCTCCAGCGCGATCCGGTACTTCTCCGCCGTCGCCGAGGCGATCATGTCCACGGGGTTCCGCGTGCTCGCCTCCTCCGGGAGGCACCGCCGCAGCTTCGCCTCCGTCGCCGGCGTGAGCGGCGTCACGTTCAGCCCCAGCGACTCGCACGCATCCGCGATGATGATCCCCGGCCCGCCCGCGTTCGTCACGATCGCCACCCCGTCGCCTTCCGGAAGGGGGAGCGTCCCGAACGCCATCGCCAGGTCGAAGAGCTCCTCCACCGTGTCGACCCGGATCACCCCGCACTGCGCCAGCAGCGCGTCCGTCGCCGCGTCGGTCCCCGCCAGCGCACCCGTGTGCGACGACGCCGCCCGCGCCCCCGCCAGCGTCCGCCCCGCCTTCACCGCGATGACCGGCTTCGTCTTCGTCACCCGACGGGCGATCCGCGTGAACTTCACCGGATTGCCGAAGCTCTCGAGGTACATCAGGATGACCCCGACAGCGGGATCGTCCGCCCAGTACTCCAGCAGGTCGTTGCCGCTGACGTCCGCCTTGTTCCCGACCGACGCGAAGTGGTGGATCCCGATCCCGTACTCCGCGGCGTAATCCAGGATCGTCACCCCCATCGCCCCCGACTGGCTGATGAAGCTGATCGGCCCGGGAGGCGGCATCGTCGGCGCGAAGGTCGCGTTCAGTGAGACCTCCGCCGAAGTGTTGACCACCCCCACGCAGTTCGGCCCGATCAGCCGCATCCCGTACCGCTTGACCCGCTCGACCACCTCCCGCTCCCGCTCCACCCCCTCGCCCCCGACCTCCCGGAACCCCGCGGTGATGACGACGACGCCGCGAACGCCCGCCTCGCCGCACTCGTCGATCACCCCCGCCACCCGGTCCTTGGGGACCGCGATCACCGCCAGGTCGACGGACTCCGGGATCTCGCCCACCCGCGGATAGGCCCGGATCGAATGGACCGACGTGGCCTTCGGGTTCACCGGGTAGACCGCACCCGTGAACCCGTGCCGCAGGAGGTTGTCGACGATCTCGTAGCCGATGGTGCCCGGCGTGCGGCTCGCGCCGATCACGGCGACCGAGCGAGGACGGAAGATGGGGTCGAGCGAGCTCATGGGTTCGTCGTCGCGAGGGGAGCGATCGTGCATCCGGACGCACGCCCCAATATGGCACCCGCCGCACGCTGCGTCTGTAGGGGATCGGTGGAAACACGGGTGGGGAGTTCCCGGACCGGAGGGGACGAGGGGGGCAGGATGGGCCGCGGGGTGGCGTGGGGGGCGGGAGGATCGGAAGGGTCGGGAGGCTTGCGGGCGGATCGCGCCACGCCCGACCCGCCCACCGGCCCGCCGCGCGGCCCTCCCCCTACTCCGCGGCCTTCTCCCCCAGCGCCGCCATCACCTTCCCGATGAAGGCGTTCACCTGGCGGTTGTCGATCCACCGCACGACGACCACCAGGTCGTGTGCGGGCTCGACCCAGATCACGTTCGTCCCCGCTCCGAGCGCGAAGAAGCTCGTCTCCGGCGCGTTCGAGAACTGCCGCCGCCCGGCGTTGACCCACCACATGTAGCCGTACACGGGATGGACGTCGCCCGGCGACGTCGCCATCCGCACCCACTTCTCCGAGAGGATCTGCCGGTCGCCCCAACGCCCGCGGCGCAGATGCAGGTAGCCGAAACGCGCATGGTCGTACGTATTGATCCACACCCCGCCACCCCAGTGCCCGCCGCCGCTCACCGACTGCATGCGCCGGCCGTCGATCTCCACGTACGCGTTACGGTACCCGTGCCACTGCCAGGTGTCCGACGCGCCGATCGGGTCCATGACGTACTCCTTCAACACCTCCGGCAACGGCCGTCGCCAGACGCGCAGCAGCGAGAGCGCCGTCCGGTTCACCCGCACGTCGTTGTACTCCCAGAAGGTGCCGGGCTCCTGCAACTCGCGGTCGATGCCCCGCCGCCGGTCCGCACTGTCCGGCTTGCCCCAGAGCGCGCCCTCCCACTCGTTCGTCTGCCGCAGCATCATGTGCCAGGTGATCGGCGCGTTGTGTGGCGACGTGAAGCCATCGTCCTCCGGCGGCATGTACTCCGCCACCCGGTCGTGCACATCCCGGATCAGCCCGCGGTCCAGCGCCAGCCCGAACGTCGTGGCGAGATAGCTCTTGGAGATGCTGAACGTCATGTCGACCCGCTCGAGGTCGCCCCACTCCGCGACGATGTAGCCGTTCTTGATGATCAGCCCCGCCGGCCGACCGCGGTCCTTGTAGGGCCCCTGAATCTCCGGGTACCGCTCCTGCGACGTGTTCCGCGCCAGTTGCTCCGCCATGTCCAGCGACCACAGCGTCTCGTGCGCCAGCGCGAAGGCGACGGCGCTGTCCGTCAGCGCGGGGTCCATCCCCACCTCCGCCGGCGACTTCCTCGCCCACGAGCCACGGGGCGGATAGTAGACCTCCGCCCGGTCGGGCACCGACCCCACCGACGGGAAGTCCGCACGATCGGCCGCATCGGGATGGCGTGCGGCGGCCGCGGGGGAGGTCGGCCCCGCGCCGGGCCACGGCGCCGGCGTCTGCGCGGACAGTGGGAGCGCCGTCGCCAGCCCGAAGAGCGCGGTAACAACGATCCCGGCGACCATGCCCTCTCGCGTCGCGCGCCCCCGAGTCTCCCGAGCACAAGGGGACGCCGGGGTATCAAACCTCCCAAGATTCCGATTCGATACGGTCGGATGAATCATGACGACGGGACTCCGGCTGAAATGGGCTCGGGGCAGGTCGCGACACCCGCCTCACCGTTCGGGAATCCCGCAATATGCGAGAGTCGCACGCCACGGGAAAGCCGCCTCCCGGATCGGCAACTCCCGACGCGCCGAACCGGCCGGCGCGAGGATGTCCCGATTAGCCATGGCTTCGACGCAGCCGCGCGCACAACTTTGCCGCAACCCGTTGCAGCCGGCTGCACCCGGCGACCGGCCGTCGACCACGGCCACCGCTCGGCCATGGGCCCGAGCACCCGGACAGGACCGGTCGCGACCGAGGGGAGCGGCGGAGGCAGGGACATCGGTTCGAGGAGGCACGTCCCGGAAATAGCGAAGGGCCCGGCCGATCGAGCGGTTCCAGCGGAGCGGAGGCCGGTGAGATCGCACCCTCGACCGTACCTGACCCGAGCCGCCCCCTCGGTACCGGCCGCTCCACGGCCTAGTACCCCACGCTCCCGACCTACGGAGCCCCCGGCAGACCGGCCCCGGTGAGAACCTCATCCCCATGCAACCGCCGCCCACGCCCACGACCCCGATCCGGATCGGCCCCGCGACCGACGGCCGTATCGCCATCGCCTTCCCCTACACCCCGGAACTGGTCGAAGCCGTCAAGAGCATCCCGGGTCGCGTATGGGATCCCATCCGTCGAGTCTGGACCGTGCCCCGCGACCGCGAGGCCCTCCGTCGCTTTCTCGATGCCGCCCGGTCCCGCACGGTCGTGATCGAGCCCTCCCTCCTGCGGGAGGCCGGAGCTCCCTGGATCCTCGACGCCGCCGACCGGGAGCTCGCGCTTCGGGGCTACAGCCGTCGCACGCGCAAGGTCTATCGTCAGCACCTGAAGCGCTTCCTCGACGACGTCGGCCAACGTCCGATGGAGCTCGACGCCGTCGCCGCGCGCACCTACCTCCTCCAGCGGATCGAAGGCGATGGCATCTCGCGGTCCTACGCCGACCAGGCCGTCAGCGCGATCCGCTTCCTCTTCCAACACGTCCTCGGCCGCCCCGACGCCATCGCCGAGCTCCCCCGGCCCCGCAAGGAACGCCGCCTCCCGACGGTCCTCGGAAGGGACGAGGTGCGACGCCTCTTCGCCGCCATCGGCAACCCGAAGCACCGCGCACTCCTCTTCCTCGTCTACTCCGCCGGGTTTCGTGTGAGCGAGGTCGTGCGCCTGCGCGTCGAAGACCTCGACGTGGAGCGTCGTCTCATCCACGTGCGCGGCGCCAAGGGCCGCAAGGACCGCTACACGCTCCTCTCCGATACCGCCCTCGACGCCGTCCGCAGGTACCGGGAGTACGCCCCGCCCAGCCCCTGGCTCTTCCCCGGCACCCACCCGGGTCGACCGATCTCCGCACGCACCGTCCAGCACATCGTCGAGGTGGCCCGAACGAAGGCCGGCATCCAGAAACGTGTGACCGTGCACACGCTCCGTCACAGCTTCGCTACCCACCTCCTCGAGGCCGGCACCGACCTGCGCTACATCCAGGAGCTCCTCGGCCACGCCAGCTCCCGCACGACCGAGATCTACACCCACGTCAGCCGCCGCGAGCTCGGTCGCATCCGCAGCCCCCTTGACCTGCCGAGTTGAGCACCCTCATCGTCGACCCCGAGCGGCGCTCGCCGACCGCCAGCTGCAATGGACTCCTGTCGAGCGAAGGGGGCGGGGGGTGCGGGAAGAGTATGGTGTCGGTGCGGGTGCGGGCGACGGATAGGGCGAGCACTTGCCGGGTACGGGGCGCGCAACTGTCGCCGGCGCCTTCGGGGTCCACGTTGCGCGAGAACTTGCCGCGTACGGGGCACGCGGTTGTCCACCAAGTTGCCCTGCATCATCAGCGAACGAGTTCGGCCGGATCCGCTCCACCGCCGGTTCGCCGGCCCGCGATCGCCCGATGCGGGACACACGCCCCGGCGCCCCCACGGCGGGCTTCCGCACGCGACACTCGTCCTGCGCGTGAACTCGCGCCCGAATCCGGCGGCATCATGGGAAGCGGTGCGGCCTGGATAGCGGTGGCGGCCCATGCGAATCCCCTCGTCCCGGGGATGCCCGTTCGGCCCCGCGACGGCGCCGCACGCGATCGTTGGAACGGATCCTCCCGTCCCGGACGACACGCCGAAATGACGGTGCTCACCGGGCGCACCCGTTCCAGGCACCGCTTTTCATCCTCGGCCACGGAGACCCCCGGGATGCGAAGATCGTGCACTCTCGTGCATCTAATTAGAGTAACGGCGATGGAGGCCGATCGCCTCGCTCAGGCCGGGCCGCGACGACGAGTCTCGCCACCACAAGCGACGTCCAACTCCTCCAACGCCGGAGACATACGGGGATCGGCTGGCGCCGTCCGGCCCCTCCCCATGGGTGGCGACGCACGCCCGGGGTGAACGCCTGTACCGCCGGTCCCCGCCGGGTCGCCGCGCCCCCTCGATCCGTCGCCATCGCGACCCCGTCGGTGGGACTGAGAGGCCCAAGGTGTGCCCTGCGCCCACCATCGCGTCCCCCTTCGCGCCCGTTCCGACCCCATGACAACAACGGCCCCCACCCCGCAACCCCCTGCGCAAATCCCCCGCACGGGGCGCACATTAGCGCAATTTCTTTTCGGCAAGAACACGTTAGGCGCCATTTGACCCCGAGGGGTGAAGAGGCGAGATTGTAGGCATGAAGATCGACCGGGAACGCGTGGAAGAGATTTGCAGGAGGAACGACATTGACACCCTCCTGCTGTTTGGTTCGGTGGCCCGGAGCGAAGAGACGGAGGAGAGCGATGTGGACCTCCTTGTCCGCTTCGCGCGCCCGAAGAGCCTCCTCGACCTCGTGCGCATCGAGCGCGAGTTTTCGGAAGCGCTGGGCCGCAAAGTCGACCTGCTCACCGAGGGGGCGTTGAGCCCCTATCTGCGCGAGCGGATCCTGGGCGAAGCGGCGGTGCTGTATGAGCGAGCCGCGTGATCCGGTCTATCTTGCCCACATCCGCGATGCGATTGCACGCATCGAATCCTACCTGCACGGTGTGGACCTTGAGGTGTTCCTCTCCCACCCGATGGTCCAAGATGCCGTGATTCGGCAGCTTGAGATCATCGGCGAAGCGACCAAGCGGATCTCGTCCACGCTTCGAGAGCAGCACGCTGAGATTCCCTGGCGGGATATCGCGGGGATGCGCGACAAGCTGATTCACGACTACATGGGTGTGGATCTCGAGGCGGTCTGGACGACGGCCACGGAAGACGTGCCAGCCCTCAAGGCTGCGCTCGAGCGGGTCGGCGAGGCAGCCACGGGGTCAAACGGCGCCTAACACCGCATTCACGCTTTGCCCGGCTGCGCCGGGCTTGCCCTCCGCTCGCTGTCGCTCGCTCCGGGACAGGCCCCTTGCGGGGGAGAAACTCGGGTTGAGGACGGGCAGCACTGGCCCGCTGCGGGGCCTGTCGTGAATGCTGAAGCGTTAGACGCCATTGGTTCCGCGAGCGTAGGCATTCATTGTGGCGCGACAGCAAGTGGACTGGTTCGGTAGGAATGTGAACGAGCGTGTGAACTTGAAGAACCACTTGATTGTGATCACGCTCAGTTGCGTCGGTGCCTGCGGTGCCCCGGGGCCCGATGACCGGGTGGCTGGCGCAGATGTGGTGGACCCACAGGGCCTGCGCGGCTGCTATGAAGTCGAGATCGGAGAGTGGCATACTCGGGAGCCGGTGTGGGAGTTACCCGGTCCCAATCCCTTTGGCTTTCCGACTCGTTTCAGCCTGGATCTCCAACGCGCAGACACGGCGGAAGAGTGGAAGTTTTCGATCTTGCCGCAGCGGTGGGAGGGAGGGGCCGCGCCGAGGGTGGGCGCCGCACTTGTAGCCGGAGTGGACTCTTTGGATTTCGGTACGAGCGATGGCTATGTGGGTTTGACCGCGCGCGTGGGCAACCTGGACCGGGACACGCTGACCGGCCGGATCCGCGTTTGGATGGATTACGAGCCCGATCCCGCCGACATTCCACGAGCGGCGATGAAGCTGATTCGGATCGATTGCGGAACGGCGCTTCCGCGCACGCGCGTGGAAAGAGATCCTCGCTACCGGCGGTGAGATTGGGCAAACGCGTGAGCTTTGGTGAAGGAGGGCGGCAGGGCCACCAGCGGAACCAACGGCGTCTAACAACGCACTCACGCTTCGTGCGCTTCGCGCCCTCGCCCTTCGGGACATGCGCTGCTGTCGGTGGAGGCCAGCAGGCGGATTGATCAGGAAGCTGGCGCTCTCAGAAGATCCGCATGCATCATTAGCGCAGCGCACGTCGTGAGTGCCGGAACGTTAGACGCCATTTCGCTTGCGGCGATGCAGGCATGGAAAGAGGCGTCTCGTGGTCGGCATGGGTGAGGGTGCGATGATGCGTACACTTCTCACGTTTCGCTCCCGGGCCTTCAACACAACCGAAGACCGGGAGCACTTCATCAACCCGGGCAACTACGGAGAGGACCTGGCGCGCTGGATCGTCGACCGGCTCGCTCAACGGGGGATCCGTGCGGGGCCCGAGATCGGCCAGGAAGATCACGGCTGGTACTTCCGGTACTGGGTCGGCGACCGGCCATACACGCTTGTGGTTGGGTACCGGCCGGGGGATGGGGAGAGCGAGGGGGATTGGGTGGGGTGGGTCGAGCGGGATGTGGGCTTCATCGCATCGTTGCTGGGCCGGCGCACGAAGGGGATCGAAGGGGATGCCGTGCGTGTGCTCCATGACGCCTTGAGCGATGCACCGGAGGTGGTGGATCTGCGCTGGCACGAGCCGCGCGCGTTTCGGGCCGGAGAGGAGGAGGGGAGTCCCACGCCATAAGGGGAGGGAAGCGGTCCCGGCCATGGGGAGGAGAGGGTGAGGGATGTGGACCGATGGAGGTCAGCACCGCGAAACGGCGTCTAACATCGCATTGCCGCTGCGGCGCCTTCGGCGCCTTGCCCGCCGGAAGAGCGTATGGGCGTGACCTCGAGAGCGTGGGCCGGCGGGACATGCCTCGCCTGCGGCTCGGCACGTCGGCAATGCTCATACGTTAGACGAAATGGCCCCCCAACGTACCGGAAGGAAGTACGGGGGGAAGCGCCTCGCCCCCGGGCGAGCGTCCGCTCCGCGGGGCTGGGCCGGTCGATGCTCGCGGGCCCTCCCCCGATCGGGGGCGGGGAAGCATGCCGGAGCCCGGAGAGGTCCGTCCAGCCGCGGCTGTGATCCTCGGCCCGTCGGGTTCGCGGCGGGGCAGCGAGGGCGGAGCGGCCGCTCGCTGCCCCAGGAGATTGGGTGCCGGCCGGTGGCCGGCTGACCGGACGGGGAGGGTACGCGGGCGGGCCACTTCGTCTAACATCGCATTGCCGCTGCGCCGCGCTGCGCGCGTCTTGCCCTGCGGGACACCTCGCCTCGCCGCGGGAGGAAGAGCTGGGGTGAGATCGGCAGCTCGGAGCCTGGCGGCACGATGGGAGGGCCAGACACCGGCTCGGCGTCGGCAATGCTGGAACGTTAGACGAAAGTTTCCCCGGGGAGTTTATTGGGGCGGACCTGCAATGCTCGAGCGGCCCGACGCACAGTGACAATCTTTGACATCTTTGGGGGTGGGCGTTAGCTTCGTGCAAGGTG
>Ga0310830_100449_pt1 | contig 31227 bp, 25 predicted proteins | sample WT_ome_5_FD_201301 | JGI IMG/M metagenome (GOLD analysis project Ga0310830, IMG submission 201301) | Sorghum-adapted microbial communities enriched on wild type (WT) sorghum from Joint BioEnergy Institute, Emeryville, California, United... ... | reverse complement strand
TCGTCGAGATCCTCTTCGGCGGGATGAGCGAGGAGCGACTGGCCTGCCTCATCGACGGACTTGAGGAGGTCCTCGCCCGGCTGCGCCAGCACGGGCTGCAGCTGCCGTCGGCGAGCGAGGAGGAATCCGCATGAGCGCCCTGAACCGAATCCTGGCCCGTCTCTGGCGCATCGCCGTCATCGCGGTGCGCTACGAGCTCAACATCTGGCGCAGTCTCGGCATCTGGGTGCTCCGGCTGCGGACCGTCCCGCCGGGCGCGCGCGGGCACCGGTACGCCGGGGCGGTGACCCCGCTGATGATCGTGTTCATCGTGGTCTCGGCGGTCGAGCTGCCGATCGTGCACTTTCTGCTGCCCTGGGAGACGGTGCGGCTGGTCGTCGACATCATCAGTGTCTGGGGTCTGTTGTGGATGGTCGGACTGCTCGCCGCTGTCCGGGTGCACCCGCACTTCGTTGACGAGAAGGGGATCCGCGTGCGGTACGCCTTCTCGGTGGACGTGAGGGTGCCGTGGGAGGCGGTGGCCTCGGTGCGGTCGCGAGCGCGGACGGTGGAGACCGGCCGGACCGTCCAGTGTGAGCAGACGGCGGCGGGCGCTGTGGTGAGCATCAATGTGATGAAACAGACCACTGTGGACCTTGTGCTCCGGGAGCCGACGGTGCTGGACCTGCCGCAGGCCGGCGGTCAGCCCGTGGTGGAGCTGCGGTTGTACGCCGACGACCCCGCCGCGCTGGTGGCCGACATTCGGGATCGCCTGGCCGCCGCGACGGCGGGCGGGGCCGACCGGGTGCCGGGAGGTCCCTTCGTCGGACCAGGCCCGGAGCGAGTTTGAGCTGGGCGCGCTAGGCCAGGGCCTCGCGGGCCGCCCGGGCGATCTCCTCGGCGATCGTCGTGAGCAGGGTTGAGCGCAGGTTCCACTGCTGCCAGTAGAGCGGAACGCCGATCGCCTCTCCGTCGAGGCGCACGATCCGCCCCTCGGCCAGCAGCGGGCCGGACTGCTCGGGCGGGAGCAGGCCCCAGCCGAGGCCGAGCGCGATGGCGTTGGCAAAGTCGGCCGACGAGGGCACGTAGTGGCGCGGCGGGAGGGCGGGGTCGGCGCCCCGGGAGCGGAGGAACTGGGTCTGCAGGTCGTCGCGCCGGTCGAAGTCGACGACCGGGGCCACGGCGAGGGCCTGGGCGTCCTGGCCGTCGGCGAACCACCGGTCCACGAAGGCCGGGCTCGCGAACGGCTCGTAGCGCATGACGCCGAGCGGCCGCACGACGCACCCGCTCACCGGCCGCGCCTGGGAGGTGACCGCGGCCATGACCGTGCCCGACTCCAGCAGCCCGGCCGTGAACGCCTGGTCGTCGCGGTGCAGGTCGAAGACCATGGGCCGCCGCTGCGCCGCGCGGGCGAGGGCGGTCAGGAACCACGTGGCGAGCGAATCGGCGTTGACCGCGAGGGCCACGGTGGGCGGTGCGGGGTCGCCGCCAGGCTGGTCGCCGAGCTGGGCCAGCGCCTCGCGCTCGAGCAGGTCGAGCTGCCGCCCGAGCCGGACGATCGCCGCCCCGGCCTCGGTCGGTCGCACCGGCTTGCTGCGCACGAGCAGCACCCGGCCGACCTGCTCCTCGAGCGTGCGGACGCGCTGGGACACCGCCGACGGGGTGAGGTGCAGCGCGCGGGCGGCCGCCTCGATCGTCCCCTCGGCGGCGACCACGGCGAGCGTCCGGGCCAGCTCCAGCGTGAACGACATGAAGCGATGCTAATGCTACGGAAAAATCTTAAGCTGGACTGCATCGCGCGGGCCGCCTAGCGTACGGCCTCGTGTCGTCTGTGATCGCCGGCCTCGGACTCGGCCTGTCGTTGATCGTCGCCATCGGGGCTCAGAACGCGTTCCTGCTCCGGCAAGGGCTGCGCCGGGAGCACGTCACGCCCGTGGTGATCGTCTGCGCGGCCAGCGATGTCGCGCTCTACGTGGTGGGCGCGGCCGGGTTCGGGACGATCGCCACCCGCATTCCGTGGCTCATCGACGTCGTGCGGTGGGCCGGAGCGGCGTTCCTCATCGGCTACGGCGCGCTCGCCGCGCGGCGGGCGCTGCGCTCCGACGGGTCCGCGCTCCGGCCGGCGACTGACGACGACCCCGGGTCAGCCGAGGCCGCCACATCCGCCACGCCGGGCGCCGGTGCTGCGTCGGACGCAGCAGAGCGGGTGGGGGCCGGCGGTGGATCACCCGACGGCGCCGGGGCATCCGGTCCGAGCGCGGGCCGCGGACCGGTGGCGGTGGCCCGTCGCGCCGGGATGCGTACGGTCGTGGTCACGGCGCTCGCCCTGACGTGGCTGAACCCCCACGTGTACCTCGACACCGTGTTCCTGGCCGGCTCGGTGGCGGCCGCGCAGGGGGAGGGCCGGTGGGCGTTCGTGCTCGGTGCGAGCGTCGCGAGCATCACCTGGTTCACCGCGCTCGGCTACGGCGCCCGCGCACTGGGCCGGTGGCTGAGCACGCCGCGGGCCTGGCGGGTGCTCGACGCCGTGATCGCCGTCGTCATGGTCGCCATCGGGATCTCGCTTCTCGTGTGACCCCGGGTCCGGCCGTCCGTGATCGCTCGGGTGACCAAGTCCCGCCGCCCGGGAACGCTCGCGTGCCCCGGTACCGCCCATGGTCGCGGTGAGGCACTCGTACGTCGCGCCACCCATGATCGCCTCACCGTGATCATCGGTCGTGGTCACGGTGAGGCGACCATGCGTCCGTCGGCGCGCCGTCGCCTCACGGCGATCATGGCGACGCCCAGGGCCGGGCGTCCGTACGGTCAGTTGACAACGCCCAGGGCCCCGGGCGTCCGTACGGTCACTTGGCGAGACCGGCGCGGCGGAGAGCGTCGGCGAGGGCGGTGTTGACGGGCCCGTCGGCCGGACGTCCGCGACCCGATCCGCCCCGGCCGGCGGCGCCAGCGCGGCCGTCCCGGCCGCTCCGACCGCCCTCGGCCCGGCGGTCGGCCGAGCCGGGGCCCGAGGCCGCGCGGACCGCGGCCGGGTCGTCGTCCAGGCGCAGGGTCAGCGAGATGCGCTTGCGGGGCACGTCGACGTCGAGGACCTTCACCTTCACGATGTCGCCGGGCTTGACGACGTCGCGGGGGTCCTTGACGAAGTTGTGCGACATCGCCGACACGTGCACGAGCCCGTCCTGGTGCACCCCGATGTCCACGAACGCCCCGAAGGCGGCCACGTTGGTGACCACGCCCTCCAGCACCATGCCGACCTTGAGGTCGGCCAGGGTCTCGACCCCCTCGGCGAAGGCGGCCGTCTTGAACTCCGGGCGCGGGTCCCGGCCGGGCTTCTCCAGCTCCTTGAGGATGTCGGTGACCGTCGGCAGGCCGAAGGTGTCGTCGACGAACTGCTCCGGCTTGAGCTTGCGCAGGACGGCCGTGTTGCCGATCAGCGACTTCAGATCCATCTTCGTCGCGTCGAGGATGCGCCGCACCACCGGGTACGCCTCCGGGTGCACGGCCGAGGCGTCGAGGGGGTCGTCGCCGTCGGGGATGCGCAGGAAGCCCGCGCACTGCTCGAAGGCCTTGGGGCCGAGCCGGGGCACCTGCTTGAGGTCGTTGCGAGTCCGGAATGGACCGTTGGCGTTGCGGTGGGCCACGATGTTGGCCGCCAACCCCTCGCCGATGCCGGAGACGCGGGTCAGCAGCGGCACGGAGGCGGTGTTCACGTCCACACCGACGGCGTTGACGCAGTCCTCCACGACCGCGTCCAGGCTGCGCGACAGCTTCGCCTCGGACACGTCGTGCTGGTACTGGCCCACGCCAATGGACTTCGGGTCGATCTTCACCAGCTCGGCCAGCGGGTCCTGCAGGCGGCGGGCGATCGAGACCGCGCCCCGCAGCGACACGTCCAGGTCCGGCAGCTCCTGCGAGGCGTAGGCCGACGCGGAGTACACCGAGGCGCCCGCCTCGGAGACGACGACCTTCGTCAGCCCGGGAATGAGCCGCACCAGCTCGCCCACGAGCTTGTCGGTCTCCCGCGACGCGGTCCCGTTGCCGATCGCCACCAGCTCCACGTTGTGCGCCTTCACGTGCCGGGCCAGGGTGACCAGCGACTCCTGCCAGCGTCGGTGCGGCTCGTGCGGATAGATGGTGTCGGTGGCGACCACCTTGCCGGTGCCGTCGACCACCGCGACCTTCACGCCGGTGCGGTACCCGGGGTCCAGACCCATGGTCGGTCGGCCCCCGGCCGGGGCGGCGAGCAGCAGGTCGCGCAGGTTGGCGGCGAAGACCCGCACGGCCTCGTCCTCGGCGTTCTGGAACAGGCGCATACGGATGTCGATGCCCAGATGGGTGAGGATGCGCGTGCGCCAGGCCCAGCGGACGGTGTCCAGCAGCCACCGGTCGGCCGGCCGGCCCTGGTCGGCGATGCCGAACCGCGCCGCGATGTCCCGCTCGTACTCGCTCGGCCCGAGCACCGGCGGGGCCGTCGGGTCCTCCGGCGCCGGCTCGGGATCCATCGACAGGTCGAGGACCTCCTCCTTCTCACCGCGGAAGAGAGCCAGGATGCGGTGGGAGGGCAGCGTGGTGAACGGCTCGGAGAAGTCGAAGTAGTCGGCGAACTTGGCGCCCGCCTCCTCCTTGCCGGAGCGGACGGTCGAGACCACGCGGCCGCGGTTCCACATCTTCTCCCGCAGCGCGCCGATGAGGTCGGCGTCCTCGCTGAACCGCTCGACCAGGATGGCCCGGGCGCCCTCCAGCGCGGCCGCCGCGTCGGGCACGCCCTTGTCGGGGTCCACATAGGACTCAGCCGTCGGGATCGGCTCCAGCGTGGGGTCGTTCAGCAGCGCGTCGGCCAGCGGCTCCAGCCCGGCCTCGCGGGCGATCTGCGCCTTGGTGCGGCGCTTCGGCTTGTACGGCAGGTAGATGTCTTCGAGCCGGGCCTTCGAGTCGGCCGCCATGATCTGGGCGAGCAGCTCGTCGGTCAGCTTGCCCTGGCTGCGGATCGACTCGATGATCGCGAACCGCCGCTCCTCCATCTCGCGCAGGTAGCGCAGCCGCTCCTCGATCGTGCGCAGCTGCGCGTCGTCGAGGGACCCGGTGACCTCCTTGCGGTACCGGGCGATGAACGGCACGGTCGCCCCGCCGTCGAGCAACTCCACCGCCGCCGCCACCTGGGTGGGGCGGACCCCCAGCTCGTCGGCGATCCGCTGGTAGATCTTGCGGGCGGTCTCGACCGCACTGACCTGCGCAACGTCGCCCGTGGCCACTGTCACCGATGTACTCCCTCGCTGTGTCGCTCGTCCGCGATCGGGTCACCCGCCGCTCGGACGTCACGCTGCGCCGACCGTACGGTCACGGACGCGAGCCGTACGGCGGCGAGCAACCGGGGCGGCGGCTCCGGCCGTGTCATTGTGCCGCCGGGGGCGGGCAATGTCGCGACGGCGCGCGGATGATCGCTCCAGTCCGGTCGGGCGCCGCCGGCTGAGTGTCCGGTTCCGGTCGCACGTCGCTGGCTGAGTCCGGTCCCGCCGGACGCGGCTGGCTGAGCGTCCGGTCCCAGGTTGACGTCCTTCGACACCATGGGGGGCACGCGGCGGAAGGGGACCGAATGAGCGCGGAGCGCAACGTCTACCTCGACCAGGCAGTGGCCCAGCAGGAGCGGCTGGAGCAGGACCTGCGGGCCCGGCGCTCCGCTCCGGCCCAGGCGGTCCCCGCCGGTGCGGGCCCCAGCCGCAAGCAGCGCATCGCGGCCGTCGAGCGGGCGACGATGCCCTCGACGCCGGCCGTCGACGTCCGGGTCACCGGCTTCTGGCGCTGGAAGACCGTGATCGTGCCGCCGAACGCGTTCGTGGTGCACACCCGGCGCGGACACCGTGAGCCGCTGCACGTCGGCCTGGGCATCTCGTTCCGGTTCGACCCCGCCCGTGACTCCTATCTCGTCGTGCCGGGCGCGATGCAGACGATCCTCATCAACGCGTACTGCATCTGCCGGGAGCTGCAGGGTCTGGTGGTGCAGGCCTACGTCCAGTGGATCATCCACGACTTCGCCACCGCTTACCGCAAGCTCGACTTCAGCGACGCCGAGGACCCCATGCGGCTGGTGAACCTGCAGCTGCGGGAGCAGGCCGAGGCGGCCATCAAGGACAAGGTCGCCACGATGAGCGTCCACGAGGTGCTCAGCGACAAGCAGCCGATCGTCGAGGAGCTGACCGCGCGACTGCGGGCCATGGCCGAGGGCGAGGGGTCGAGCGCGACCGGCGTGGCTCACGGTGGGCTGGGGCTGCGGATCGTCACCGTGCAGATCAAGGAGGCGATCGTCAGCTCGGCCCGGCTGTGGGAGAACCTGCAGAAGCCGTTCCGGGCCGAGCAGGGCCGTGTCGCTCGCCTGGCCGAGCTGGCCGCCGAGGAGGCGATCGCCGAGCGGGAGCTGACGGCATCCCGGGCGCGGGAGACCCAGCGCCTGCAGACCGAGCGGGAGCTCGACGAGTTGCGGGCGGCCAACGAGGCGGCCGCGTTCGACCGGGAGACGGCCGAGCGGGTCCGGCGGGCGCAGACCGAGCAGGAGGTGGCCCGGCGGCTGGCCGAGCTTGCGAACGAGACGACGCTGCACGAGCTCCGCCTGGAGCGGGAGCGGGGCGCCGAGGAGCTCGCCGCCGGTCGGGAGCGCGCCGAGCGCGAGCACGAGCTGGCCCGGCTGGCGCTGGAAGGGGAGCTGGCGCTGGAGCGGGCCCGCGCGGACGCCGAGCACGCCCGGGCGCTGCTGGAGCTCTAGCGGATCCGGATGCGGGCCGCCATCGAGAATGAGACATCTCCGGAGAGCCTGCAGAGCAAGCTCATCGACTCATTGCCCTAGATCGTTGCCCGCCTGCCCAAGCCGGCCGAGCTGCGGGCGGTCACCATCAACGGTCGGGACGGGCACACGGTCGCCAGCCTCATCGCGGAGCTGGGCGCGGTGGTCGGTGCCCTGCGGGAACTGACCGCGTCGGCGGACGGGAACCGGTCAGGCCCCCGTGGGGAGCGGGGAGCCTGACCGGTCCGGGTGTTCGTCGTCGGGTCGGCTCAGGCGGCCTGCGGGCTCGTCTTCTTCAGCAGGGACACGACCACCACGGCGCCGATGGCGAGCACGACCTGCAGCGTGGCTTCCTTCCAGCCGTAGCCGGCGTCACCGAAGATCATCGCGGCCACCGAGGCCGCGAGGGTCCCGACCAGGGCCAGCAGCGGCGTGAGCCAGACGGCCATGGGGTTGCGGCCGCGGAGAACGAATCCCCCGATTCCCCCGATGACGGCGGCGATCACCACGGCCATGACAAAGTTGAGCATTGGGGACCTCCTCAGCAGGTCGGTCTGGGACGGGTACGACACCGGGACGGGGCGTCGTACCGGGGGTGAACCTGCGTTGTGCGGCACCATACAGCCGTTGCCGGCTGGGCGCAGTCCTCGAAGAAGGCCTGGCCCGTCGCCGCCCATCGTGCGACCAGGGTCTCGCCTCGCCGATGGTCGGCCCGGCGCGGGCCCGGACCCTGTCGGCGGGCCGGAAGCAGGTCAGGGCTTGCGACCGACTCCGCCGTAATCGATGACCGGAGGTTCTTCGATATCGTTATCGGGCCGCCACTGTGAGCAACTGACGACCCCGGGTTCGAGCAGCTGCAAGCCGGCGAAGAAGTCGGCGATCGCCTGGGGTGTGCGGGCGCAGATCGGCGGGCAGCCGTGGCTGTTCCATATCTCGATGGCTCGATCCATGGCGACCGGGTTGACCTCCCACGTGGGGTGGGAGATGACCACGTGGCTGCCGGGCGCCACGGCGTCGACGAGCGCCTTGACCGCTCCGTACGCCTCCTTGTCGTCGGGAATGAAGTCCAGCACGCCGAGCAGGATCACCCCGACCGGCTGGGTCAGGTCGAGCGTGGTGGCGGCGACGCTGAGGATGCGATCGGTGTCGCGGAGGTCCGCCTCGAGGTAGTCGGTGCGACCCTCGACCGTGCTCGTGAGCAGCACGCGGGCGTGCGTGAGCACCATGGGGTCGTTGTCGACGTAGAGAATCCGGCATTCCGGGGCGATCGCCTGGGCCACCTCGTGGGTGTTCTCCGCCGTCGGCAGGCCCGTGCCGATATCGAGGAACTGCCGGATGCCGACCTCGGCGGTGAGGTACCGGACCGCCCGGCCCAGGAACGCGCGGGTGGCGCGAGCCGAGGTGCCGAATTCCGGCAGGAGGGCGAGCAATTTGTCGCCCGCGGCCCGGTCGACGGCGAAGTGGTCCTTTCCCCCCAGCAGGTAGTTCCACAGTCGCGCAGAGTGAGCGACGGTCGTGTCCAACCTCGACAGACGTCCGGCGGCGGGTTCGCTCATGTAACTCTCGCGTTGTGAGGCTGCGGGACTGACGAGGTGCCTGCTCAATAGTGAGCAATGCGAAAAGTCTAACCCGAGACTGTTTCGCAAAGAAAACGCGCGCATCGTCGGACCGGACCACCCGGCGTCGCCGAACGGCTGACCTCCGGACACCTGGTTCGTCGTTCCGCCGTCCGTGCGCTCGCCGGTCCCGCTCGGCGACTCCCGGAGTCTCAGCGACTCGGGACCTCACCGACCCCGGATCTCAGCGACCGGGATCGCAGCGACTCAGGCCTCAGCGACTCAGGCCTCAGTGACCCCGCACCGCGGGACCGCGGGTCGCCGGCCCGGGCGCCCGAGTTCTCGGGTGCGTGTTCCCGGCCGTGCGCGCCGCTTGCCCTGCGCCACCTGGGGTGATCACCGCCGACCGTCGGTCCGGGACTACCGACCGTGACCGTCGCCCGGGCGGGGCGGTGAACCCCCGGGGTACCGGCGCCGCACCCGGTCCCGGGCCGACCCCGACCGGCGGCTCCGATCGACGCCTCGCCCGGCCGGCGTGTCGCCGAAACATGGCGGAAACGGGCGGCTGGGCGGGGTCGACGCAAAAAACTGTCGGAATGGCGCCAGGACGGGCGATGCACGTCACCCGCGGTCATGGCATGCTTACGCAGACAGTCTGAAGAGCGGGCGCAAGCCCGGTTGAGCTATGACGTGGACCAGGGAGGAGACGGTGGCCACCCCGTCCGGGAGCAGCGAAGCGCCGGCCGGCGGCCCGACGTTGCTCCGCATGGTGGTCGGCGCGCAGCTTCGGCGCCTGCGCGAGGCAAAGGGGATCACCCGGGAACAGGCGGGCTACGAGATCCGCTCGTCCGAGTCGAAGATCAGCCGGATGGAGCTTGGTCGGGTCTCGTTCCGGCTGCGGGACGTCGCCGACCTGCTGACGCTCTACGGTGTCGCCGAGGACGACCCCGAGCGGGAGCGCCTGCTCGGCTTGGTCCGCGAAGCCAACGCGCCGGGCTGGTGGCACCAGTTCGGCGACCTGATGCCGTCCTGGTTCCAGCCGTACGTGGGCCTCGAGTCGGCCGCGTCGGTGATCCGTACGTATGAGTGCCAGGCGATCCCGGGACTGCTGCAGACGCGTGACTACGCGCGCGCCGCGATCAAGTCGCTGGCGCCCGGCGCCAGCGCGGCCGAGGTGGAACGCCGGGTGGACCTGCGGGCGACGCGGCAGCGCCAGGTGCTCCACCGGGAACCCGCCCCCACCCTGTGGGCGGTCATCGACGAGGCGGCGCTGCACCGCCCCATCGGCGGCGTCCAGGTGCTGCGCGACCAGCTCACCGCGCTCATCGAGGCGACGCGCCAGCCGAACATCAAGATCCAGCTCCTGCCCTTCGAGGTCGGCGGCCACGCCGGGCTCACGGGAAGCTTCACCATCCTTCGCTTCCCCGAACAGGACCTGTCGGACGTCATCTACGTCGAGCTGCTGACCAGCGGCCTGTTCCTGGATCGAGGCCACGACGTGGATACCTACGCCGAGGCCATGGAGCGGCTCTGCCTGCAGGCGCGGGAACCCGAACAGACCGCGGGCATCATCGAATCGATCCTCAAAGAACTGGGCTGATCGGCACTCGGCTGATCGGCACTGGACTCACCGGTACCCGGCTGACCGGTCGACCCGGCAGGGCCACTACCGGGCCGACCGGAATGTCGGGGATGCCGATGCGTCAGCGGGCGAAGGAGTCGAACTCGCCGGCGGCCGCGCCCTTGAGGAACGCCTCGATCTCGGCGCGGGTGTAGACGAGGGCTGGGCCCTGCGGATCGCGGCTGTTACGGATCGCGACCGAGCCGTCGGGCAGCTTGCCCAGCTCCACGCAGTGACCGGCGGTGCTGTACCGGCTCTTCACCCAGCGATCGACCGGAAGCTCGTTGGCTGGAGTCCCGTTGCGCATGTGCATGTCCGTTTCTTCGCCTGGGGCACCGAAGGTGCCCAGTCCCTGGCCGGGGTGAGCAATCCCGACCGCGGCGCCGGGGGGTGGCGCCGTGAGTGCGGATCTTGCCACAGGGGAATCTTCAAGTTCAAGGGAAGCTGCACGTGCATCAGCAGTTGCCTTTATCACGTGCGTCGGTGCACCATTGTGGACACGAAGGGTGTGTGGCCGGGGGCTTGGGCCGAGCGCATCGCGGGCCTCCCTTCACCAGTACTCCCCGGTGGCGCGCTGGGAGAACCCGCGTCCCCGGGTGACCGGGCGGGTGTGCGACTTCGCACCCGCCCGGATGTCGTTGTGGGCCGACGTCGATGCGGGAGGCGACGGCGCGCCGTCACATCCGGTACCTTCGTCGAGCTCACCGTGGGTTGCCGTGGCGGAGGCGGCGCCGGCTGCTAGCGTAACCCAGGTCTCGACCCTTTCGCTACGCTTGGGGCAACTATGTCGCTTTTTCGGGCTGCGGTGGCCAGCCTGCTCGGTCTGCTTCTCGTGGCCGGCTGCACCGGCGACCGCCAACCCGAACCCGATCCGGCCGACGCCGTGCGGACCGTGCTGCCGGAGGCCGAGACGACCGTCGCCGAGGGCACGGGCGCGGTCGATCTCGCGGTCGCGGCCAGCCAGGCGCTCTACCTCGGGTCACCCGCGGTCGTCCTCGTCGGCGAGGGGGATGCCGAGGCCCTGCCGCGAGCGGTCGAGGTAGCCGTCGATCTCGGCGTTCCGCTCCTGGTCACCCCGGCGGCCGGGGAGCCCGCCGCGCCCGTCCAGGAACCGGCGCGCGCCGCCGAGCCAGCGACCGACCCCACCGCCGGTCCGGCGCCCTCGGACGGCGTGCTCGCCGAGATCCAGCGGCTCGGCGCGCGGGCGGTCATCACGGCCGGCGCCGCCGCGGCGCAGTGGGCGGCCACACCCACCTTCCCGCCGGGGGTCGCGGTCGTCACGGTCGATGACCCGGTGCCGGTCGCGGTGACGTCGCCCGCGCCGCTGTCCTCGCTGCTCGTGCTGGCGGAGGGCACCCCGGCCGACGCGGCCGCGGTCGCCACGGCCCGGGCCGCGGGCGCCCGGGTCCTCGAGCTCGGCGCGACCGACCCGCGGGCGACGGCGGCGAGCGTGCAGGCGATCGCCGCCGCGCTGTCCGGGAACGCATCGACGGATGAGGTTGCTTCGGTGGACCGGGTGCTCGCGTTGGGCTCGGCGTTCGGCCCGGCCGACCGGCTGCGCCAGCGGGTGGCGACCGCGGCGACCGGGGTGCAGTTGCCCGGGGGAGGGCAGCTGGTCTTCCCGGGCCGCCGGATGGTGGCACTCTACGGGCATCCCGGTGACCCCGGGCTGGGCGTGCTCGGCGAGCAGCCGGTGGAGGCCGCGATCGGACGCGCCCAGCAGCTTGCCGCGAGCTACCAGGCGTACGTCACCGAGCCGGTGGTGCCCGCATTCGAGATCATCGTAACCGTCGCCACCGGCCGGACCGGATCGCGGGCGCACCCGGTGGAGAAGTTCCGGCCGTGGGTGCAGGCCGCCCGGGAGGCGGGCGTCTACGTGGTGCTGGACCTGCAGCCCGGCGACATGCACTTCCTCGAGCAGGCCCGGCTCTACGAGGAACTGCTGCGCGAGCCCCACGTCGGGCTCGCCTTGGACCCGGAGTGGCGGGTGCAGCCCGGCAAGGCGCACCTGGTGCAGATCGGTTCGGTGGACGCCGCCGAGGTCAACGAGGTCGGGCAGTGGCTGGCCCAGCTGACCCGGGACCATAACCTGCCGCAGAAGGTGTTGATGCTGCACCAGTTCCGGCTCGACATGATCTCGAACCGGCCGGCGCTGGTGACCGACTACGACGAGCTGCGGGTCGTCATCGACGCCGACGGGTTCGGCTCGCCGGGCGCGAAGCACAACACCTGGCACACGCTGCACATCGACGCCCCAACCAACGTGGTGTGGGGGTGGAAGAACTTCTACGACGAGGACAAGCCCACCTTCACTCCACAGGAGACGATGGCCGTCTCGCCGGAGATCGCCTTCGTCTCCTACCAGTAGCCCATCGTGGGCCGTGGCCCGCCCGGTACCCGGCTCGGCCGGGCGTCGGGCCGCTGGCCGGCGCCGACGGCGCGCGGGACGGGCATCGGTGATTCCGCCGCCGCCGGCGGAGCGATGGGTGAGACTGGGCCCATGACGAACGCATCGACGCAAGCACCCCCACCTCAGGTGTGGCCCACGCTGCGGGCGCGGGACGCGGCGGCGCTCATCGATTTCCTGGTCGAGGCCTTCGGCTTCGTGGTCACCGAGCGCGTCGACACGGGCGACCGGGTGGCGCACGCCGAGCTCGCCTGGCCGCCCGGCGGGGGAGTCATGCTCGGCTCCGCCCCGGACGAGCCGCAACCCGGCGACCCGTGGCCGCTGCCGCCCGGCACCTTCGGCGGCTACGCCGTCACCGACGACCCGGACGCGGTCTTCGCCCGCGCGGTGCAGCGCGGCGCCACGGTGGTGCGGGAGCCGTACGACACCGACTACGGCGCGCGGGAGTGCGTGTTGCGCGACCCCGAGGGCAACTACTGGTCGTTCGGAACGTACCGCGGAGCGCCCCGGCCGGCCTGAGCCGTACCAGGGTCATCGGGTGGATTTGGTGTGGCTGGGGCGACACCGAATCCACCCGATCATGAGCAGGCCGTACGGGTGGTGCCCACTGTGGACGGAGCCCCGTACGGCCTCCGCATGCGTACGGCGCTGGCTACAGTGGCCGTGTGCGTGAGACACCGGAGGAACTCGCCCAGCTTCAGGCCCTGCTCGACGCGTCCCTGGCGCGGTCGACCGGTCACCTCCGCTCGATCGTGGTCGGGCGCACCGTCACGGCCGAGCAGCTCACGAAGATCCTGACCGGCATGTGCACGCTCGCGCTGGCCACCGTGACCGCGAAGGGGGAGCCGCGGATCAGCGGCGTCGACGGCCACTTCCTGCACGGCAAGTGGCACTTCGGCACGGCGCGCAGCGCCGCCAAGGCCCGGCACCTCGCGGCCCGCCCGGCCGCCAGCGTCGCCCACCTGCGGGGCGAGGACCTGGGCGTGTTCACGCACGGCACGGTCGAGATCCTCAACCCCGAGGACCGCCCGGCCGCCCCGGACTGGCCGTACCTGCTCGCGTACTTCCAGGACTTCTACGGTGCCGACGCCTTCGACTGGGACCGCGAGGTCGTCTACTACCGGCTGCACCCGCACTGGATGACCGTCTACGCTCCCGACGTCGCAAAGCTCATCCCCAGCTGACGCCGGCCACGGACCGACGCCATGGACCCGGAGGTGCTCGCCCGCGCCCAGGCCGCGCGGACGGCGGCTGACCTGGCCCAGGTGCTGCGCTTCCTGCGGTGCCGGGAGGCCCGGCGGCGCGGCGGGGACGAGCTCTCCTACCGCCGGATCGCCGGCCGGACCGGCTGGTCGGTGGGCGCCGTCGGCGCCTACTTCACCGGAACCCGTCTGCCGTCGCCCGGCCGGTTCGAGCGTCTCCTCGACCTCCTCGGCGCCGAAGCCGAGGAGCGCGAGCCGCTGCGGAACGCGCGGCAGCGGGTGGCGCGGTCCCCGGTGGTACCGCGACGCCACCGGGCCGATGCCGCGGACCCGGGACCGACCGGCGGGTTGCCCGCACCGGCGGTCGCCCGAACCCTCCCGGCTGCGCCGGCCGGATTCATCGGGCGCGAGGCCGAACTCGCGGCCCTCGATGCTGTGGCCGTCCACGGTCCCGACGCGGCTTCGCTGCTGGCGACCGTGACCGGGATGCCCGGCGTGGGCAAGTCGGCGCTGGCGGTGCACTGGGCGTGGCGCGCGGCGTCCGCGTTTCCCGACGGGCAGCTCTATGTCGACCTGCACGGGTATGACGCGATCGCTCCACTGTCGACAATGGACGCCCTCGGCGTGCTGCTCAGCGGGCTCGGCGTGGCGCCGCCCGAGCTGCCGACGGACCTCGCCGGCCGGCGGGCCCTGTACCAGGCCCGGCTGCGGGGCCGGTCCGTGCTGGTCGTCCTGGATGACGCGAGCGACGCCGACCAGGTGCGGCCGTTGCTGCCACCTCGACCCGGCCGGGCGATCGTGACGAGCCGCGAGGCCCTGGCCGGGCTCGACGAGGCGGCGGCCGTATCGATTGCGCTCGGACCGCTGGCCGAGGCGGAGGCGGCCGGGCTGCTCCGCCGGCTGATCGGGACCCGGGTCGACCACGAGCCCGCGGCGGCCCGCGCGCTGGCCCGCCACTGCGGCTACCTGCCCCTGGCGCTGCGGGTGGCGGCCGAGCACGTCGCCGCCCATGGCGCGACCCCGCTGGCCCAGCTCGTCGCGGAGCTGATGGACATACCGAAAAATCTCGATTCCTTTGCGGTCGCCGATCCCCGCAGCGACGTGCGGACGGTCTTCTCCTGGTCGGTCCGGGGTCTGGCCGATCCCGCCGCGCGGCTGTTCCGCCTGCTGGGCCTGGTCCCCGGGCCGAGCATCGACCGGCACGCGTTGGCCGCGCTGGCCGGTCGGTCGCTGACCGAGGTCGACCGGCTCGCCGCTCGGCTGGTCGCCGCGAGCCTGCTGTCCCAACCGGCGACCGACCGGTACGCCCTGCACGACCTGGTGCGCCAGTACGCCCACGAGCTCTGCCACCAGGTGGAGCCGGCCCCGGTCCGGACCGCCGCGCTGGCCCGGCTGCTCGACCACTACATCGCGACCACCTCGGCCGCGGCCAGCCGGCAGTTCCCGCTGAGCCGGTGGTCCCAACCCTCGGCGCCGCCGCCGGCCGGCCCGGCGGAGCGTCGTTTCGCCGATGTCAGCGCGGCCGCGGGCTGGCTCGCCGCCGAGCGGGAGAACCTGGTCCGGGCCTGTCGGTACGCCGCCCGCCACGGGTTGCCGCGGCACGCGGTGGCGCTCGCGCTCGCCCTGCGCCCGGCCCTGGACGGAGGCCATGACCACGACGCGCTGGCCGTGCACGCGGCCGCGCTCGACGCGGCCGAGCGGCTTGCGGCGCCGGCCCCGGCGGCTCCGGACCCACCGGAGGCCGGACACCCGGTCGGGGCCGAGTACGCGGTCGGGGAGCGGGAGCGAGCCATCCTGCGGACCGCGGTGGGCATCGCCAGCTGGCGGCTGGGTCGCCATGCGGAGGCGGCCGCCGCCCTCGGCACCGCGTTCGAGGAGCACGTTCGGGTCGGCAACGCGGACGGGGCCGCGCTGGCCAGCGCCGCCCTGGGCCTGGTGCACGACGCGCAGGGGCGTTACCGCGACGCGATCGAGTGCCAGCGGCGGGGCCTGACGGTGGCCCGGGCGGCCGGCTTACGGGTGGCGGAGGCGACCCAGCTCATCAACCTGGGATATGGCCATATCCGCCTCGAGCAGTACGACCGCGCCGCCGACCAGTACCGGCAGGCCCTGACGATCCTGGCCGCCGAGGGCGAGCGCCTGGGGGAGGCGCACGCCCGGGCCGGGCTCGCGGCCTGCCTGGAAGGGCTCGGCCGTCTGGACGAGGCCCTGGCCCTGGCCGAGGAGGCGGTCACGGTCTACCGGACGTTCGGGCAGACCGTCTACCGGCTGCGCACCACGGCCACGATCGGATCGATTCATCGACGCCTGGGCCGCCCCGCCGACGCCCTCCACCGGCTGACCGAGGCGCTGCGCGAGTGCCGGGAGCTCGACAACCCGCGGCCCACCGCGCTGATCCTGAACACCCTGGGCGAGGTCTACGTCGATCTCCGCGAGCCGGGACCGGCGTTGGCCAGCCACGCCGACGCGCTGGCGCTGGCCCAGCGGATCGGGGACCGGTGGGAGCACGCCCGGGCGCTGGTCGGTCTCGGCGACGTGCACGCCGGCGAGGCAGGCCGGGGCGACCTCGACCTCGCCCGCGGCTACTGGCGGCAGGCGTACGACCTCTACGGGGACCCCGACCTGCCGGCGGCCCGGCGGGTGCAGGCCCGCCTGGCGCGGTGACGGCCACAGGCAACCGGGGCATCGGGCGGGCCAGGACTTGCCAATCCATGCGCTTCGTCGCCAGAGGCCGGCCGGTTTACTTGCTGGCGACCGCGCTCCTATTCGTTGGGCGACGGCGCGGTGGCGGCGGAGACTCGTGACCGTGGCTCGAACTCGCGGCCAGCTCAGGCGGGCCTTGAGACGCCTCGGCACCGAGGTCTGGTTGACCGGCCACACGGCCGGCATGCTGGCACGAGTCGATGCCGACCCGGGCGCCACGACCCGGCGCGGAGTGGGCGTCACCAGCCGCGGGCGCGCCACTCCGGCAGGGACGGGCGTTCGGCGCCGAGGGTGGAGTCGCGGCCGTGACCGGGGTAGAACCACGTCTCGTCCGGCAGCCGATCGAAGATCTTGCGCTCGACGTCGTTGATGAGCGAGGCGAAGTCGGCCGGGTTGCCGCGCGTGTTGCCCACACCGCCGGGGAAGAGGCTGTCCCCGGTGAACAGGTGCGGGAAACCGCTGGGGTCGCGGTAGAGCAGCGCGATCGAGCCGGGGGTGTGGCCGACCAGGTGGATCACCTCGAGGTGGCAGTCGCCCACCTGGACGTGGTCGCCGTCGGCCACGGTGGCGTGCACCACCGGCAGCTCACCGGCGTCGGCGGCGTGGGCCACGGACATGGCGCCCGTCTCGGTGATGATGTCGGCGAGCGCACCCCAGTGGTCCCGGTGGCGATGGGTGGTGACCACTGTAGACAGTCCACCGTCGCCGATGAGGTCGAGGATGCGGTCGGGCTCGGCGGCCGCGTCGATCAGGATCTGGTCGCCGGTCTCCTTGCATCGCAACAGGTAGACATTGTTGTCCATCGGTCCGACCGACAACTTGCTGATGACGAGGTCGGCCAGCTCGCGGACCTGGGGCGGCCCGCCCGGGGTGACGTTGCCGGTGTAGCTCACGGTCAGGAACCTACCGCGACCGGGGGCCGCGGGCGAACGGCACCCGCGACCGGCCCACCCGCACCCCACCCGGGCCGGCGTCGCCCGCGTCCGGTGGTTCACCCCCGAGGCGGCCGGGCGGACGGTGACCCCCGCCCGAGGCGGCGCGACCCCGGCCGAGCGGGGCCCGGGACGGCGGCGGGATCGGGCCGAGCGGGGTGGCCCCGGCCGGGCGGCAAATGACTTTGCCGGTTCGTCGGCCGCCGAACTACGGTCGAATCACCATGAACGCCACGACCCTCCGTCGCCTGGGTTGGGACGCCCACCTCGACGACGCCTACCGGCGGCACGCCCGTCCGGGCCACTGGCCGGCCCGCGTGAGCCGCGTCGAGTACGGCGTCTGCACCCTGCTCGGCGCCGGCGAGGTGCGGCGGGCGAGCCTCGCCGGTCACCTGCTGGCGGCCGCCGCCCGCGATCGGTCCTGCCTGCCCTGTCCGGGCGACTGGGTGGTGGTGCGGACCTGGCCGGACGGGCGGTTGACGATCGAAGCCGTCCTCCCTCGCCGTGGAACCGTCTGGCGTACGTCACGACCCGGACCGGTAGCGTCCAATGTGGACGTCATGGTTTTAGTTGACAAAAACCGATGTGTGGCGGCGGACCTCGTCCGCGACCTGAAAGCCCTGGTCGCCGGTGGCCGTACGGTGGGGTTGATGGGCGCCGACGCGGCGTCCCGCGGCAAGCTGGTGGCGAAGCTCGCCGGAACCGACGTGTTCCTGCCGGCCAGCGACGCGTTGGTCCCGCTGCCCGGCGGCGGGGCGGCCATCGCCACGGAAGGCGACCGCTTCGACGTTGAACTCGGTGACCTCGGTCGAGGATCTCCGTCCTCACCCTCGTTGCCTCGACACCGTCGACCGGTGGCCGATAGGCCGGCCCTGGCCTGACCATTCAGCCGCGATTCGTCAGCCGGTCAGCCGCGACGTATCAGCCGGCCGGGCAGCCGCCCGGGCCGGCACGTCGGCTGATGCGTAGCCTGCGGGCGGTCGGTACAGTGCATCGCTGGCCCCCGAGACGGGTGGGTCCGCGGGGGCTGATCACGGTGACCAACGCTTAGAGGGATTTCGATGACTGGCAGTGGCGGGCGGCATGCTCGTCCGGATGAACCGGACGAGTCGGACGCCGCCGGTGACAGCTCGGGGATCACGCCCCCGACCGAGCCGCTGCCCATCGTGCGTCGCGAAGGCCCCGAGACCCGCCACGTCCGCGCGGTGGCCCGGCGCGTCCCCTCGGCTCTACCGGCCCTCGGCGGCGACGAGATCCCGGACAAGCCCCCCTCCGTCCGGGCCGCCATCGACCGCCGTCGCCGGGCCCGCGAGATGGCGACCGGAGCCGCGCCCATGGGTCAGCCCCCAGCGACTCCGCCGGCTCCCTCGTCTTCTCCGGCTGCCTCCCCCTCTCCGGCTCCCTCGTCCTCGCCGGGTCCCGCCCCTTCGTCAATGCCCGCCCCGGTGTCCGCCGCTGCGCCGGAGCCGTCGCCGAGCCCGGCGCCCCAGCCGCGCCCCGAGCCGGCGACCGGACAGACGACCGCGTCCGCCGCGACGCCCTCCGGTTCGGCGCCGGACGTTGCCCCGGCCGATGTCGAGCTCGTGCCGGTGGGATCCCGCTCCCGGGCGGTTCCCCCGGCCCCGGCCCCACCGTCCGACCGGCCGAACGACGCTCCGGCCGCCGCGTCGGTGCCACCGATGGCGGAACCGGCCCCAGCGGCGGAACCGGCCGCCGAGACGAGACCAGCCGGGGCGGCGCGACCGACGACCGAACCGGAGCGCCCGGACGAGGAGCCCGCGCCCGTTCCGCCCGAGCTGTACGCCGCCGGGGCCGCGGCGCCGCCCGCGCCGCCGGCCGGGCATCATCCGGCCGAGCCCGCGGTGGGCGAGCAGCCGTCGGCCGAGGACGCGGGGACCGATACGGACACCGGGGCCCCGGCCGCGGAAGCCTCGGACGCTGAGGCCCCGGAGGACGATGAGCCGGTCATCGAGAACCGGCCGCCGTACGTCCTGCCGGACGCGCAGACCGACGAGTGGGTGAGCGTGCCCGCGCCCCAACCGGCGAGCGCGCCGCTGGTCGTGCCCTCGCGCCCGCCCGAGCTGGCGCCGTCCGACCGGTGGGAGTCGCCGTCCGACCGGTGGGAGACGTCGGCCGAGGCGCCGGTCGGCCGGCACGCCGCGCCGACGTACGAGCCGTCGGCGCCTGGTCCGTCGTCGGCGACCGGCCAGCCCGCGGCGGTCAGCCCCCGCGAGCCGGCGGACACGGCTCCGCTGCCGCCGGTGACGGACGAGTACCGGGGCCGCCGGCGAGCCCGCCACCGGGCCCGGCGCGGGACCCCGCGCTGGTTGGTCGTGGTCGGCGTGCTGGCCGTGCTCCTGCTCGCGGTGGCGGTCCCGTTCCTCGTCGCCGATCCCGCCGCGAACGAGTCCGAGCCCGGGGCCACGCCGGAGGCCACCCCGTCGGCCACCGCCATGTCCCCCAGCGCCGCCGGCACCCCGGACTCCGCCACGTCCCAGCCCGGCGCCCCCGTGATCGTGGCGCCCACGGCGACCCCCACGCCCTCCCCGACGCCCACGCCCACGCCTTCCGCGACCTCGGCGACCCCCACGTCCGCTGAGCCGTGGACGCTCACCCTCGAAGCCGAGTCGCCCGACAGCGCGGTGGGCGGGGGCGCGGCAAAGGTGGGCGGTGTCGTCGACTTCCTCGGCCAGTGGCGGCGCCGCGGGCCGGAGGGCTGGCTGGAGTTCCGCGCCATCACGGTGCCGGAGGCCGGGCAGTACCGCCTGCGGGTGTTCCACCGGTACGCGGCGTACTGTGGGTGTCAGCCGCGCCGGCTCGGAGTCTGGGTCAACGGCTCGCACGTGACGACCTGGGAGTTCACCGAGCCGGACCCGGGGGTCCGGGAGATCACGGTCACGCTCGGCGCCGGCGAGAACACGATCCGCTTGACTCACGATCGCTCGGCCAGCCCGGCGATCGACCGGATCGAGATCACTCGGCCCTGACCGGCGTCGACGGGCGCGGCGGGCGGTTTTCTGTCACCTGGCGGGGCTAGAGTTGCGCGGTCTGGCCTCGGCTCATCGGGGCGTCTGTGTCGTGGGTCGCATGTGGGGGAAGACGTGCGGGACCGGTTGATCATCCGTGGCGCGCGGGAGCACAACCTGCGCGACGTCAGTCTGGACCTGCCCCGGGACGCGCTGATCGTCTTCACCGGCCTGTCCGGCTCGGGCAAGTCCAGCCTCGCCTTCGACACGATCTTCGCCGAGGGCCAGCGGCGTTACGTCGAGTCGCTCTCCTCCTACGCCCGCCAGTTCCTCGGGCAGATGGACAAGCCGGACGTCGACTTCATCGAGGGCCTCAGCCCGGCCGTCTCCATCGACCAGAAGTCGACGTCGCGCAACCCCCGCTCCACCGTCGGCACGATCACCGAGATCTACGACTACCTGCGGCTGCTCTTCGCCCGGGCCGGCGAGCCGCACTGCCCCGTCTGCGGCGCCGCGGTGTCGAAGCAGACCCCGCAGCAGATCGTGGACCGGGTGCTCACGATGGCCGAGGGCACCCGGTTCCAGGTGCTCGCGCCGGTGGTGCGCGGCCGCAAGGGCGAGTACGTGGACCTCTTCGCCGACCTGCAGTCCAAGGGGTACGCCCGGGCGCGCATCGACGGCACGGTCTACCCGCTGACCGAGGCGCCGAAGCTCAAGAAGCAGGAGAAGCACACGATCGAGGTGGTCGTCGACCGCCTGTCGGTGAAGGCGAGCGCCAAGCAGCGGATGACCGACTCGATCGAGACGGCGCTGCGGCTGGCGGGCGGCATCGTGGTGCTGGACTTCGTCGACCTGCCGGAGGACGACGAGAACCGGGAGCGCAAGTTCTCCGAGCACCTGGCCTGCCCCAACGACCACCCGCTGGCCGTCGAGGACCTGGAGCCGCGGGCCTTCTCGTTCAACGCCCCGTACGGGGCCTGCCCCACCTGCACCGGCCTGGGCATGCGCAAGGTGGTCGACCCCGAGCTCGTCGTGCCCGACCCGGACAGGACGCTGCGGGAGGGCGCGATCCAGCCGTGGTCGGGGCAGACGTTCGACTACTTCGCCCGGCTGCTCGAGGCCCTGGGCGACCGGGAGGGCTTCACCCTGGACACGCCGTGGCGGGAGCTGCCGCGACGGGTGCAGAAGATCATCCTCTACGGCTCCGAGGACCAGGTCCACGTCCGCTACCGCAACAGGTACGGCCGGGAGCGGTCGTACTACACCGGGTACGAGGGCGTGGTGCAGTGGATCGAGCGCCGGCACGCCGACACGGAGTCGGAGTGGTCCCGGGAGCGCTACGAGGGGTACATGCGCGACGTGCCGTGCGAGGCGTGTGGCGGTACCCGGCTCAAGCCCGAGATCCTGGCCGTGACCGTGGGCGGCAAGAACATCGCCGAGGTCTGTGCCCTGTCGGTGGCGGAGTGCCACGAGTTCATCGACTCGCTCGTCCTGTCCGACCGGCAGCGGATGATCGCCGAGCGGGTGCTCAAGGAGATCAACGCCCGGCTGCGCTTCCTCATCGACGTGGGGCTGGACTACCTGTCGCTGGACCGACCGGCGGCCACCCTCTCCGGGGGTGAGGCCCAGCGGATCCGGTTGGCCACGCAGATCGGCTCCGGCCTGGTCGGGGTGCTCTACGTGCTCGACGAGCCGAGCATCGGCCTGCACCAGCGCGACAACCACCGCCTCATCGAGACGCTGGTGCGCCTGAAGAACCTGGGCAATACGCTCATCGTCGTCGAGCACGACGAGGACACGATCCGTACCGCGGACTGGATCGTCGACATCGGACCCGGCGCGGGGGAGCGCGGCGGCCGGATCGTCCACAGCGGACGGTTGAAGGACCTGCTCACGAACAAGGAGTCGGTCACCGGGGCGTACCTGTCGGGCCGCCTCAGCATTCCGGTGCCCGCCACGCGTCGGCCGCAGGAGCCCGGCCGCGAGATCACCGTGCACGGGGCCCGGGAGCACAACCTGCGCAACCTCACGGTCAGCTTCCCGCTCGGCCAGTTCATCGCGGTCACCGGCGTCTCCGGGTCCGGCAAGTCCACATTGGTCAACGACATCCTGTACGCCGTGCTGGCCAACCAGATCAACGGGGCGCGGCTCGTGCCCGGCCGGCACACGCGGGTCACCGGGCTGGAGCACGTGGACAAGGTGGTCGGGGTGGACCAGTCGCCGATCGGGCGCACGCCGCGGTCGAACCCGGCCACGTACACCGGCGTCTTCGACCACATCCGCAAGCTCTTCGCCGAGACCACCGAGGCGAAGGTGCGCGGGTACGGACCGGGGCGGTTCTCGTTCAACGTCAAGGGCGGCCGGTGCGAGAACTGCGCCGGGGACGGAACCATCAAGATCGAGATGAACTTCCTGCCCGACGTGTACGTCCCGTGCGAGGTCTGCAAGGGCGCCCGGTACAACCGGGACACGCTGGAGGTGCACTTCAAGGGGCGCACGATCGCCGAGGTGCTGGACATGCCGATCGAGGAGGCGGCCTCCTTCTTCGAGGCGTTCCCGGCCATCCACCGGCACCTGCAGACCCTCGTCGACGTCGGCCTGGGTTACGTCCGCCTGGGTCAGCCGGCCCCCACCCTCTCCGGCGGCGAGGCGCAGCGGGTGAAGCTCGCCAGCGAGCTGCAGAAGCGCTCCACCGGCCGGACGGTGTACGTGCTCGACGAGCCGACCACGGGCCTGCACTTCGAGGACATCCGCAAGCTGCTGCGGGTGCTGGAGGGCCTGGTCGACAAGGGCAACACGGTCATCGTCATCGAGCACAACCTCGACGTCATCAAGACGGCCGACTGGATCATCGACATGGGCCCCGAGGGCGGGCACAAGGGCGGCACGGTCGTGGCCATCGGGACGCCGGAGGAGGTGGCGGAGACGCCGGAGAGCCACACCGGGGTCTGGCTGCGGCGCGTGCTCGGCCTGCCGGGCGAGGCCAAGGCGGACGGGCCGACGATCGCGGCGCAGCGGGCGCAGCGCGCGAACGGCACCGCCCCGTCGGCCCCGCCGCCCAGCGTCAACGGCGCGTCCCGGGCCACCCGCTCGACCCGGGCCCGGGTCCCGGCTCGGCGGTGACAACCCGGGACGCCGGCCGCCGGTAGGGTAGTTGCGTGATCAATTACGACGGCCGGATCTTTCGTCCCGTGAGCAACGAGAACGGCGAGGTCGGCGCGGACACGGTCTTCGTCTACCGCCAGACCGGTCGGATCGTCACGTCGACCTACTCCGGTGGGAGCGTCCAGATCGGCCACCTGCTCGGGCTGGTCGACGACGAGGGCCGCATCGAGATGAGCTACCACCAGGTGAACACGGCGGGCGAGTTGCGGACCGGGGTCTGCCGCTCCATTCCCGAGGTGCTGCCCGACGGCCGGCTGCGGCTGCACGAGGAGTGGCGCTGGACCTCGGGGGACGGCTCATCCGGACGCTCCGTGATCGAGGAGGAGCCGTCGCCGGGCCGGACAGACCGTGCGGCTGGGTGACGCCGCGGCCGAGGGCTGAACTGGTCGGCCCGCCGGTGCGTGTCCGGCGTCGGTGCGTCGCCGGGCCGCCGGGCCCGGCCAATGCGACGTGGACGGGAATCCGAGCGGAGGAAGTGTATGAGCGCCAACGGGAGAGCGAGCCGGCGGGCGGTCCTGCTGGGCATGGGTGCGGTCGGCGCGGCCGGCGTGCTGGCCGCGTGCGGGGGTGACGATCCGCAGACACCGCCAGCGGCGCCCGGGAGCACTGCCGACGGGGGTGGCGCTACGACCTCGCCCACGGCGGGCGGGGCCCCGCAGCCGGGAGCGCCGGACGGCATTCCGGCGGACAGCGTCCCCGTCGGGGGCGGGGTGATCGACTCCAACCGTCGGGTCGTGGTGACCCAGCCGACGGCCGGCCAGTTCCGGGCCTTCGACGCGACGTGTACCCACGAGTTCTGCCTGGTCTCGTCGGTGGACGGGGGCCTGATCACCTGCAACTGTCACGGCAGCCAGTTCCGGATCGAGGACGGCTCGGTCGCCCGCGGACCGGCCTGGCAGCCCCTGCCGTCCCGGAACGCCACGGTCACCGACGGGGTCGTCGTCATCAGCTGACGGCGTCGTCAGCTGACGGCGTTCAGCCAGCGGCGTCATCAGCTGGCCAGCGGCGTCGGCCGGGCCCGAGCCCGGCCGGTGACGGACACCCCTTGCGGGTGTGGACGATCCTCGATGCCGTCGCGCCCGGCCGGCCCTGGTCCCGGCCGGCCCGGCGGCCCGCCGGGAAGCCGCGATCATGGCGATCGGCCGTCGGCGGGCGGGGCTAGGCTCAAGGGCGTGACCCGGTCGATCCCCAGCTACCGCCCGGCTCCGGGAACGGTCCCGGAGTCGCCGGGCGTGTACCGGTTTCGCGACGAGCGCGGGCGGGTCATCTACGTCGGCAAGGCGCGAAACCTGCGCCAGCGGCTGAACTCCTACTTCGCCGACCCGTGGACCCTGCACCCCCGCACCGCCCAGATGGTGGCCACCGCCGCCGGGGTGGACTGGGTGACCGTCGCCACCGAGGTCGAGGCGCTGCAGCTCGAGTACAACTGGATCAAGGAGTACGACCCCAAGTTCAACGTCAAGTACCGCGACGACAAGTCGTACCCGTACCTCGCGGTCACCCTCGACGAGGAGTACCCGCGCCTGCAGGTGATGCGGGGCGCCAAGCGCAAGGGCGTGCGCTACTTCGGGCCGTACTCGCACGCGTGGGCGATCCGGGAGACTCTCGACCTGCTGCTGCGGGTGTTTCCCGCGCGGACCTGCAGCGGCGGCATCTTCAAGCGGCACCGGCAGATCGGCCGGCCGTGCCTGCTCGGCGACATCGGCAAGTGCTCGGCTCCCTGCGTGAATCGGGTCAGCGCCGAGGAGCACCGGGCGATCGTCGAAGAGTTCTGCGACTTCATGGCCGGGCGCACCGACGAGATGGAGCGCCGGCTGGTCCGGGAGATGAAGGCCGCCTCCGACGCGCTGGAGTTCGAGCGGGCAGCGCGGCTGCGGGACGACCTGGCCGCGCTGCGGCGGGCCATGGAGAAGCAGACCGTGGTCTTCGCCGATGGCACCGACGCCGACGTGGTCGCCTTCGCCGAGGACGAGCTGCAGGCCGCCGTCCAGGTCTTCCACGTGCGGGGCGGCCGGGTCCGCGGGCAGCGGGGCTGGGTGGTGGAGAAGACCGAGCAGCTGACCACCGGGGACCTCGTCGAGCACTTCTGCAGCCAGGTCTACGGCGGCGAGGCCGAGTCCGGCGACCGGGACCTGCCGCGGGAGATCCTCGTGCCCGCCCTACCGTCCGATGTGGACTCGCTGGCGGCCTGGCTGTCCCAGCTGCGCGGCGGTCGGGTCACCATCCGCGTCCCGCAGCGGGGCGACAAGAAGACGTTGCTGGAGACGGTGGCCCGCAACGCGGCCGAGGCGCTGACCCAGCACAAGCTCCGGCGGGCGGCCGACCTCACCGCGCGCGGACGGGCGCTGGAGGAGATCGCCGAGGCGCTCGGACTGGGCGCCGCGCCGCTGCGGATCGAGTGCTACGACGTGTCGCAGATCCACGGCACGGACGTCGTGGCGAGCATGGTGGTCTTCGAGGACGGCCTCGCGCGCAAGTCCGAGTACCGCCGGTTCATCGTGGGCGGAGCGGCCACCGGGGCGACCGACACCGGGGCGACCGACGACGTGAGCGCGATTTCGGAGGTGCTGCGCCGGCGGTTCGCCCGGTACCTGGCGGCCCGGCAGGCGGGGGAGCTCACGGACAGCGTCGCGCCCGCCATCGATCCCGAGACGGGCAAGGCGCGCAAGTTCGCCTACCCGCCGAACCTGGTCGTGGTCGACGGCGGGGCGCCCCAGGTCAACGCGGCCGCCGCCGTGCTGCGCGAACTGGGCATCACCGACGTCGCCGTCTGCGGCCTGGCCAAGCGCCTGGAGGAGGTCTGGCTGCCGGACGACCCGTTCCCGGTGGTGCTGCCGCGCACCTCGGAGGGCCTGTACCTGCTGCAACGAGTCCGGGACGAGGCGCACCGGTTCGCCATCACGTTCCACCGGCAGCGGCGGAGCAAGCGCATGACGAAGTCCACATTGGACAACGTGCCCGGCCTCGGCGAGGTGCGGCGCAAGGCGCTGCTGCGGCATTTCGGCTCGGTGAAGCGGCTGGCGTCGGCGACGGTTGAGGAGATCATGGAGGTACCGGGGATAGGGCGGCGTACGGCCGAGGCGATCCTGGCCGCGCTGGCCCCGCGCTCCGAGCCGGCGGCCACCACTCCGGCCGCCCAGCCGGATTCCGGGTCGGGTGCGGGGGCCGACCGTGCCGCGGTGCCTGACGCTGCCGCGGTGCCTGACGCTGCCGCGGTGCCGGACGACGGCGCGGGCGAGCGGGAGACTCCGCCCACACCGGAGAAGGTGGCCCCGGCGACATAGGGTTGCCGGCGTCAGCCGCGGCCCACGAGCTGGGCACACTGGGGGAATTGGCCGGGCGCCGTGGGAGCCCGGACACATCGTGGGAGGTTTGTCGTGGACGAGAATCCGGCCGGCGCGGGGGTGGCGACGCATCCGCGACCGTCGGCGCGGACGGACATCGAGCTCGTCATCGTCACCGGCGTATCCGGCGGTGGCCGCAGCACGGTCGCCCGCGCCCTGGAGAACGTCGGCTTCTACGTGGTCGACAACCTGCCCCAGCGCCTGCTGCTGGACATGGTGGAGCTGGCCCAGGCGGCCGGTCCGGCCGGCCGGCGGACCGCGGTGGTGCTCGACGTCCGCAGCCGGGCCTTCACCATGGACCTCGGCCAGGCCGTGCGGGAGCTGCGGGAGCGGGGATTCTCGCCCCGGGTGGTGTTCCTCGACGCCGACGACGAGGTGCTCATCCGCCGGTTCGACCACGTCCGGCGGCCCCACCCGCTGCAGGACGGCCGGCGCCTGGTCGACGGCATCGCCGACGAGCGGGTGCTGCTCGCCGAGGCCCGCGACGCCGCCGACATCGTGATCGACACGACCCACCTCAACGTCAACCAGCTGCGGGCCCGCATCGAGGAGCTCTTCGGCGGCGAGGACACCCGGCGGTTGCGGGTGACGACGCTCTCCTTCGGCTTCAAGTACGGCATACCCCCCGACGCGGACTTCGTGGTCGACGTCCGGTTCCTGCCCAACCCGTTCTGGGAGCCGGACCTGCGGGACCTGACCGGTCGCGACGGCGCCGTGAGCGCCTACGTGCTGTCCCAGGCCGGGGCGTCGGCGTTCGTCGACCGGCTCGTCGACCTGATCCACTCGACCGTGCCGGGGTTCGAGCGGGAGGGCAAGCGGTACCTTACGGTGGCCGTGGGGTGCACGGGTGGTAAGCACCGCAGCGTGGCCATCGTCGAGGAGCTCGCCCGCCGGCTGCGGGAGGGACGGCTGTCCGCCATTGCCCAGCACCGCGACCTGGGACGGGAGTGAGCGTGCTCCGAGTCGTCGCCTTCGGCGGCGGACACGGGCTGTCCGCGTCCCTGCAGGCGCTCAAGCGGTTGCGGACGGAACTGGACCTCGCCCTGACCGCCGTGGTCACGGTCGGTGACGACGGCGGGTCGAGCGGGCGGCTGCGCCGGGACCGGGGCGGGCTTCCGCCCGGCGACCTGCGTCAGGCGCTGGCCGCGCTCGCCGACCCGGACGATCCCACCGCTCAGTTGGCCGCCGGGCTCTGGCAGCACCGATTCGCCGGGGTCGATTCCCTCGCCGGCCACACGGTGGGGAACCTGCTGCTCATCGGCCTGATGGAGCTGACCGGGGATCCGGTGGTCGCGCTGGACCAGGCCGGCGAGCTGCTGAAGGCGGTCGGGCGCGTCCTGCCGTGCAGCCGGGTCCCGCTGCACATCGAGGCCACGATCCGGGGGGACGATCCGGCCCATCCGACCGCCGTCACCACGGTCCGTGGCCAGCACAACATCGCGGTGACCCCGGGTGAGGTGCTCGACGTGCGGCTCGACCCGCCCTGCCCGCCCGCCTGCGCCGAGGCGCTCGAGGCGGTGCGCGAGGCGGACTGGCTGGTGTTCGGTCCGGGCTCGTGGTACACGAGTGTGATTCCGCACCTGCTGGTCCCGGACCTGGCCGACGCGATCGTCGCCTCCCCGGCCCGACGGCTGGTGACGCTCAACCTTGCGGCCGAGCGGGAGACCGCCTGTTTGTCCCTGCCCGACCATCTGCGGGCGCTGGCCCGTTACCTACCGGGCCTGCGGGTCGATGTTGTCCTTGCTGACAGCAAAGCGGTGGGCGACCCCGCTGATGTGCACGTTGCGGCAGAATCGCTTGGTGCTCGTGTTGTCCTCGCCCCGGTCGCCGTCGCCGACGGCACGCCTCGGCACGACCCGGCGGCGCTGGCCGACGCGCTGCACGAGGTATTCGGAACTGCGTGAGGTGACCCCGATGGCGATGACCGGTTCGGTCAAGGACGAGTTGAGCCGCACCGATGTTTCGAAGCCGTGCTGCCGGCGGTCGGAGATGGCCGCGCTGCTGCGGTTCGCCGGGGGGCTTCATATCGTCTCCGGACGGGTCGTGGTCGAGGCCGAGCTGGACACGGGGGCGGCCGCCCGCCGGCTGCGCCGGGAGATCCAGGAGGTCTTCGGGTACCCGAGCGAGCTGCACGTGCTCGCCTCCGGGGGCCTGCGCAAGGGCAGCCACTACGTGGTGCGGGTCGTCAAGGACGGTGAGGCGCTCGCCCGGCAGACCGGGCTGCTCGACGTGCGGGGCCGTCCGGTCCGCGGCCTGCCCGCGCACGTGGTCTCGGCGAGCACCTGCTGCGCTGTCGCGGCGTGGCGGGGGGCGTTCCTGGCGCACGGGTCGCTGACCGAGCCCGGCCGCTCCAGCGCGTTGGAGATCACCTGCCCCGGCCCGGAGGCCGCGCTCGCCCTCGTCGGGGCCGCCCGCCGGATCGGCATCACCGCCAAGAGCCGCGAGGTGCGCGGGGTGGACCGGGTGGTGGTCAAGGACGGCGACGCGATCGCCGCCCTGCTCACCCGCATGCAGGCGCACGCCAGCGTGCTGGCCTGGGAGGAACGGCGCGTCCGCCGCGAGGTGCGGGCCACCGCGAACCGGTTGGCGAACTTCGATGACGCGAACCTGCGGCGCTCGGCCCGGGCGGCCGTGGCCGCCGCGGCCCGGGTGACCCGGGCGCTGGAGATCCTGGGCGACGACGCCCCGAGCCACCTGACCAGCGCCGGCAAGCTGCGGCTGATGCACCGGCAGGCCTCGCTGGAGGAGCTCGGTACCCTCGCCGACCCACCGCTGACCAAGGACGCGATCGCCGGGCGCATCCGGCGGCTGCTCGCGCTGGCGGACAAGCGGGCGCGCGAACTGGGCATCCCGGACACCGAGTCCGCCGTCACCGCCGACATGCTCGCGTCGTGACCCGTACCCGCCGGGCTCGCGCCCCCGTCGGTGGTCTCGGCGCCGCCCGAGCGGAGGGCGGACCGGGGATCCGGATGCCGGTCGCCTGCAGCACCTGCTCGGGCGGCCAGCCCGCCTGGATGAGCCACGCGAAGAGCCGGCTGGCGATGATCGCATGCTCCGAGTCCGGCGGCGGCAGGACGAAGAGGATCCCTTCCGGGCTCGTCTCGTAACGGCGACCGTGGGTGTCGGCGGCATTCATGGCGGCGAGATCGTCGAGCCCGACCACGGCGGGCATGTGCGATGCGACGACCTCCGCGCTCACAGCCCAGATCGTACGCGCGCGTACGGCCGCCGCATGCGTACCGGCACCGCGCGCGTACGGTCACCGGGGGTGGTTGCCTCGGCGAGAAACCGCCCACGGAGAGCGCGACCTTAACGGTTACTCAGCGTGATAGCGGACACAGCGGCACGAAGGCTGACCGACCCGTCGGGCCGCACGGCAGGCGAGTAATCTGCCAGGTGATGCGGCGTCGAGGCCGAGGTGGCTAACGCAACAACCGAGGCGCCGGCCGCAGACGAGGCCGGCGCGCGCCAGAGGAGGGGGCAACTCCTGTGACTGTCCGAGTAGGAATCAACGGCTTCGGCCGGATCGGCCGCAACTTCTACCGGGCTCTGCTCGAGTCCAAGGCCGACGTCGAGGTCGTCGGTGTCAATGACCTCACCGACAACGCGACGCTGGCGCACCTGCTCAAGTACGACAGCATCCTCGGCCGGCTGCCCTACGAGGTGAAGGCGACCGCCGACGAGATCACGGTCGCCGGCAAGACGTTCAAGGCGTTCGCCGAGCCGGACCCGACCAAGCTGCCGTGGGGTGACCTGGGCGCCGACATCGTCATCGAGTCGACCGGCCGCTTCACCGACGCCACCAAGGCGCGGGTGCACCTCGAGCGCGGCGCCAAGAAGGTGATCATCTCGGCGCCCGCCAAGAACGAGGACGTCACCGTGGTCATGGGCGTCAACGAGAGCTCGTACGACCCGGCGAAGCACGCGATCATCTCCAACGCGTCCTGCACGACCAACTGCCTGGCCCCGATGGCCAAGGTCCTGCACGAGACGTTCGGCATCGAGCGCGGTCTCATGACCACGGTTCACGCCTACACCCAGGACCAGAACCTGCAGGACGGTCCGCACAAGGACCTCCGCCGGGCCCGGGCGGCGGCGCTGAGCATCGTGCCGACCTCGACGGGCGCGGCGAAGGCGATCGGTCTGGTGCTGCCGGAGCTCAAGGGCAAGCTCGACGGCTACGCGCTGCGCGTGCCGGTGCCGACCGGCTCGGCGACCGACCTGACCGTGACGGTCAGCCGGGACACCACGGTGGATGAGGTGAACGCGGCGATGAAGGCGGCCGCCGAGGGCCCGCTGCGTGGCATCCTCACCTACACCGAGGACGAGATCGTGTCCGCCGACATCGTGACCGACCCGGCGTCGTGCATCTTCGACGCGGGGCTCACCAAGGTGATCGGCAACCAGGTCAAGGTCGTCGGCTGGTACGACAACGAGTGGGGCTACTCGAACCGTCTGGTCGACCTCGTGAAGTACGTCGGTGCGTCGCTCTAGTGGTCAGCACGACGGGCGAGCCCCACAGCTGCGAACGAAAGACGTCACATGCGGACGCTGAATGATCTCCTCGCCGAGGGGGT
>Ga0310830_100442_pt1 | contig 31599 bp, 30 predicted proteins | sample WT_ome_5_FD_201301 | JGI IMG/M metagenome (GOLD analysis project Ga0310830, IMG submission 201301) | Sorghum-adapted microbial communities enriched on wild type (WT) sorghum from Joint BioEnergy Institute, Emeryville, California, United... ... | reverse complement strand
CCGAAGACGTTCTGCGACCGCGACAGCCGGGCCCGAAGCCGCACCATCCGCCCGGCGGTCGGCTCCGGTCGCTCCCGGACCGGCGGGGCCGGCGGGGCCTCCACCGCGGGCGCCTCCACCGTGGGAGCGGCTGGCGCCTCAGCCGCTGGCGCCTCGGCCGCGGGAGCCTCCGCCTCCGGCGGGGCCGGCGGCACCGGCGGGGCCGGCGGCACCGGCGGGGCCGGCGGGATCGGCGGCAGCGGCGGGGCGGCCCGGCGGCCCCGCCGGGTGACCACCGCGCCGACCGTCAGGCCCACCGCGAGAAGCACCAGTACGGCGATCACGACCGACATGACGACGAGGTTGTCCATATGGAGGATCCTGTCAGACGGCACACGTCCAGGCGCGGCGGCCGGACGTGTCCGGCGCGGATCACGTCGACGTGGCCCGCTCCGGCAGCGGAGCGCCGCCCCGCACGGCCCGCCACCTGACCGCTCGGAGGTCGCGCGATGCCCACCCCCCGCCCCGTCGCCCGGCTGCTGGTCGGCCCGCTGTTGCGCCGGGTGGTCGGAACCCGGGCCACCGTCTGGGTGGAGACCAGCGCCCCGGCCGTCGTCCGGGTCCACACCCGGGACGGAGCGGGCGGCGAGGCCGCCACCTTCAGCGCCTTCGGCCACCACTACGCCCTGGTCGTGGTGGACGGGCTCCGACCGGGCGCGGTCACACCGTACGAGGTGTTCCTCGGCGACCAGCCGGTCTGGCCGGAGCCCGGGTCGCGGCTGCCGGCGAGTGTGATCCGCACCCGCCGGGCGGACGATCCCACGGTCCACCTCGTCTTCGGCTCCTGCCGGGAGACCACGCAGCGCGCCACGGCCCGTCGGCTGCCGCCGGACGCACTCGACGCGTACGCCCGGCGGATGATGGCCGCGCCCGACCCGGACCGGTGGCCGGACCTGCTGCTCATGCTCGGCGACCAGGTGTACGCGGACCAGCCCTCGCCGACGGTGCGCAGGCTGCTGCGACGCCGGCGCAGCCGCAGCACGGGCGCCCCGCCCGACCAGGTGGTCAGCTTCGACGAGTACACGGCGCTGTACCTCGAGTCGTGGCGGGATCCCGAGATCCGCTGGCTGCTGTCCACGGTGCCGAGCGTGATGATCTTCGACGACCACGAGATCGTCGACGACTGGAACACCTCGATGCCGTGGCGGGCCGAGGTGCACCGGCAACCGTGGTGGTCTGAACGGATCACCAGCGGGCTGGCGTCGTACTGGATCTACCAGCACCTCGGCAACCTGGCACCGGAGGAGTTGGCGACCGACCCGGTCTACGCCGCGGTCGTGGCGGCCCGCGACGACGCCACGGAGGTGCTGCGCGCGTTCGGCCGCCGCGTCGACGCCGAGGCGGCCGGGTACGACGCCGCGCCCGGCCGGGGCGGGTCACCCGACGTCGCGGCGGTCACCGGGCGCTACCGGTGGAGCTACGCCCTGGACGTGGGTCGGACCCGGGTGGTGGTGCTGGACAACCGGTGCGGCCGGGTGCTGGACCGGGCGCACCGGGCGATGCTGCCGCCGGCCGAGTGGGCCTGGTTCACCGACCAGGTGCGGGGTGACCACGACCACCTGGTGATCGGCTCGTCGCTGCCCTGGCTGCTGCCGCCCGCCATCCACCACGTCGAGTCGTGGAACGAGCGGCTGGCCGACTCGTCCCGGCCCCGGGTGGCGGCGTTCTCGGAGCGGCTGCGTCGGGCGCTCGACCTGGAGCACTGGGCCGCGTTCCGTCGCTCGTTCGACGCGCTCGCCGCCGTCCTCGCCCGGCTCGGCACCGGGGTGGCCGGGCGCGCGGACCCGGGCCACCGCCCGCCGCCCGCGTCGATCAGCGTCCTCTCCGGCGACGTCCACCACTCGTACGTCGCCCGGGCCCGGTTCCGGGGCCGGGCGGTGGTGACGCCGGTGCACCAGGTGACCTGCTCGCCGTTTCACAACCAGGTGCCGGCCTCGATGCGCCCGCTGCTGTGGATCGGCTGGTGGTGGCTGCCGTCGGTGGTGGCCCGGCTGGTCGCCCGGACGGCCGGGGTACGCCGACCGCCGGTGCGGTGGCGCCGGCTCGCCGGGCCGTACTTCGGCAACGCGGTGGGCACCCTGCGGCACGAGGGTCGGACCGCCGAGGTGACGATCGAGGGAACCCGCCCCGACGGCAGCCTCGTCACCGTCGCCCGCCACCGGCTCGCCGCGGGCTGACCCGCCGCCGGCCGGGCACCGCTGCGCGCGTGGGCCCATCCGTAGTGACTCCGGACGATAGGGTTCGGGGCGAACCACGGGAGGGGGCAGGAATGGTTCAGGTGGACACCGCCGCGTTGCGGGCGGCGGCGAAACGGTTACGGGACGAGGCGGCCGACGGTGTCCGCGAGGCGGTGCGGGCGACCCGGAACACCGACGACGGCAGGCTGCTGATCGGCTTCGACCAGTACGGAAGCCAGGACGGCTATCGGGCGGTCTCCCAGGCGTGGCGCGACGAACTGGACGCCCTCGCCGAGGCGCTGCGCCAGCTCGCCGACGCGATGGAGAAGGCGGCCGAGAACTACGAACGTTCCGACGAGCGGGCCGCGGCCCGAACCGGCGGCGGTGGCGCGCGATGAGCGACACCCCGCTGTCCCGGCTGAAGCAACTCCAGCGCCAGATCGAGGACCAGACCGGATTCTGGAACGCCGGCGCGCTGCACTACTCGCTCCGGGACGCCATCCAGGTCGGCGGCCCCGGCGGCCGGCCGGACTCCCTGGAGTCCCTCGCCGCGGACTACGGCAGGGCCCAGCAGCGGCTCGACGCCGCCTCGATGGTGGTCAGCGAGATCCGCCGCCAGCGGCTGCCGGAGGTCTGGGCGGGCGACACCCGCGTCGCCGCTGGCGAGGCGCTCGCCGCCGCCGAACGCGGCCTGGAGCGCGGGGTCGACGTGCTGGGTCAGATCGCGCGCGAGCTGCGGCGGCTGGCGGACGCCGTCGAGGAGGGCACGAAGCGCGACACCGCCGCGATGCCCTCGCTGCGCGAGGCGTACCGCCTGACCGAGGAGATCACGGCCGGGCCGTTCACCGACCCGCTGCACTACGACGGCGACACCATGCACCGCGCCCACCAGATGGCGACCGGCGCGATGGCCGAGCGGGTCGGCGCGCACAGCCGGGTCGAGGAGGCCTCCCGCGAGGCGAGCAGCACCTTCCACGACCTCGCATCCCAGGCCCGGCTGCGGCGGCTGGCCGACTCGCCGCTGTCCACGCTGGACGAGCTGTTGCTGGTCGACGCCGGCAGCAGCAGCACCAGCGTGGACGGGGCGATTCTCACCGCCTCGATGGCCGACCGGGCGGCCGACCGCCTCGCCGCGATGAGCAAGGCGGACCGGGCCCGGATGGAACGACTCCTGGCCTCGGCGGGCAGCCCCGAGCACCGGGCGTACCTGATGCGCGCCCTGGCCGCCGGCTACGACATCGACAAGATCACCGAGTTCAACCGGCTGATCGCCCCGTTCGGTGACGACCCGGCCTGGCTGCGCGCCCACCTCAACCCGCTCGACCTGGGCGACTCGGCGCCGACCGGACAGCACCGGCCCACGACGTTCGACGGCGCGGCGTGGACCCAGGGGCAACACCCGACCTGCGTGGCGTCCTCCACCGTCACCGCCCGGGCCATGGTCGACCCGCTGTACGCGCTCGAACTCACCACCGGCGGCCACCCCGGTGACCCGGCGTACGACAACGGCGAGGCCTTCGCCCGGCGCCTGCTGGACGAGCAGTACCGGGTCTACGACGGCGGGCGCTCCTGGTACCAGGACCTGCCGCTGATCGGCAGCGACGGGATGACCAACGAGCAGTCGGAGACCGTCGCCGACCAGGAGATCGGCTCGCGCACCGGCGCGGACTACGAGAACCGGAACCTCCGCAACGCGGACGAGCGCCGCGCGGTGCTGCCGGAGATCGAGCGCGCGGTGGACGAGGGGCACATGGTGCCGTTCTCCACCCGGGACGACGACGGCGGACACCAGATGCTGATCATCGGTCACGACGGCGACCGACTCCAGGTCTACAACCCGTGGGGCTACACCGTCTGGGTCAATGAGGACGACTTCGTCAACGGCCGCCTCGACTCGATCGGCAACGGCGTGCCGAACGAGTTCACCAGCGTCCGTCTGCCACGGTGAGGAGGAGCGACATGACGTATCCGAGACTGGACGAGGACGCGCTGCGGGCCATCGACGTACCGGCGCGGCTGGCGGACGGGCTCCGCTCGGGACGGGCACCGGCCGGGGAGGTGACGGTCGCCGCCGCGCTGGCGGCCGACCGGCTCGGCACCCGGCCCCGCTCGCTGACCTTCCTGGCCGAGGTGGTCCGGCGTGGTGGCGTCGGGTACGCGGTCACCCTTCCGGAGCCGCTGCCGACGCCGGAGCAGGCGGCCCTCGCCACCACCTGGCTCGCGGCGGCGGACTCGGTCAGCGAGCGCGGCCCGGGGTACGACGAGACGGTGGCGCGCTGGCTGGAGAACGTCGCCCTGGTCGTGGCGGCCCGCCGGCAGGCCGGTGCCGGTGCGGCGGAGTGAGCCGCACACACGTCGGCGCGGGGGCCAGGTGCGGATGACCCGGGTCAGGAGACCGTCACCGTCCAGGTGACGGTCTCCGAGGCCGCCCTGGCGCTCTCGGTCTGACAGCCCTGGAAGCAGTTGGTCAGGGTGATCGTCACCTGTCCGGGTCGGCGGGCGTCGAAGAGGAAGTAGCGGTTGCCGCCGCCACCGCCGTCCGCCGGACCGAGAATCCGGTCGGTCAGGCTGCCGGAGAGCAGCTCCTCCTCGACCAGCGTCACCACGTCACCGGGCTGGGCTGTGGCGCTCCAGTTGTCGCCGACCGACGGTCCACGGTCCGGAACCTTGAGGGTGAACCTGTCCCCCACCTTCACCGTGGCGGACGTCGCCCGTCGGTCGAGGACCGTGCCGTACCGGGTGTTCCGCCGGATCAGCAGTCCGACGACCGCCGCGACGACGACGGCCACCACCAGCACGACGGCGACGCCGACGAGCAGGAACCCGAGACGCTTGGACGAGGTCACGCCCGGAGACGATACTGCCCGTCGGCTCGCGTCGATGCTCCCGCCCCCGAGCGGTCGGGTCGGGTCGCGTCAGAGCGCGAGCGCCGCCCGCAGGTAGCGCAGGTCGTCCGGCCCGTTCCAGCGGTACGCCGACAACCCGGCGACCCGGGCGCCGCGGATCGCCCGGTCCTCGTCGTCGACGAAGAGGACCCGGGCCGGCGGGGTGCCGATCGCCACGCACGCCTGCTGGAAGTACTCCTTCGAGGGCTTGGCCACCCCCACCCGTGAGGAGTTGACCACCACGTCGATCTCGTCGGTCAGGCCGAGGAGCTTCAGGTCGGCGTCGAGCAGGTCGGTGGCGTTGGTCGCCAGTCCGACCCGTAGCCCGGCGGCCCGGACCTGGCGGACGAAGGCCAACACGTCCGGGTCGACACTGCCCCGGTCCGCCTGCCACGCGTCCACCGCCGCCTGCGCCCGTTCCCGGCCACCGGCCGCGTCCGCCAGGGCGTCGACCACCGCCGCCATCCACTCGGCGTGCCGGATCTGCCCGGTGACCGCCGGTTGGAGCAGCGACCACCGGAAGGCGGTGTCGTGCAGCGCCCCCTCCGGCAGCCCGTGGCGCCGTTCCACCTCGGCGGCGACCCGCGGATCCCACCGGCGCAGGACGCCGTCCAGGTCGACCAGGAGGGCGGTCGGCCGTTCCCGGGGTGGCATCAGTCCTCCTTGTTGGTGTGGAGCCGCTGGCTGATCACCTGCGTGACACCGTTGCGCATCGTCACGCCGTACAGGGCGTCGGCGATCTCCATGGTCCGCTTCTGGTGGGTGATGATGATCAGCTGGCTCTTCGCCCGCAACTGGGCCAGCAGGGTGATCAGGCGACCGAGGTTGACGTCGTCGAGTGCGGCCTCCACCTCGTCCATGATGTAGAACGGGCTGGGACGGGCCCGGAAGATCGCGACGAGCAGGGCGATGGCGGTCAGCGACCGCTCGCCGCCGGAGAGCAGCGACAGCCGCTTGATCTTCTTGCCCGGCGGGCGGGCCTCCACCTCGACGCCGGTGGTGAGCAGGTCGTCCGGGTCGGTGAGGACCAGCCGCCCCTCGCCGCCGGGGAAGAGGACGGTGAAGACCTCCTCGAACTCTCTGGCCGTGTCGGCGAAGGCGCTGGCGAAGATCTCCAGGATCCGCTCGTCGACGTCCTTGACCACGGTGAGCAGGTCCCGCCGGGTCGCCTTGAGATCCTCCAGCTGCTCGGAGAGGAACTTGTACCGCTCCTCCAGCGCGGCGAACTCCTCCAGGGCCAGCGGGTTGACCTTGCCGAGCAGCGCCAGTTCCCGTTCCGCCCTCGCCGCCCGCTTCTCCTGCACCGCCCGGTCGTACGGCACCGGCTCCGGCGCCGGCCGGCCGTCCCGCTCGGCGGCGGCGATCTCGGCCGGGGTCGGCGGGACGGGCTGCTGCGGGCCGTACTCGGCGATCAGCGTCTCCACGTCGAGCCCGAAGTCCTCGGCGGCCTTCGCCTCCAGTTGCTCGATCCGCAGCCGTCGCTCGGCCCGGGCCACCTCGTCCCGGTGCAGTGCGCTGGTCAGCCGCTCCAGGTCGGCGCCGAGCCGCTTGGCCGCACCGCGCACCTCCTGCAGCTCCGCCTCGCAGGCGGAGCGTGCCTTCGCCACCTCGTCGCGGTGCTGTTCGGCGGCGGCGAGCGAGACCGCGAGCCGGGTCAGCGCCTCCCGGGCGCCGATCTCCACCGCGCGGGCGATCGCCGCGCCCCGGGCCCGGGCGGCCCGGCGGGCGGCGGCCCGTTCCCGGGCCGCCCGCTCCGCCGCCGCCTGGCGCAGCAGCGAGTCGGCGCGGCCGGCGATCGAGGCGACCCGCTCCTCGGCGGTCCGGACCGCGAGCCGGACCTCCATCTCGTTCTGCCGGGCCTGCGGCAGGGACGCGGCGATCTCGTCGCGCTCCTCGGTCGACGGTTCGGCGTCGATCGGGGTCGCCTCCGCGACCCGCAGCCGCTCCTCCAGTTCGGCGAGGGCCGCCAGATCCCGTTCCCGGGCCTGCTCGGCGCGGGCCCGGGACTCGGCGAGCCGTTCCATCTCGGCCTTCGCCGACCGGGCGGCGGCGCCGAGCTCGGCGAGCCGGCGGGCGGCGGCGTTGCGCTGTCCCTCGGCCTCGCGCTTGACCGCCGCCGCGGCGGCGACCTCCGCCCTACGCTCGGCCACCTCCTCGCGGGCGGCGGCGAGCTGCTCGCGCAACTCGGCTATGGTCCGCTCGGCGGCGGCCCGCTTCGCCCGGGCCTCCTCGACGGCGGCCTGGACCTCCAGGTAGCTGGGAGCCTTGGCCGAGCCGCCGGCGGCGGTGTAGCCGCCGATGACGTCCCCGTCGGGCGTGACCGCGCGTAGTTCGGGGTGCTCCGCCACGAGTTGCGTCGCCGCCTGCAGGTTGTCGACCAGGACGACGTCGCGCAGCGCCCGGTGCACCGCCGGCCGGATCTCGTCGGGGCAGCCGACCAGGTCCGGCGCCCACCGCGCCCCGGGCGGCAGCGCCGGACGGAGCGCGTCGGCGGAGCCGATCATGCCCGGTCCGGCCTGGTTGCCGATGAGGAACTCGGCGCGCCCGGCGTCGGAGATCCGCAACCAACGCATCGCCTCGGCGGCCTCGTCGACCCCGGCGACCACGACCGCGTCGGCGAGCCCGCCGAGCGCGGCGGCCAGCGCCGCCTCGTGGCCCGGCGCGACGGTGAGCATCCCGGCCAAACCGCCGAGCAGGCCGGGCACCTGCTCGGCGCGGGCCAGCAACGCCCCCGCCCCGTCCTTGCGGCGCAGCCCCATGGCCAGCGCCTCCTCCCGGGCCTTCCAGGTCGCCGCCTCCTTCTCCGCCGCCCGCTCGGCGTCGGAGAGGGTACGCACGGTCGCCGCCGCCGCCTCCTCGGCGGCGACCGCCTCGGCGTACCGGGCGTCGAGTTCGGCGTTGTCCCGGTCCGCCTCGCTGGACTGCTCCGCCACCGCGTCGAGTTCGGCCTGTGCCGCCTCGGCCCGCAGCTGCGCGTCCGCGTAGGCGGCGGCGAGACGTTCGATCTCCTCGGCCGCCGAACTGGTCCGGGCCCGCGCCGAGTTGACCTGCCCAGCCAGCTTGGCGAGCCCCTCCCGCCGGTCGGCGATCGCCTTCGCGGCCGCGACCAGTGCCCGTTCCGCCTCGGCGAGCTGGCGTTCGAGCTGCTGGCGGTGCTCCACCGCCTCGGCGAGCCGGATCTGGTCCTCGACGAGCGCGGCGCGCAGCTCCTCCTCCTGCTCCCGGACCGCCGCGGCCTCGGCCTCCAGCTCGTCCGGATCGCGGCCGAACCGCTCGTCGTCCGGGGTGGCGCTGAGGTGGCGCAGGCGTTCCCGGGCCAGCTGTTCGGTGGACCGGAAACGCTCGGTGAGCGCGGAGAGCCTGTACCAGGTGTCCTGGGCCTGGGCCAGCAGCGGGGCGCTCGCGGCGAGTTCGGCCTCCAGCTCCGCCAGGCGGGTCTGGACCTCGGCGTACTCCCGTTCCACCTCCTCGCGCCGCTGCCGCAGTGCCGCCTCGTCGGCGATCTCCTTGTCGAGCGTGGCCCGGAGCGTGGCCAGGTCGTCGGCGAGCAGGCGCAGCCGGGCGTCGCGCAGGTCGGCCTGGATACCGGCGGCCCGCCGGGCCACCTCGGCCTGCCGGCCGAGCGGCTTGAGCTGGCGGCGCAGCTCCGCGGTCAGGTCGGTGAGCCGGTTGAGGTTGACCTGCATCGCGTCGAGCTTGCGCAGCGCCTTCTCCTTGCGCTTGCGATGCTTGAGGACCCCGGCCGCCTCCTCGATGAACGCCCGCCGGTCCTCCGGCTTGGCGTGCAGTACGGCGTCCAACTGACCCTGGCCGACGATCACGTGCATCTCGCGGCCGATGCCGGAGTCGGAGAGGAGCTCCTGGATGTCGAGGAGCCGACAGGAGTCGCCGTTGATCTCGTATTCGCTCTCACCCGAGCGGAACATCCGTCGGGTGATCGACACCTCGGTGTACTCGATCGGCAGGGCGCCGTCGCTGTTGTCGATCGTGAGCGTCACCTCGGCCCGGCCCAGCGGGGGCCGGCCGGCGGTGCCGGCGAAGATCACGTCCTCCATCTTGCCGCCACGCAGCGCCTTGGCGCTGTGTTCGCCGAGCACCCAGGCGATGGCGTCCACGACGTTCGACTTGCCCGAGCCGTTCGGCCCCACCACACAGGTGATCCCCGGCTCCAGCCGGAACGTCGTGCTGGAGGCGAAGGACTTGAAGCCCTTCACCGTCAGGCTCTTGAGATACACGTTCGCATTCCTCGTCCGACGTGCCGCACCCGGATTGTCGGCCCGCGGACCGCCGGGCGGACTCGCCGCCGGTGTCGATCCGGCGCTTCGGCCCGGCTCGGCGGGGCGTCCCGGCCGGCCGCGATGCGCCCGCCGGGCCCCTGACCGCCGGCTCGATGGCTCGCCTCCGGCGGTTGGGGGACTGGTCGACCCGCAGGGTAACCCAGGCGCAGGTCGGCCACGACTCGCCGCGCGCCGACCAGCGTATCGGATCATCCGGGACCGCTGACGTTCCGGCTGGTCGAGCCGGCACGGCGGGACGGCGTGCGCCTCCGGCACGCGGGTCCGGGCGCAGTCCGGCATACTACGCCCCCGATCCCCGCCGACCCGAATTCGACACCCGACGCGGCACCGCCCGAAACACAAAACTGCGCGCCGCCACGAATGTGTCGGCGCGCGATTTTGTGCGATTCAGTTGTGCCAGACGGGGCGTCGGTTCACCGACGCCCGGAGGTCAGGTCAGCGCGGGCTCGGCCAGCCGGAGCAGGTCATCTGCCTCGGCGACCGCTGCCGCGAGCCGATCGTTCTCGGCGCGCAACCGCGTCGTCTCGAGCTCGAGCGCCTGGACCCGGGCACGTAGTCGAGTGACCTCGTCGAGCAGACGCCGGTCGGGCGCCGCGCCCACGTGGCCGTAGAGGGCCTTCGCCATATCGTCTCCTTGTAATGCGCTGCCGGAAAGGCCGGCCAACGCGCGCCCAACTCGTTCGCGACTCCCCGCCCGCCGAACAAACGCAGGCATGGTCGGGCGCGACTGGCGACATCTCCATAGTGTGCCGATGCCCCGGCTCAGTCAAGTTCCGCCGGATTGGACCACCTGTGTGTCGCGAAGCTCGCAGATCCGGAGGTTGTCGCCGGACCCGCGCCAGATCCCCCGATCGGACACACAGGGTTACACGCCCGTCGATCTCCGGCGCGACACCGGCCTGGCCCCACGGCCTTCCGACGCCTCTGCTCTGCGGCACCTTAGATCTTCCTTAGCCGCGTTGCCCCAGGCCAGAGGGCACGCGTAGCGTCCGCACGGCAGGAGCGGGACGTCGTGGCACCCGGCTCGACCAGCCGGAGCCCGCGGCCGGCGAGACGGAGGAGGCGCGGACGTGCACGGGTGGAACGACCCGGTCGACCGGACCGGGGACGGCAACCCGGTCGACCGGGACGGAGGTGACCCCCGGCCCGCGCCACCGGCCCGACACCCCTTCCCCGACGACGACCGGCGCGCGGCGCACACCGACCGGCTCCTGGCCGAGCTGGGCTTCTTCGAACCGGACAGAGGACAGGACGGACGGGGGCGACGGGCGAGGACACGGGAATCCGCCGCCGGCCCGCGCCGTCGGAACCGGGACGGCACCGCCGTACCTCACCCCGGTGACGCCGCCCGGACCGGCCGGGGCGGGCGTCACCGCCGCCGGAGCCGGGGCCGGGGCCCGGTACTCCTCGGGGTCGTGCTCGCCGCCCTGCTCGGAGCCCTCGGCGCCGGGACAGCCCTGCTGCCGGGCCGCCCGTCCGGCACACCCGCCGGTCTCGGCACCGAGGCGGCGGCACCGGGTGCGGCGGCACCGGGTGCGGCGGTGCCGGGACAGCCGGACGGCGCGGTGCCCCGTCCTGACGTCTCCGCCGACGTCGGCGCCGAGACCGGCCCGACCCCCACCGCCAGCACGGCCCGGCCGAGCCCGAGGCCGAGCGCCACCACCCGGGCCACGCCGGCCCGGACCACCACCAGCCCGACACCGCGTCGGACGACCGCCGGGACGCCGACGAGGTCGAGCGGCGGCGGGAACGAGGGTGGGGGCGGGGAGAGTCAGGAGGCCGCCCAGGTACTCGAGATCGTCAACCGGGAACGCGCCGCGAACGGCTGTGGCCCCGTCGTCATCGACAGCCGGCTCGCCGAGGCGGCCCGGTTGCACAGCCAGGACCAGGCCGCGCACGCCACCATGTCCCACACCGGCAGCGACGGCAGCACGTTCGTGGAACGGGCCCGCCGGGCCGGGTACGACAGTCCGCTCGGCGAGAACGTCGCCGTGGGCTACCCCACCGCCGAGGCGGTCATGGCGGGCTGGATGAACAGCCCGGGGCACCGGGCCAACATCCTCAACTGTGCGGCCCGGGCCATGGGGGTGGGAGTGGCCACCGGCGCCGACGGTCGGCTCTACTGGACCCAGGTTTTCGGCGCCACCGCCTGAGTCCGCCGTACGACCACCGCCGAGGGTGCGCCTGGCCTGCGTGCAGGCGGTCGCGCCACACCCGCCCTGCGGACCCGGGTCAGCGGGCCGGCGTCCGGACGGTACGGGGTCGGGGCTGGCAGCGCGGACAGCTGTACGACGACCGGTTCATGAACGCCTCGCGCCGGATCGGCGTGCCGCAGCGGCGGCAGGGCAGCCCTTCCCGACCGTAGACGTTCAGGTCGCGGGCGAAGTAGCCGCTCTCGCCGTTGACGTTGACGTAGAGGGCGTCGAAGCTCGTTCCGCCCTGGGCGATCGCCTCGCCGAGGACGTCCCGGACGTGGCCGAGCAACCGGGTGATCGTCGGCCCGGTGAGTGTCTCGGTGGGCCGGGTGCCGTGCAGCCTCGCCCGCCACAGCGCCTCGTCGGCGTAGATGTTGCCGACCCCGGAGATCAGGGTCTGGTCGAGCAGCGCCCGCTTGATCTGGGTGCGTCGCCGCCGGACCGCGGCGACGAACCCGGCGTCGGAGAACTCCGGGTCCATCGGGTCCCGGGCGATGTGTGCGATCTCCGCCGGAAGGGTCGCACCGCCGGCGGAGACCGAGAGGCCGCCGAAGGTGCGCTGGTCCACGAAGCGGAGTTGCGTACCACCGTCGGCGAAGGTGAACCGGACCCGCAGATGGGTCTCGTCGGCGGCATCGGCCGGCTGGATCAGCAGCTGTCCGGACATGCCCAGGTGCCCGACCAGCGCGTCCCCGCTGTCCAGCGGAAGCCAGAGGTACTTGCCGCGCCGCCGGGCGCCGACGATCGTCCGCCCGGTGAGGACCCCGGCGAAGTGCTCGGGGCCGGCGAGGTGCCGGCGGATGGCACGGGGATGCCGCACCTCGACGGCGGCGATCCGCCGGCCGGTCACCCAGCGCGCCAGACCGTCCCGAACCGTCTCCACCTCGGGCAGCTCAGGCATGTGTACGACCCCGATCAGCTCGCGGCGCCCTCGGCGCCGCCCGGCTCGACGCCACCGGCACCCGGCTCGGCCGCACCGCCGTCGGCCTCGGCGCCGCCCTCCGGGTCGGCGTTTCGCTCCGACAGGGTACGCCAGGCCGCCTCGGCGGCCCGCTGCTCGGCCTCCTTCTTGCTGCGGCCGTCGGCGCCGCCGTACCGGCGGCCGGCCACCACCACCCAGGCGGTGAAGGTCTTGGCGTGGTCGGGTCCCGCCTCGTCGATCCGATACTCCGGGACGCCGAGCCCGAGTGCGGCGGTCAACTCCTGGAGGCTGGTCTTCCAGTCCAGCGCCGCGCCCCGCCCGGCCGACTCCTTCATCAGCGGGTCGAAGAGTCGGTGGATCACGGTGGAGGCGGTGTCCAGCCCGTACTGGAGATAGATCGCCCCGAGCAGGGCCTCCAGGGTGTCGGCGAGGATGCTCGCCTTGTCCCGGCCCCCGGTGGCCTCCTCGCCCTTGCCGAGCAGCAGGTACGGTCCGAGGCCGACCGGGCCCAGCCGGCGGGCCACGTCGGCCAGCGCGCGCATGTTGACCACGCTCGCCCGCAGCTTCGCCAGCTGCCCCTCGGGCAGGTCGGGGTGGTTGTGGAAGAGCGCGGTGGTGATCACGACGCTGAGGACGGAGTCACCGAGGAACTCCAGCCGCTCGTTGGTCGGCAGGCCGCCGTTCTCGTACGCGAACGAGCGGTGGGTCAGGGCCCGCTCCAGCAGCTCCGGGTCCAGGGCGACGCCGAACGCCTCCTCCAGGTGCGTGATCGGCGGTCGCCGCCGCTTCTCCTTGGTCATCGCCTCTCCTCGCTCTGCTCGTAGCCGTGGCCCGGGCAACCGAGCTGGCCGTCTCGCGCGTCGTCCTCGCTCATGCGCCTACCTCGGTGTCGGTGGTGCGGATGGCCCCGTCCAGTTCGGCGAGCAGGGTCACGACCGCCGGAATCACCCGGCGGCGGTGCAGGTGGGCGGCGAGCGCTATGCCGGAGGCGACGTCGTCGTCCCGGGCCGCGCCGTGGCAGACCACCACGACCCCGGCGACGCCGAGCAGGGCGGCGGCGCGGGGGACACCGAGACCGGCGGGCGCGCCCCCGGCCAGCGCGTACGCCCCCTCGATCCCCTTGAGCAGGACGTTTCCGGTGAACCCGTCGGTGACGACCACGTCGGCCCGCGTGCCGGAGGCGACGTCGTACCCCTCGACGAGTCCGACGTAGCGGGCGCCGGCCGGTAACGCCTGTACGGCGAGGGCCGGCTCGGCCGCCCGGCGGGCCCGGTCGCCCTTGCCGGGTTCGGTGCCGATCGAGAGGAGGCCGACCCGGGGCTGGACCACGTTGTGGGCGACCGCGGCGTACGCCGCGCCGAGGACGGCGTGCCGGGTCAGCGTCGTCGGTCGCGCCTCCAGCGAGCCGCCGACGTCCAACAGTGCGACCGGGCCGCTGAGGGCCGGCAGGGTGGCGACCAACGCGGGGCGACGCGTGCCGGGCCAGCGGCCGAGGCCGAGGACGGCGGCGGTGACCGTGGCAGCGGTCGAACCGGCCGAGACGACGGCGTCGGCCGCCCCCTCGACGACGGCGGCGACCGCGGCGCCGACGGTGCTGGTCGATCGGGCGAGGGTGGCGGCGTCCCCGGTCAGGGCCGCGGCACGGCGGACCGGCCGGACCGCGATCCGGTCGCGGTCGGCGGGGCGGAGTGCGGCAACCAGCCCGTCGGCTACCTCGGGGGGGCCGACGAGTAGCAGACGCAGATCCGGGTCGGCGTTGAACGCCCGCAGAGCGCCGTCAACCACGACGGCGGGAGCATCGTCCCCGCCGAGGAGGTCGACGGCGATCCGCACGGTACCCGGCTCCACGGGTACGCCGGCCGCCGGGCGGCGGTCGGCGTCGACGGGAGCCGGCACACCGGGCAGTCGCCAGGGCGTCTGCGCCGCCCGACCGGAGGTCGGAGGCGTCACACGCGTTCCGGATCAGACCTCGATGACCTGGCGGCCGTTGTAGGTACCGCAGACGGTGCAGGCCGCGTGCGGCAGCTTGGGCGACTTGCACTGCGGGCAGGCCACGGTCGGGACCGCCGTGGTCTTCCACTGCGCCCGGCGGGACCGGGTGTTGCTGCGCGACATCTTGCGCTTGGGGACGGCCACGGTTCTTCCTACTCCTCTTGACGGATCAGTTGCGACAGGCCTGCCCAGCGGGGGTCGAGCTGCTGGTGGCTGTGGTCGGCCGGCAGCTCGTCCCGGTGCACCCCGCACTCGGGGCACAGTCCCGGGCAGTCCCGGCGGCACACCGGGTTGTTCGGCAGCGCGAGCACCACCGCGTCCCGGAGCGCCGGTTCCAGGTCGATCAGGTCGCCCTGCATCCGGCCCACCTCGAACTCGTCGGCGGTCTGGTCCGTGGTGCTGTCCTCGTAGGCGTACAGCTCCTGGATGGTGACGACCAGCGAGTCGGTGATCGGGCGCAGGCAGCGACCGCACTCCCCCTCGACGGGGCCGGTGACGGTCCCGGAGACCAGGACACCCTCGGACACCGACTCAAGCCTCAGGTCGAGGCTCAGGTCGGCGCCCTCCGGCACACCGATCAACTCCAGGCCGAGGTCCGCCGGTGCCGGCACCGTCCGTTCGACCGTACGCAGGTTGCCAGGTCGGCGCGGCAGGTCCGTCGTGTCGAGGACCAGCGGCGACCTGGGATCCAGGTTGGTCGGCGGATGCTTGGGCATAGTCAGACTCCGGCCTGTGCGAGACCGCCGAATCACGTTACCCGAGCAGCGGGCGCAGCGTCGAACCGGGTCGCCGCCCCGGCGCCCCGGACCGGCGTGTCGGCCCCGCGGCGAGCCGGACAGACCGGGTCAGAACGGCAGGGGCCGCTCGTTCTCCTCCGCCGCGAACGAGCCGATCTCCCGCAGGGCGTGCATCTTGTCCCGGCCGCGCTCGATGGAGGCGAGCGCCCTGGTCAGGAACTGTTCGAAGTTGGCCAGTGCCGTGTCGACGTAGTCGTCGACCTCCTCGCGGAGCCGCTGGGCCTCGGCCCGGGCCTCCGCGATGATCCGGGCGCCCTCGTGCTCGGCGGAGACCGTGATCTCGTTGACCGAGACGAGCCGGGCGTGTTCCGCCTCGCCCTCGCTGATGATCCGTTCCGCCTCGCGCTTGCCGGCCTCGACGATCTTGTCGCGTTCCTCCAGCAGTGCCGCGGCCCGGCGCAGTTCGACAGGCAGCTCGGCACGCAGTTCCTCCAGGGCGGCGATCAGCTCGGCGCGGTCGATCACGGCATTGTTGCGGGACATCGGGACGGAACGTGCCGCCTCCACCATGCCGATGATCTCGTCTATGCGATCGAGCGGGTCCACCGGTACCTCACTCCCGTCGTTGCTTCGGTCGACCTACATGATGAGGCGTCGGACCGGGTTGTTGCCCACCATGATGCGGTGCGGCCTCCCGCCGAGGTCCGACCGGCCCGGGGCCGGCGCGTCGCACGCCCGACGCCGCTGGTCACGGCCCGCCTCCGAAACAACCTCGACCCGCCTTCCCGACGGTCGCCTCCCCCACGGCCGGGGCCGGTACCGTCCGGCGCGGACCGCGGGACGACGCGCGTCGCGCGCGACGGCGGGTCACCGACCGGGTACGGCGCCCTCCGGTGTCGAGGCTCAGGTGCCGGGACGCAGCCGTTCCCGCAGCCGCTGCCGGACCACGTCCGGCACGTGCGGCGAGACGTCGCCACCCCACTTCGCCACGTCCTTGATCAGGCTGGACGAGAGGAACGAGTACTCCGGGCTGGTCGGCATGAAGAGGGTCTCCACCCCGGCGAGCCCGATGTTCATCTGGGCCATCTGCAGCTCGTACTCGAAGTCGCTGACCGCGCGCAGTCCTCGGACCACCACCCTGGCCTGCTGGGCCCGGCAGAAGTCCACCAGCAGGCCCTGGAACGCGGCGACCCGGACGTTGCCGTAGGAGGTGATCACCTCGCGGAGCATGTCGAGCCGCTCCTCGATGGTGAACAGGCCACGCTTGGACTCGTTGATCAGCACCCCGACGATCACCTCGTCGAAGAGCCGACTGGCGCGACCGATGATGTCGAGATGTCCGTTGGTGACCGGATCGAACGAGCCGGGACAGACCGCGCGTCTCATGATCGGCGACCGTACCAGAGAGTGGTCTCGCCGTAACGGCGGGTTCGTCGCTCGGTGAGCCCCGGCACCCACGACACCGGGGGCGTGCGGCTCGACCGTTCCAGCACCACCAGGGCATCCTCGGCCAGCCAGCCGTTGCCGAGCAACGCCTCCTGCACCGCGACGAGTTCCGCGTCCGACACGGCGTACGGCGGGTCGGCGAAGACCACGTCGTACGGGCCACCGTCGGGCGCGGTGGCGAGCACCTGGGCGACCGGGGCGGTCACCAGCCGGGCGGTGCCGGTGAGGCCGTTCGCCGCCGACGGCCGCGCCAGGGCGAGGTTCTCCCGGATCACCCGGGCGGCACGGGGGTCGGACTCGACCAGCAGCACCTCGGCGGCACCCCGGGACAGCGCCTCCAGCCCGACGGCACCGGTACCGGCGTACAGGTCGACGAAGCGGGCACCGTCGAGGTCGAGGAACGACCCGATCGTGCTGAACAGGGCCTCCCGGACCCGGTCACTGGTCGGCCGGGTCCGCGAGCCGGGTGGCGCGAGGAGCCGCCGCCCACCGAGCACCCCGGCGACGATCCGGGTCATCCTGTTGCCGCCTTCCGCATTCCTTCGACGCCATGCGACACTCCCTCGACGCTACGCGACAGCCGTGATCATCCTCCCGGCGGTGCCGCACCACCCCGACAGTCGGGCCGGTCGGCCGAGCGAGGCGAAAGGCCGACCGATTGGGTGCCACAGGCCAGACAAAGAGACACGCCAGGCACACAGAGGGAGATAACACAGTCACACAACGTCCATCAATCATCTCAGATTCACAACATCATCGTTAGGAGGCCGTCAAGGGTGTTTTCGCGGCAGCGCAATCGATAAGGTCTGGCGCTGTGCCGGCTGTGGTTTGCCGGCAGGAGACGTCGGAAGGCGGATATTCGCAGGGTCGAGCGCCATTACGACGCCCCCCATTCCGCCGGTTCCACGTCTTACCGTGACGCCCTATCCCTCAGGAGCACGCGTGATCCGTCCAAAGTCCCCGATGCGGCGCGCCCTCGCCGTCACCGCTGGCGTGTTGATCGGCGCCGCCGGAGCGGTGACCCTCGGCGCCCCGGCGTACGCCCACCACCCCGAGATCTACGGCACCTACTGCAAGGTCGAGGGGACCAAGACCTACGAGTTCAGCTGGACGGTCTACAACAGCGAAACGGACATCACCGGCACCATCCTCAAGGTGCAGCCGAAGGATGTCGGCGACATCAAGGTCGGCGCCATCCTCCCGAAGAAGGGCGACGGCCCGCTCACCGGCACCGAGACCCGCACCGCCAGCGGCCCCGGCGGGCTCAACACCAGCCTCACGGTCAAGGCGCAGTGGAAGCGCCAGAAGCTGACCATCACCGAGGAGCGCACCGTCAAGGCGAAGGACAAGGGGAAGTGCGCGAAGCCCACGCCTCCGACGACCCCGCCGACCACGCCTCCGACGACCCCGCCGACCACGCCTCCGACGACCCCGCCCACCGAGCCGCCGACCACGCCGCCGACGACCGAGCCTCCGACCACGCCGCCGACCACCGAGCCGCCGGCGACCCAGACCCCGGAGCCGACCCCGTCGGTGACGCCGGAGCCGGTCGAGCCCGTGCTGACCAGCGAGTCCACCTGCGACCAGGTGACCTTCACGCTGGAGAACCCGACCGACGAGACCATCAGCATCACCTTCACCCCGAACCAGGGCGAGCCGAAGACCCTGACCGTGGAGTCGGGCAAGACCGGCAGCGTGTCGTTCCCGGCCGCCGAGGGCCTGGTCATCACCCCGAGCATCGGTGACGAGAAGGGCGAGCCGTTCACGTACGAGAAGCCCGAGGACTGCACCTCGGGTGGTGGCGGTGGTGACCTGCCGCTGACCGGTGCCGCCGTCGGTGGCATCGCGGCCGGCGCCGTGCTGCTGGTCGCCGCCGGTGTCGTGCTGTACATCGTGGCGCGCCGCCGCCGGGTGACCTTCACCGCCTGATCGGCAGCAGCCGCGACACCTGAACCACGCGCCTGAGGGCGCGCCGGCCGGAGACGGTCGGCGCGCCCTCGGTCTTTCTCCGGGGCGTACCGACTTCCGGGTCGTAACGGCGGAGGCGGACGCACCGGCGTGACGAACGACCGACTCGCCGGGCACGCATGGCGCCGGGGCGCCCGACCTTCGGTCGGCCGGGGCTGGAAGATGTTCCGGCGTGACATCGCCCACATTGCGACGAAGCGGTTACACCATTTCGGCGATGCAGTTACGCGCCGCCTCCGATTTGGAGACCGGACGCACCCGCCCGATTTGGCCACCCGAACCGGAAATCGGACGGCCGCCCCGCCGCACCACTCACGCGTCAGCCCACTCGCGCGCCCTTCCGGGGCGGGTGGCTCAATCGACCAGACGACGATGGCGGCCAATGTGTCGGAGTGCCGACACATTCCGCGGCGTGGCACCGGCCCGCGGACACAACCTGATCTATGGATGGGCCGGTCCCCCGGTCAGCCCTTTTCCAGGTATCCGGCCCGATCGGCGTCGACCAGGGTGGCCACCGAGGCGGCCAGCGCCGGATGCCGGGTCAACTCCGGATCCTCCTCGATCAGCGCGATCGCCTCGGCCCGGGCGTCCCGGATCAACTCGGCGTCGCGCAGCAGTGACAACAGACGCAGGTGCGACCGCCGGCCAGACTGGGCCGCGCCGAGGACGTCACCCTCCCGCCGCTGTTCCAGGTCGAGTTCGGCGAGCCGGAACCCGTCGGTGGTGGAGGCGACCGCGTCGAGGCGTTCCCGGGCGGGTGTGCCCTCGACCGCCTCGGTGACCAGCAGACACAGACCCGGCGCGGAACCCCGGCCGACCCGGCCGCGCAGCTGGTGCAGTTGGGACACCCCGAACCGGTCCGCGTCGAGCACGACCATCATGGTGGCGTTCGGGACGTCGACCCCGACCTCGATCACCGTGGTCGCCACCAGGACGTCGAGCTCCCCGGCGGCGAACGACCGCATCACCGCGTCCTTCTCGTCGGCCGGCAGCCGGCCGTGCAACACCCCGATCCGCAGCCCGTGCAACGGCCCGTCGGCCAGCAGCGGCGCCACCTCGGTCACCGCCAGCGGCGGCCGCCTCGCGTCCCCGCCCGGCTCCCCGGAGACACCCGTACCCCCCACCTCCTCGGCGGTCGCCGCCTGGTCGCCGATGCGGGGGCAGACGACGTACGCCTGGTGGCCGGCGGCAACCTCCTCGCGCAACCGACGCCAGGCCCGGTCGAGGTACGCCGGCTTCTCCGTCGCCGGCACCACGTGCGAGGCGATCGGCGAGCGCCCGCGCGGCAGCTGGGAGAGGGTGGAGACCTCCAGGTCGCCGTAGACGGTCATCGCGACCGTACGCGGGATCGGCGTCGCGGTCATCACCAGCACGTGCGGCGGCTGCCCGGCCTTGGCGCGCAGCGCGTCCCGCTGCTCGACACCGAACCGGTGCTGCTCGTCGACCACCACCAGACCGAGGTCGGCGAAGTCGACACCCTCGTACAGCAGGGCGTGGGTGCCGACGACGATGCCGGCCTCCCCGGTGGCGACCGACTCCAGCACACGGCGCCGGGCCGCCGCGCCGAGCGACCCGGTGACCAGGGCGAGCCGGGTGCCGTGCGGGTCGCCGTCCAGCTCGCCGCGCCGGCCGAGCGGCCCGAGCAGGTCGAGCATGCCCCGGTAGTGCTGCGCGGCCAGCACCTCGGTGGGGGCCAGCAGCGCGGCCTGGCCGCCCGCGTCGACGACCTGGAGCATGGCCCGCAGCGCGCAGACGGTCTTGCCGGAGCCGACCTCGCCCTGCAGCAGCCGGTGCATCGGGTGCGCGGCGGCGAGGTCGGCGGCGATCTCCTCGCCGACGGCGCGCTGCCCCGCCGTCAGCTCGTACGGCAGCCGGGCGTCGAAGGCGGCGAGCAGTCCGTCGTCGCGGCGCGGCCGGGGACGGGCCGGCCAGGCCGCCGCCCGGCGCTTACGCTGCGCCAGGGTGAGCTGGACGGCGAAGGCCTCGTCCCACTTCAGCCGCCGCCGGGCCCGGTACAGCTCCTCCCTGCTCGCCGGGCGGTGGATGTCGCGCAGCGCCGTGGCGAGCCCGACCAGGTCACGGCTTGCCCGAACCGTGGCCGGTAGCGGGTCCTCGGGGAGGGTGACGGTGTCCAACACCACCCGGACACACCGGGCGATCACCCAGGTCGGCACCGCCGCCACGGCCGGGTACACCGGGATCAACGTCCCGGCGAACTCCTCGATCTCGTCGCCGGTGACCGGGCCGACGGCGCCGGCCGGGGCGTCGCCCGCCGCCTCCGGTCCGGCGTCACCCTCGCCACCGACCGGCCCGTCGGCCAGCAGGACGTACTCCGGGCCGTTGAGCTGGCGCCTGCCCCGGAACTCGGTCACCTTGCCGGCGAAGAGCCCCCACCGGCCGGGCCGCAGGTCGCGTTCCCGCCACGCCTGGTTGCCGAAGAAGGTCAGGGTGAGCAGCCCGCCGGAGTCGTCGCCGACGGTCACCTCCAGCAGGTTCCCACGCCGCTGCCGCATCGGGCGCACGACCGTCCTGCGCACCTGGGCGAGGACGGTGACCTGCTCCCCCACCACCAGCGAACGGATGTCGGTGTGCTGGCCGCGCTCGTCGTAGCGGCGTGGGAAGTGGTAGAGCAGGTCACCCGCGGTGTGCAGGTCGAGGTGATCGGCGAGCGCCCTGGCCGTCTTGTCGCCGACCAGCTTCCGCAGCGGGGTCTCCAACCCGACCCGGTCCGCCGCCCCGGTCATTCCCGTCCTCCGTAGCCGCCTCGACTCCGACCCGCGTCGGCGTCACTCGACGCCGACCCGCAAGGGATAGAACGGCTGGCCGCCCGTGTAGTGGTGTACCTCGACGAACGGCCACCGCCGAGTCAGGTGCGCCCGGAGCGCGTCGGCCAGCCCGGCGGGGGCGTCGGCGCCGAACAGCAGGGTCACCAGCTCCCCGCCACCGCCGAGCATCCGGTCCAGCAGTTGCCGGCAGGTCGCCTCCAGGTCGTCACCGACGAGATGCACCTCACCGTCGACCAGCGCCAGGACGTCGCCGGGCCGGCAGGGTCCCGCGACGGTCAGCGCCTCCTGGGTGGCGTGGCAGACCTCGGCGTACCGGCAGGCACCGGCCGCCTCCGCCATCGCGATCACGTCGTCGGCGAAGCGCCGGGACGGGTCACGGACCGCCAGCGCGGCGAGCGCCTGCACCGGCGACCGGGTGGGGACCACGCTGACCTGGATCCCGAGCGCCTCGGCCCGCTCGGCCACGGCCCGCGCCACCGCCTGGGTGTCCGGGTCGTTGGGCAGCACCACCACCTGCCCGGCGCCGGTCGACCGGATCGCGGCCAACAGATCCTCGGCGGACGGTTCCGGTGCCAGCACGGTGGCACCCTCGGCGGCGAGGATCTCGGCCAGGCCGGGGCCGTCGGCCACCACCACCGCCGCCCGTCCGCCGGCGCCGGCCCCGGGCTGCCCGGTGGTCTCCCGTCGCGCCGCGTCGGCAACCGTCCCGGCCGGGCCCGGGAAGCCCGGCTCGTCCGCGAACCGGGTCACCGAGATCCGGTACGGCCGCCCGGCCACCACGCCGGCCTCGATCGCCGCCCCGACGTCGTCGACGTGGACGTGGACGTGCCAGGTGGCGGTCGCGCCCTGCCCGCGGTCGCCGGCCACCACGAGCGAGTCCCCGAGCCGGGCCAGTTCCGTCCGGAGCCGGTCCACCGCCTCGGGCTCGGCGTCGAGGAGGTACTGCACCTCGTACGCGTACCCGGGGGAGCCGGCCGGTCGGGTGGCGGTGGCGTGTGGGGCCGGGCCGGGCGGGGCGGGACACCCGGCGGCACGGTCGTCCGCGACCGCCTCGACGAGGGCGTGGAGCAGGAGGCAGAGCCCGCGCCCGCCGGCGTCGACGACCCCGGCGGAGGCCAGGGCCGGCAACTGCTCCGGGGTACGCGCCAGCGCCTGGTCGGCGGCGGTCGCGGCGGCCCGGGCCGCCGTGGGCAGGTCCGCCTGTTCCGCGCCGGTCGCCGCCGCCTCGACGACGGTGAGCAGGGTCCCCTCGACCGGCACGGCCACGGCCGCGTACGCGGCGGTGGCGGCGGCCCGCAGCCCGCCCGCCAGTGCCCGCCCCCGGACCACCGGCACGTCGGCGAGGGCGTCGGCGAGCCCGCGCAGGATCTGCGACAGGATCGCGCCGGAGTTGCCCCGGGCGCCGAGCAGCGCGCCCCGGGCCAGATGTCGCAGCACCCGGGCGTGTGCGAAGCCTCCGGTGTCCGCCCCGTCGTGGCCGTCGCCGCCGTCGTCACCGGCCGTGGTCGGCGCCCCCGGCCCGCCGGCCGCCCGCGGCCTGTCCGGCGGCGCGGGCAACGCCTCCCAGGCCGAGGTCAGCGTGAGCAGCAGGTTCGTGCCGGTGTCCGCGTCCGCCACCGGATAGACGTTGAGTCGGTTGATCTCCTCCCGGTGCCGGTGGAGCACCCTCAGCCCGCCCGCGCACCACCGGCGCAGGGCAGCGGCGTCGAGGGTCTGCGACACGGCGAGAAGCCTACTGGCGACCACCGACACCACACCCGGGCCGGCGTCGATCACGTCCGGCCCGCGGAGCGGTGGAGCCGGTTGGCTGGGTGTTCCGGGCGTCGGGTAACCTGAGCGGGTTGTCTCGCGGCACCCTGCCGGCGACCAGACGGACGATCAATTCAGGAGTATCCCGTGGCTAGCGTGTGCGACATCTGTGGCAAGGGGCCCGGCTTCGGCCACAACGTGTCCCACTCGCACCGGCGGACGAACCGCCGCTGGAACCCCAACATCCAGTCGGTGCGTACGCCCGCGGGTGGCGGCACTACCCGCAAGCTCAACGTCTGCACCTCGTGCATCAAGGCCGGCAAGGTCGTCCGCGCCTGACCACGCCATGACGCACAGCTAGCCGCCGGGGCAGGTGCCCCGGCGGCTACCCGCCTGGTCGGGCCGGCCACCTGGTGGAACCGCGCCTGGTCGAGCCGGGTGCCCGGTCAGGCCGGGCGACGCTTCCGCACGGTGTCGACGACCGGGCCGACAGCGGTCGGCCGACCCGTCACAGCCACCGCACCCCGTGGCGGTGCCGCATCGGGGCGTGGCACCCGGCGGGCCGGCTCGGCGACGGCCGGTCGGGATCACAGCCAGCGGCCGAAGGAGAGCACGCCCGGCGAGTCGCGGTAGTAGCCGAAGTCGGGGATCCGTTCGAACCCGCTGCTCTGGTAGAGCGCGACCGCCTCGGGCTGCCGGTCGCCACACTCCAGGATCAGCCGTCGCCGCCCGTGCCGGCGGGCGGAGTCACCGACCGCCGCCAACACCGCCCGGGCGATTCCCCGGTTCCGGGCCTCCGGTACGACGTACATCCGCTTCAGCTCGGCTGTCTCCCCGGTGTCGCCGTGCGAGCGCCAGCCGGCGCAGCCGACGGGCTCGCCGTCCAGGTACGCGACCAGAAACGTCCCGGCCGGTGGCTCGAACTCGCTGGCCGCGACCGGGGTCTCGTCGCCGGTGCCGCCGTACCGTTCGGCCAGGTCGGCCAGTGCGGCGGTGATCAGGCGCTGCGCCACCGCGGAGTCGTACCGTTCCTCCCGGATCTCCAACCCATCCACGCAGTGAAGGGTAGGACCGTCTCCCCCCGCCCACCCCACCGCCGTGTGCGCGTGTGACGAGGATTCCGGATTCGCGTCGCGGAATCAGCGGAAGTGGTCCCAGCCGGCCGGGCCCTGGTACGGCCGCCCGTCCACGGTCACCCCGACCCCGTGTACCACGTGGCCGATGCGGCGCCAGCCGGAGGGAAGCGGCTGGTCCTCGGGGAAGGTGGCGGCGATGGCGTGGTCGTCGCCACCGCCGAAGACCCAGGCGTACGGGTCGACCCCGAGCGCGTGCGCGGCGTCGCGCATCTGGTCCGGGATCTCGAACGCCGAGCCGAGCAGGTCGATCCCGACCCGGCTCGCCGTCGCGATGTGCCCGAGGTCGGCGATCAGCCCGTCCGACACGTCGATCATGGCGGTGGCGCCCAGCCGGGCCGCCTGCGGCCCGGCCCCGTAGGGCACCTCGGGCCGCCGGTACGCCTCGACCAACACCTTCGGGCTGCGGAAGCCGCGTGACAGGACGGTGTAACCGGCCGCGGCGTAGCCGAGCCGGCCGGCGAGCGCCACGACGTCCCCGACCCGGGCGCCGCCGCGTACCACGGGAGCCCGACCGCCGAGGTCGCCGAGTGCGGTGACCGCGATGGTGAGGGTGGGACTCGCCGAGATGTCGCCGCCCACCACGCTCGCCCCCACCTTCGCCGCCTCCGCGCCCAGGCCGTCGGCGAGCCCTTCCGCCCACCGCACGTCCAGATCCGGCGGCATACAGAGCGCGACCAGCAGCGCGGTCGGCACCGCGCCCATGGCGACGACGTCGGCCAGGTTCGCCGCCGCCGCCCGGTGTCCCACGTCGACCGCGCTCGACCAGTCCCGTCGGAAGTGCCGCCCCTCGACCAGGACGTCGGTCGACGCGACCACCCGGGCGTCCGGGGCGTGGACGACCGCGGCGTCGTCGCCCGGCCCGAGGAGGGTGGCCGGTCCGTTTCCCAACCGCGCCGTCACCCGGTCGATCACACCGAACTCACCGGCCTGCGCGACACTCACCCCAGCCTCCCACACCCCGTCGGGCCGCCGACTCGATCGCTCACCGTGTCCCCCTCGACCACCCATCGAGATCCGGCCTGCTCCGTACGGTATTTTCACGGGCGAGCCGCTCAGCGGAGGACGGGAGGCCGGTGGTGGTCCAGGCGTACATCCTCATCCAGACTGAGGTCGGAAAGGCACGTGACGTGGCCGCACAGATCTCGGATATTCCGGGTGCCGTCCGCGTCGATGCGGTCACCGGACCGTACGACGTGGTGGTCCTCACCGAGGCGCACACCGTGGACGAGTTGGGCAAGATGATAGTCAGCAAGGTGCAACTCGTGCCCGGCATCACCCGCACCGTGACGTGTTCCGTGGTGAGGCTGTAGATGGCGCAGGTCACCGGGGCGGATCGGACGGACACGCCGGCCGGCGACCGGACGGACCCCGCCACCCCACCGCGCCCGGCGCGCGGTGACCGCACCACCCGCCAGGCCGCGCTCTGGGCGACCGTGGTCGCGCTGCCGCTGACCCTGCTGGTCGGCGTACTCGCCATCGCCCAGCTCAGTCCCGACCCGCCGGACGACGCGGCGACCTCACCGACCCCGGCCCGTCCCCAGTCGACCGCGCCGGTGGAGATGCCCGCACCCGCTCTCGCCGACCGTCCGGCCACCCTCTGCCGGGCGCTGCTGTCCCGGCTGCCGGCCACGCTGCGCGGGCTGAACCAGCGGCCGGTCACCGCGGGTGCGGAGCAGAACGCCGCGTACGGCGATCCCGCCGTCACCCTGGCCTGCGGCGTGCCGGCGCCGACGTTCGCCCCGGACGCGCAGCTGTGGGTGGTGAACGGGGTCTGCTGGCTGCCCGAGCAGGGCGCCGACGGCCTGCGACTGACCACGGTGGACCGTGAGGCGCCGGTCCGACTGCATGTGCCGACGGGGCAGTCCCAGACCCTGGAGTGGGCGGCCCCGGTCTCCGAGTCCATCGTCTCCTCGGTGCCGTCGGTGCCGGACCCGCCCTCCGGCTGCGTCTTCTGAGGCTTCCCGCCGGCGTGAGGCGGCCCGCCGGCTCCGTGGGCCGACCCCGCCGACCCCGCCGCGTCAGTGCAGGCCGGTACCCCGTCGCAGCGCGGTCCGGATGAGGCGGCTCACCAGTTTCGGGTACTCCAGGCCGCTTGCCGCCCACATCTGCGGAAACATCGAATTCGGGGTGAATCCGGGCATCGTGTTGATTTCGTTGAGGTAGATGTCCAGTTCCGGGGTGACGAAGAAGTCGACCCGGGCCAGCCCGGCGCAGTCCAGTGCGGTGAAGGTCCGGCAGGCGTACTCCTGCACCTGCCGGGTGACGCGTTCGGGAAGGTCGGCCGGGATGTCGTACTCACAGCCGTCGAGGTACTTGGCCTCGAAGTCGTAGAAGTCGTGCTCGGCAACCCTGATCTCGGCCAGCAGCGAGGCCTCCGGGCCGCCGCCGGCCTCCGCCTCCAGCACACCGCACTCGATCTCCCGGCCGACGATCGCCGCCTCGACCAGCACCTTCGGGTCGACCTGCCGGGCCGCGGCGACCGCCGCGTCCAGGTCGGCCCAGTCGGAGACCTTGGTGATGCCGACCGAGGATCCGGCCCGGGACGGTTTGACGAAGACGGGCAGCCCCAGCCGTTCCTTGTCCTCCTCGGTCAGGCTGACCCCGCTGCGCAGCACGACGTACGGGCCGACCGGGATCCCCTCGGCGGCGGCGAGCTTCTTGGTGAACTCCTTGTCCATCGCCGCGGCCGAGGCGAAGACGTTGGCGCCGACGTACGGGATGCCGGCCATCTCGAGCATCCCCTGGATGGTGCCGTCCTCGCCGTAGGCGCCGTGCAGGACCGGAAAGACCACGTCGACGTCGGCGAGCACCCGCGGCCCGGCGGCCGGGTCCAGCACCATCAGCCCGTTGCCGGTGGGGTCGGCGGGCAGCACGACCGCGGATCCGGCCGCGGCGGTGATCTCCGGCAGGCGGCGTCCGTCGATGGCGAGGGAGCTCGGGTCGCCGTCGGTCAACACCCACTGACCCGCCCGGGTGATGCCGACCGGGAGTACGTCGTACTCGTCGGGGTCGAGCGCGGCGAGGATGCTGCCCGCGCTGACGCAGGAAATCGCGTGCTCGGGGCTTCGACCGCCGAAGACGACGGCCACGCGGATCTTGCCTGGGGTGGTCACTTCGGTCACCTTTCCTTCGCGTCGCGTTCCTCGCGTCCGTCGCGTGGCCGGTCGTCGCGCGCCGTCGGCCGTCGCACCGCGTGGGGTCGGCCGCACCGCGTGGCGTCGGCTCGTCGCGCCCGGTCGGGCCCGGCACCTACGCTCCCCGTGGGCTCACCGGCTGACCCTACTCTGCGTGTCCGCCGCCCGGGTCCACGCCCCGTTTCGGCGCGGAAAAACCTCTTTCCTAGTGGCATCTCTGACACGGAACGTGATCCTGTGCTCGGTGACGGGTGAGGCTTGCGCCGGTTGGGGTGACGGGACATCGCCAGTGTGACGGCCGCCGTCTAGGCTGCAGGACTTGTGAACTCCGATTCGGTCATCGCCAGTCTCACCGCCGCCGTCGAGGCGAATCCGGACGATGTACCGCTGCGGCTGCACCTGGCCGGGATGCTGCTGGACGCGGGTCGCTCCGGCGAGGCGATCGCGCACATCGGGCAGGTGCTCGCCCGGAACCCACAGGACGCGGAGGCCCAGCGGCTGATGGGGCGGGCGCTCGGCGCGGGCGTGGCCCCGGCCGCACCCGCAGGCGGTGCGTCGGCCGGGCCGGCGACCGCGGCATCCCACCCGGCGCGACCGGCCGAGCCACCGACGCAGACCCCGGCCCCACCACCGCCACCGGCCGAGCCACCGACGCAGACCCCGGCCCCACCGCCGCCGCCGGCCGGCACCGGCGGCCGCTCCGAGGACCCGTTGGCCGCCTACGAGAAGGAGTTGGCCGACGTGGTGCCGCCGAGGTTCGTCCCGGCCAGCGACGAGCCGGAGCCGGTGGCCGGTGAGCACGACCGGATCTTCGACGTGGAGGTCTCCACGGTCCGGCTCGCCGACGTCGGCGGGATGGCCGAGGTCAAGGAGCGGCTGGAGCTGGCCTTCCTCGGTCCACTGCGCAACCCCGAACTGCGCAGGTTGTACGGCAAGAGCCTGCGCGGCGGACTGATGCTCTACGGCCCGCCGGGCTGCGGCAAGACCTTCCTGGCGCGGGCGATCGCCGGCGAGATGGGGGCGAAGTTCGTCTCGCTGTCGATTGTGGACGTGCTCGACATGTGGATGGGCAACTCCGAGCGGAACCTGCACGAGCTGTTCCAGACCGCCCGCCGCAACGCCCCGTGCGTGCTCTTCCTCGACGAGGTGGACGCGCTCGGGCACAAGCGGTCCAAGATGACCTCCAGCAACCTGCGGACCATCGGCAACCAGCTGCTCGCCGAGCTGGACGGCATGGAGGGCAACAACGAGGGCGTCTTCGTGCTCGCCGCCACCAACGTTCCCTGGGACGTCGACCCGGCGCTGCGCCGGCCCGGCCGACTCGACCGGGTGTTGCTGGTCCTGCCTCCGGACCCCCCGGCCCGGGCCGCGATCCTGCAGTACCATCTCCGGGACCGGCCGATCGCCAACATCGACCTCCGGCGCATCGTGAACGCCACCGAGGACTTCTCCGGCGCGGACCTGGCTCATCTCTGTGAGTCCGCCGCCGAGTACGCGATGGCGGACTCGATCCGCCGGGGTGAGGTACGCATGATCGAGCAGCGCGACTTCGACCGGGCGTTGAAGGATGTGCGTCCGTCGACCAAGCCGTGGTTCGCGACCGCCCGTAACGTGGCGATGTACGCCAACGAGGGCGGCGCGTACGACGACCTGGTGGCGTACCTGAAGCGACGGAAGATGCTGTGACTGTCCAGAGTGTCACCGGAGCCGGCCGATGACCGCCGGGACGGCCGGCCCGGCCAGCGGGGCCGACCAGGCGACGGAGCGTGCGGCCCGGCTCGACCTGGTCCGGCGCGCGCTGCACCTCGCCGAGGTGGGGCGGGTTCCCGAGGCGTACCCGCTGCTCGCCGAGGCACTGCGGGCGGATCCGGAGGACCCGACCGTGCAGCTGGCGATCGCGCACTGCTACCAGCTGCAGGGCCGCTGGTCCAACATGCTCACCATGCTCGACCTCGCGGTGCGGCGCGCCCCGGCCGATCCCCAGGTCCACCGCAAGCGCTCCGTGGCACTGCGCGAGCTGGGTCGGGTTTCCGAGGCGCTCGCCGCCGCCGAACAGGCCCGTGCCCTCGATCCGCACGACGCCCGCAACGAGATCGTCCGGGCCGAGGCGCTGCTGCGCCGGCGCGGCACCCGGGCCGTGCTCGGGGCGCTCGCCGCCGCCGTCCGGGCCCGCGAACTGGATCCCCAGAGCGTCTGGGCGCACCTCACCGAGGCCAGCGTGTGGCGCCGGATGGCCGAGTTCGGGCGGGCCCGCGCGGCGTACCAGGAGGCGTTGCGGCTCGCGCCGGAGAACCCGACGGCGTTGCACGGTCTGGCCACCCTGGACGGTGCACGGGGCCGGGCGGTCCGGGCGGAGGCGGTGCTGGGCGGGATGCTCGCGGCCGCGCCGACCGATCCCGCCGCGCTCCGCGCCGCCCGGATCGGCGCCCGTCAGGCGCTCTGGCTGCTCACCGACCTCGGCTGCCTGGTGCTGCTGGTCGCGGCGGTCCTGGTCGGGGCCGCGCAGGAGCTGCCGACCCGCTTCCTGGCCGCGACGGTCGGGGGGGCCGTGACCGGCGTGGCCGCGCTCGGGGTGGTGCTGCTGCTCCGGTGGCGGATGGCACGGCTGTCCGGTCCGATCCGCAGCATGCTGCGGGCCAACTGGCGCCGCCCCACCTTCCTCGCGGCGCCGCTGCGGCTGGTGTCTCTGGTCCTCGGCATGCTGCTGATCAACCTCGGCCCGTATCCACCGGAGGCGGTCGAGATCGCGGGCGTGGTCCTGGTCGCGACGCCGGTGGCGACGCTGCTGGTGCGCTGGCGCACCCGGGCGTTGCTGGAGCTGGTCTGGTTGCTCCGCCGCGGCTGGTTCCGGCTCGCCGCGGTCGCCACCCGTAGCGCGCGCTGACCGACGCCGGAGGGCGCACCGCGCGCCGCGGCCGTGGCCGAGGACTCACCGGCCCGCCTGGTGCGACGCCGCCGGGCTCACGGGCCGGCCTGCGACGCCGCCGGGCTCACGGGCCGGCCTGGCGGCGGCCGACGGCCAGTACCTTGACCCGCTGCCGTCCCGCCCTGACCATGCCGAGGGCGGCGAAGGCGGCGGCGATCCGGTCCGCGGCCTCCCGGGTCGTCGCGCCCACCACCTGCCGGCGCCGCTCCGGTTCGATCCGCTCGTCCCGGCCCTCCCTGGTCAGCGGCCGTACGTCGGTGAGGACGACGAGGTACCTGGTCATCGGCGCACCCTCCGCCGCCGGGCCGGGCGGCCAGCCCGGCGTCCCCCACCGGAGCGCCGGTCAGCCCGCACGGTGCGCCGCCTCGGGTTCGGCGGTCGTGCCGGCGAGTCCGCCCCAGCGGTCCCGGCACACGTAGGACAGGTTGGCGTGGATCCACGCTCCGTCGTTGTCCCGGAGCACGGGCTGGGCGCACCACCGGCACCGGGAGACGCGTGGCCAACACCGGGTCACGGTCATCTGCCACCCCCAGGTCCGTCAGCAGTGGGGAGGGACACGGCGACCGGGTACGGGAAGCTCCGGTCGCCGTGCGCCTCGTTCCCCTCTGATCACTCACAGCCACCGTCGACACGACCACTGGCAGTGAGGATGTGAAAACAGATTGCCGATTGTGAACACATGAATGCAACTCTCATGCCCGTTCTCTCATGCACACATTCCCGTACACCTATGTCAGGATCGACGCATGGCTCCGAAGTCCTTCCGGGCCCGCCGGCTCGGCATCGCCCTCCGCCACGCCCGCGAGGCTGCCGGGCTCACCCTGGAGCAGGCCGCCGACGAGATCAACAGCACCCGCAGCACCCTGTCCCGCTACGAGAACGCGCAGACCATGGTCAGCCCCGCCATGGTCCGTGCGCTGTTGACCCTCTACCGGCGGCCGGAGAGCGAGATCGCGGACATGGTCCAACTCGCCAAGGAGGCGCGGAAGCCGGGCTGGTGGGTCTCCTACTCGTACGTGCTGGACCGCCGGACCATCGACTTCATCGCCGTCGAGGCCGAGGCGACGGCCATCGCCAACTTCGAACCGTCGGTCGTCCCCGGTCTGCTCCAGACGCCGGAGTACATCCGGGCGATCATGAAGGGCGGCCCGCACACCCTCGCCGACGACGAGGTGGAGCAGCGGGTCCAGATCCGGCTCGGCCGGCAGG
>Ga0310830_100436_pt1 | contig 32126 bp, 30 predicted proteins | sample WT_ome_5_FD_201301 | JGI IMG/M metagenome (GOLD analysis project Ga0310830, IMG submission 201301) | Sorghum-adapted microbial communities enriched on wild type (WT) sorghum from Joint BioEnergy Institute, Emeryville, California, United... ... | reverse complement strand
ACGTCATGACGTTGTTTGGTGCCGGGGCCATCCGCAACAACAAGCGAATTTCGCTGGTTGTCAGACTGGAAGCTTGGCAACAAGAGAAGCAGTATGACCGATTAGGTCTGGATGAAGAGACGACGCGGATTATCGATACCGATGTCCCGCTGGTGACGATCCCGGTGCGTCCTGGACGGAACTTGGCCGTCATTATCGAGGTAGCCGCGATGAACTTCCGTTTGAAGCGAATGGGGTACAACGCTGCGCTGCAGTTTACGACAAAACTGACCGAAACGATTTCAGAAGATATCGACGATTTGGAGTAGGAGCGTGAACGATGGGCACTTTGTTATTAGACCCGATCGCTTTTTCCATCGGGGGCTTGAAAGTACACTGGTATGGCCTGATTCTGGGCTGCGCGGCTTTGGTCGGCCTTCTGTTAGCCGTTTGGGAAGGGAAGCGGTTCCGCATCCCTCAGGAATTTTTTATGGACTTGCTGTTATTGGGCGTACCGTCGGCGATTGTCGCCGCGCGGATTTATTACGTCGCGTTTATGTGGGACGATTACAAGGATAACTTCTGGGATGTATTTAAAATCTGGAACGGCGGTATCGCCATTTATGGGGCGCTGATCGGCGCGATCATCTGCGCGGTGATCTTTGTTCGGCGTCGCGGCTATAACTTCTGGCGGATCGCTGATATTTGTGCGCCTTCCCTGATTGTGGGGCAGATGATTGGGCGCTGGGGGAACTTCGTGAACCAGGAAGCTTATGGCGGACCAACAACGGAGAGCTTCCTTCGCGACAACTTGCATTTACCTTCATTTATTGTGAATCAAATGAACGTGCAGGGGACATTCCATCACCCGACGTTTCTGTATGAATCGTTGTGGAACCTGGTGGGCTTGATCTTACTAATGATTTTGCGGAGACAGAAATTTTTGCGCGCAGGGGAATTGTTCGCCTCGTATTTCATCTGGTATTCGGTCGGACGATTCTTCATTGAAGCGTTGCGGACGGACAGCTTAGCGTTCCAGGGAGCATCCTGGCTAGCGTCGTTCGTGAATGGGCTCTGGACGCCAATGACCTGGCTTGGATTCGAACAAGGGTATCTGGCGCCTTCTTACGGCAACGTTCGCATTTCCCAGCTGCTTGCCTTGGGCATTGTGGTTGCGGCGATCATCTTCATTATCGTACGTCGCAGTACCGTTCGTGACCTGCCGTATTACAGTGATCCTATTACATCTACGAAAGTCGCCGCAGCGGATGCTTTGCCGGTAATGGGTGGAGCGGCTGAATCTGAGCAAGCGAAGCTGTCTAAGACGGAGGAAACGACCGTGGAGGAGTTGGCGGAAGCGCCGGAAGACAAGAAGGAGTAGCAGCCACATGATAAACACCGTGTTATTTGATCTTGATGGAACGATAATCGATACCAATGAACTTATCATTACAAGCTTTTTGCATGTTATCGAAAAGCATGGTTTACAGCCGCGTACTCGGGAAGAAATCATTCCGCATATGGGGCAAACGTTAGAGCACCAGTTGCAAGTGTTCTCAGGGCGTGATGATGTAGCGGATCTGGTAGCAGATTACCGAAAATACAACCGGGAACGCCATGATGAACTGATCCGTGAATTTCCCCAGGTCAAAGAAGTGATCTCCGATTTGCACGAACGGGGGATCACAATGGGGATTGTCACGACGAAGATTAAGGAGACCACGATGCTCGCCTTAAACATGTTCGGGTTAAAGCCGTACATGAAATCGATCGTGACGGTGGAGGATGTGAAGCATCCCAAGCCGCATCCTGAGCCGATTCTGACGGCGTTGCGCGAGCTGGGCGCTGATCCGGCACACACGTTGATGGTGGGCGATAGTGCCGCCGATCTGCAATGTGCGAAGGCAGCGGGTGTGAAGGCAGCCGGTGTAGCTTGGTCGTTGAAAGGCGAGGCGGTACTGCGCCAGTATCATCCGGATTACATCCTGCAAGAGATGCGAGATCTCTATGGAATCCTAGGTTTGGAGCCGGTGAGATCGTGAGACGAGTGAGGCGTTATCCGGTTGAAGGACCCAACGCACTCTGGCAGCTGTACCGGACGGTAAGCCCTTGGAAGGGCGTCCGGAACTTTATTTTTATCCAAATCGCCCGGTATTGCCCGATATTATCGCTGAAGAACGCCATTTACCGTCGGGTTCTCGGCATGAAGGTGGGCGAGCACACCGCGTTTGGGTTGATGGTGATGGTGGATGTGTTTTTCCCGGAGCTGATTACGGTGGGACGCAATTCGGTGATCGGGTACAACACGACGATTCTCGCCCACGAGTATTTGATCAAGGAATACCGCCTGGGTGAGGTGCGGATCGGCGATGAGGTGATGATTGGTGCGAACAGCACAATCCTCCCGGGTGTGACCATCGGAGACGGTGCAGTCGTCGCCGCCGGATCAGTGGTACATAAGGACGTGGCTCCGGGCACGTTTGTTGGCGGGAACCCGCTGCGGGTGCTGGAGCGGAAGAATCCCTAGATTGTGGGCGTGTCCTATGTCATCATCCGGAGTCCGAATTGGCTCAGCCCGCCTCTGCGGGCGCGCTAACGCTGACCAGGAGCGCTATTTTGCTGATTTTGGTGCTTTGGAATTTCTAACGACGCTGAGACACGCTATTTCGTGAAAAACACCTGAATTCGTCAGCAGAATGGAGCAATAAGCATTGTGATAAGCGTTAGAATCGTAATACGTTGATTTTAACTGCAATAAGGTTTGTGATAAGCGTTAGAAATAAAAGCGGTCCTTGAACCAGGGAATTTGCCGGGTGGGACCGCTTTTGTGTGTTTTATTTGAGTTTGATCTTGAACGGTTTTATGCATATTCAAATTCTGGTATAGTGGAGAGAGTGAACTAGAAACATTTGTAAAGTTTAGATGTCTAGTACGTAAATCAGGCTTCTTTTAATTATGAACAGGAGTTGGTTGAGTGAGCAAGGTGGTCAAGGAACGTTTGCCGCAGTTGGACATCTTTCGGGCGTTAGCGATCTTCAGCGTCATCCAGGTGCACGCTTCATCGTTCGCGGCGGCAGAACAAGCGCTGAATTCACCGGTCTACTACTTTTATAATTGGATGAACATTTTCTTTAAAATCGGTACCCCGTCGTTTATCCTGCTAAGCAGTTTCGTCCTTTTTTACAATTATTACGATCAGCCGATTAGCCGCAAGCTGGTAAGCAAATTCTACAAGAAGCGCCTGACCTATATCATCTTGCCCTATCTCCTGGTCTCCTGTTGTTATTTCATGTTGATTGCGCTTTACCGCAACGATTTTGTCAATAATTCCAAGCTGTATGAATTGAAGTCGTTAGGGACGGCGCTCCTGACGGGTACAGCGTATACCCACCTCTACTTCGTATTTATCAGCATACAGTTCTACCTGTTGTTCCCGCTCTTCTTGTGGTTATTCCAGTCCTTCCGAAATCACCGCTTCTTGATTGCGCTCATTTTGCCTTTGGGTCTGGCGCTGCAGTGGGGCTTCGTATTCTGGAACAAATACCAGCTACATCTGCCGAATAAAGGGAGCTACGCACTGAGCTATATGGGGTATTACATGTTGGGAGCAGTGCTGGCGATTTACTTCAGCAAATTGAAGAGTTGGCTGAAAACGGACTGGAAGCAAATGCCCCAATCCCACAAAGGATGGACTGCCGCGTTGTGGATCGGATGGCTGGTTGTTGCCTTCGTTCATGTCCAGATCTGGTATGTATACCGCCAAGGTTATGCTTCGCCCAACACCCTATGGTTTGAATTGTTATGGAACGTTCACACGATGTTCTCGGCGTTAGTGCTGCTCAAACTGTCATTCTCCATTCAGCGAAGAGGCTCCGCCTTCTGGGTTCGGTCGCTGACTCGGGTGGGGGAGCTCTCCTTCGGGATCTATCTGTTCCATCCTGTCGTGTTGTTCGCGTACCGGCTCTTCTGGAATGAACAACGGCTGCCGGGGGCTTCTTACGGCTACCTGGTTTACATCATTGTGGGTTCCCTCGCAGCGCTATTCCTTTCATGGGGGTTTGTGCAGCTTAGTTTCCGGCGGCTGCCGTTTGCCGCATGGTTTCTGGGGAGTGTACCGGCTTCCTTGCGCAAAAATAAACCGTCCGAACGGCAGGAAAGCGGGCAAAGACCATCTGTTGGTGCAAATACGTAACTTCGATCAGTTGAACCGGTTCGGGCATACCCGGCCGGTTTTTTTGCATGGAGTGGGAAGTCGCAAGGGTTTTGGCTCATGCTTGGGGAATACTGTAGGGCAGGTTAATTTGAGACGTAGGAACCGGAGAGAAGCAATTGACGGTCGAAAAGAAATTATGATAAAATTGGGCTACTCTTTAATTTGGTAGTATGGTAGTACTTTAATATAATAAAGAAATTTTATATAAGAGAGAAAAACGGTGAGGTGAAACACTTGTCGAAACCAAAAGGCTTTGAAAAACCGGCGGGTGTCCGCGATTATCTGCCTTTTGCCGTGGATAAGCTGCGGGCGATCGAACGGCGTGTGCTGGATTGCATGGCCGGCTGGGGATACCGGCAAATTATGACGCCTACAATGGAATATTACGATACCGTGGGCGTAGCCAGCTCGACGTCGGATCAGAAGCTGTTTAAATTGTTAAATAACCGGGGGACCACGATGGTGCTCCGTTCCGATATGACGGCACCTATCGCGCGGGTGGTCGCTTCTTTATTGAAGGAAGAGCCGTTGCCGCTTCGCTTGTCGTATCACGCCAACGTCTTCCGGGCGATTGAGGAAGAAGCAGGAAGGGAAGCGGAGTTTTATCAAACGGGCGTCGAATTGGTTGGCGATGATTCCCCGGATGCGGACGCTGAGGTGATTGCGCTGGCCGTAGCCTCGTTGCAGGCAGCGGGCGTGAAGTCATTTAAGATCGCGGTTGGGCATGTTGGCTTCCTGAATGGTCTGCTGGAGGATGCGGTCCCGGGCCGGGAGGATATTCAGGAGGCGTTAAAGGCCGGGCTGTTGCATCGCGATTTTGTAGGCTATCGGGAGACACTCTCCCAGTTATCTCTCTCGCAGGAGCAGCGTGATGAGCTGGAAGGGATTCTCCGTCTGCGCGGCGGTAAAGAAATTTGCGGCCAAGCGCTGGAGCTGAGTGCCAATCCGCTAGCCCAAGCCTCAGTTCAGCATCTGAGTCAGGTGTGGGATGCTTTGGAGGACTTTGGCGTAGCCGAACATGTGATGATCGATCTGACGATGATCGGGGATTTCTCGTATTATACAGGGATGACGTTTGAGGGTTATGCTGCAGAGCTGGGTTTCCCGGTGTGCAGCGGCGGTCGGTATGACAATCTGCTGCAGCAGTTCGGACGGCCGGCACCAGCTACCGGATTCTCGCTCAAGACGAACCGGATTCTCGACGGAGTTGGCGGGCTGGAGACGGAACCGGAGCTGCCGGTGGTGCTGCAGTATGACGCGCCGAACCGGAAGCGGGCGTTCGCCGAAGCGGAGCGGTTGCGCAGTGAAGGCCGCAGCGTACTGATGCGCCGTGCAGAGGGGCCGGAAGATCTGCTCAGCGCCCCGGAGTCGACGCGGAAGGCGGGACCGCTGGGACCAACATACGGCGATATCCTGACGTTCGTCAGCTTTTGAGTGAAGGCAGCTGCCTGAGAAGGAGGGCACAATCCATTGAATCAAATTATTAAAGTCGCAATGCCTAAGGGGCGTATTTATAAAAAAGCATCCGCCTTATTCCGCGAGGCGGGTATCGAGATTCCAGATGATGTAGATGAAACGCGCAAGCTGGTCATTCCGCTGCCGGACATCGGCATGGAGTTCATCCTTGCGAAGCCGGTCGATGTGCCAACGTACGTGGAATACGGCGTGGCCGATATCGGGATCGTTGGTAAAGACGTGCTGATGGAGGAAAATCGGGATGTTTACGAGCTGCTTGACCTTGGCATCGCGCGTTGCCGCATGTCGGTGATTGCGCTGCCCGATTGGAAGCCGGGGATTCAGCAACGGGTGGCTACGAAGTATCCGAACGTGGCGTCGCAGTTCTTCCGCGAGCACGGACAGCAGGTTGAGGTCATTAAGCTGAACGGCTCGATCGAGCTGGCACCGCTCATCGGTTTGGCGGACCGGATCGTGGATATGGTGGAGACCGGGCAGACGTTGAAGGAGAACGGATTAGTTGAGCTGGAGAAGATCTTTGACATCACCAGCCGTTTGGTGGCGAACCGAGTCAGCTATCGGATGAAAAACGCCGAGATTCAGGCCGTGTGCGATGCGCTGAGCAAAGTGATTCAGCGGGATGAAGTCTCGCAGCCTTGAGCTTGGGACGGGCCAAGGGCAGATTCAAGAACTTATAAGGATGAAGAAAGCAGGGGGATGCCGGATGATGAAACTGGTATCGGCACAGGATTTTGATTTGCGGCGGGAAGTGGAATATGGCTCGCCGGAGCAAAACGAAGCGGTTAAAGCGATCGTCCAAGCGGTTAAAGCGGAAGGGGACGCAGCCTTGCTTCGGTACACGGAGCAATTTGACGGTATGAAGCTGGAGGCGTCCGGGCTGCGCGTGACGAAGGAGGAGCTGGAGGCGGCATATGCGGCTGTGGAGCCGTCGTTTGTAACAGCGATCCGGGGGGCGGCCCAGAACATCCGGGCGTTCCATGCCCGGCAGAAGCGCAATTCCTGGATGGATTTGCAGCCGGATGGGAGCTTACTGGGTCAAATCATCCGCCCGTTAAAGCGGGTTGGCGTGTACGTTCCTGGCGGGAAGGCGGCTTATCCGTCTTCCGTGCTCATGAACGTGATTCCGGCACAGGTGGCCGGCGTGCCGGAGATCGTGATGGTGACGCCGCCGGCGACGGGCGGCAAAGCGGGGATCGACCCGTACATTCTCGTGGCGGCGGCCGAAGCCGGCGTGCACGAGATCTATCGGGTCGGCGGGGCCCAAGCGATTGCGGCGCTCGCTTATGGCACGGACACGATCCGGCCCGTGGATAAGATTTGCGGGCCGGGGAACATTTACGTCGCGCTTGCCAAACGCGAAGTGTACGGTGTCGTCGATATCGACAGTATCGCCGGTCCTAGTGAAATCGCCGTGCTGGCCGATGACAGCGCCGATCCCGCCTATGTGGCGGCGGATCTGCTGTCCCAGGCCGAGCACGATGAGATGGCGTCGGCGATCCTCGTGACGCCGTCGGAGGCGTTTGCGAAGGCGTGCCAAGCCGAGGTGGAGCGGCAGCTTGCCGCGCTGCCGCGCAAGGCGATCGCCGGAGCTTCGATCGAGCGCTACGGTGCGATCATCCTCGTCGATTCGATCGAAGCGGGGATCGACGTGATTAATCAGCTGGCGCCGGAGCATTTTGAGCTGATCGTGGACAATCCGATGGGCTATCTGGGCCGGGTGGAAAATGCCGGGGCAATTTTCCTCGGACCGTACAGCTCGGAGCCGGTGGGGGATTATTTTGCCGGGCCGAACCATATCATTCCGACCAACGGTACGGCGCGATTCTCGTCACCGGTAGACGTGGACGATTTTATTAAGAAATCCAGTTTGATTTACTATAGCAAGGAAGCGCTGCTGGAGAACGGGGCTACCATTATGGAGCTGGCGCGGCGGGAAGGGCTGGAAGGCCATGCCCGGGCGATTGAAATCCGGTTGCAGCAAGAAGGAAAGGCGGGGAACGAAGATGGCCAACAGTAACGGGGGAGCGGCGCCACGCCAAGCGAGCATCAGCCGCACAACGAATGAAACGGATATTCAACTGACCTTTGCGGTGGACGGGAGCGGGAACGCGCAGTTGGAGACGGACGTGCCTTTTCTGAACCATATGCTGGATTTGTTCACGAAGCACGGACATTTTGATCTCTCGGTCCAGGCGCGCGGCGATATCGAAATCGATGATCATCATACGGTGGAGGATATCGGCATTTGTCTGGGGCAGGTGATTCGGGAGGCGCTGGGCGATAAAAAAGGGATCAAACGTTATTCCAGCGTGTTTATTCCGATGGATGAGGCGTTGGCCCAAGTGGTAATTGACGTCAGCAACCGTCCGCATTTCGAATACCGTGCGGAGTATCCTTCGGACCGCGTGGGCAGCTTCGACGTGCAGCTCGTTCATGAGTTTCTATGGAAGCTGGCGCTGGAGGCACGGATTACGCTGCATGTGATCGTGCATTATGGCCAGAACACGCACCACATGATCGAAGCGGTGTTCAAAGCGCTGGGACGGGCGCTGGATGAGGCGACGAGCATTGATCCGCGCGTCAACGGGGTGCCGTCGACGAAGGGAGTGCTGTAGCCGATGAAGATTGCCATCGTCGATTACGGGATGGGCAACCTGCACAGCGTGAGCAAGGCGGTGGAGCGCCTCGGCTACGAGGGTACGATTACCGGAGACGAGGCGCAGATTCTGGCGGCGGACGGCGTGCTGTTGCCGGGCGTCGGAGCTTTTGGTGACGCGATGAAGCATCTGCGCGCGTCGGGCTTGGACGCCGTGGTGCGGCAGGCAGCCGCTGGGGGAACACCGCTGCTCGGCATCTGCCTCGGGATGCAGCTGCTCTTCGGTGAGAGCGAAGAGCATGGGCTCAACGAGGGGCTGGGCTTGCTGCCGGGCCGCGCGGTGCGGTTTGCGGGCACCGAGGGGTACAAGGTGCCGCATATGGGCTGGAACCGGCTGTCGTTCCTGCAGCCGGAGAATCCGCTGCTCGCCGGGCTGGAAGAGGGACATGTATACTTCGTCCATTCTTATCACGTGTTGGCGGAGCAGCCGGGGGATGTGCTGGCCGTGACCGACTACGGCCATCCGGTGACCGCCATCGTCGGCCGCGGTAACGTCTTCGGGATGCAGTTCCATCCCGAGAAGAGCGGCGAGCTCGGCATGGCGTTGCTGCGCAATTTCCTGACGCTGGTGGAGCGGCAGGGATAATGCCGCGAGATCGACGCGCACGCTGTAGGTAATCGTCAGTTAGACGCAGTTGAAGTCCTCGGCCCGCTTAGGGCACTTGCAGCAAGGGACGCCTGAATGTCTAGGGGGTTGGGCGCGAAGGATGCAAGCTAGACGCATTTGAAGCTCTCGGCGCGCGCTTGGAGCACTCGCGGGCAAGGGACGTCCTGAAGCTTTAGGCGCTGGGTGCGAAGGGGAGTGGGGTGCACACGAAGCACACGATGCTACACGATGCGCCCCTGCTGCCAGCTGTTAACGTGGCTGTGTATAGAGCTATTCGAAGGTAGCGGTAATTTATGGCCTTATTTTGGCAGGTAGATAGGCTTTGCGGAGAATTAGCGGTAAAAAGTGGCGTTATCTGAGGTCCGGTTGCTTGAATCCAAGGATTTTGGCTGAAATAGCGCCAAGAAATACCGTTAGTCTCATGGAGAGGCAGATTTGCGTTGAAATAACACCATAAATTACCGCTATTTCAGAACGGGAGCCACATGGATCTTTAAACCTAAGGGAAGTGCGGAATTTTAAATATTCATTCTAACCATGAACGGCGGGAGGTACGAACATATGTCATCTTTTATTATTTATCCGGCGATCGACATTCGCGGCGGAAAATGTGTGCGATTGGTCCAGGGCGATTATGATCGTGAAACGGTGTATAACGCGAACCCGGTTGAGGTGGCCCGTTCTTGGGAAGCCCAAGGCGGGTCGTTTATCCATTTGGTCGATTTAGATGGGGCGAAGGCGGGGCATCCGGTTAACGATGAGCTGATCGGCGAGATCGCTCGCACCGTACAGGTGCCAGTACAGGTCGGCGGCGGCCTGCGCACGCTGGACGACGTAAAGCGCCTGTTGTCGCTGGGTGTGAGCCGGGTCATTCTCGGGACGGCAGCGATTGAGGACCGGGCGTTCACGGAGGCGGTGCTGGGCACCTATGGCGATCAAGTCGCCATCGGCATTGATGCCCGGAACGGCTTCGTCGCAACTCGCGGTTGGCTGGAAACCTCCGAGGTTCAGGCAGAAGTGTTGGCGAAGGAGCTCGCGGCCAAAGGGGCGGAGACGTTTATTTTCACCGATATCTCCCGCGACGGGATGATGCAAGGGCCGAATGTGGAGGCGATTTTGTCGCTGGCTCAGGCCTCTGGCAAGACGGTAATTGCCTCCGGCGGCGTCACGGTGCAGGACGATTTGCTGCGCCTCGCTGCCCACCGAGATCAAGGTGTCGGCGGAGCTATCGTTGGTAAGGCGCTGTACACGGGGAATATCGATCTGGCTCAGGCGATCGGGGCAATTGAAGCTTTGAATCGATGATCTTGAAATCGACGAATAGACGAATTACGGAAAGGAAGTCGAACCATCATGCTCGCAAAGCGAATTATTCCCTGTCTGGACGTAAAGGACGGGCGGGTCGTCAAAGGCGTGAATTTTGTGAACCTGCGTGACGCCGGTGATCCGGTGGAGCTGGCCGCATTATATGATCGCGAGGGGGCGGATGAGCTTGTCTTTCTGGACATTTCCGCATCCCACGAAGGCCGGGCGACCATGATCGAGGTGGTGAAGCAGACGGCCGGGGAAATCGCTATCCCGTTTACAGTAGGCGGCGGGATCTCCCAGGTGGAGGATATGAAGCGTCTGCTCCGGGCCGGGGCCGATAAGATTGGCATTAATACGGCGGCGGTTATCAATCCAGATCTGATCTCGGACGGTGCACGCCGTTTTGGCTCCCAATGCATCGTTGTGGCTGTAGATGCCAAATATAACGCCGAGTGGGGCGAATGGGAAGTGTACACCCACGGAGGACGCAAACCAACGGGCATCCGGGCGCTGGAATGGGTGCGGGAAGCCGAGAAACGAGGCGCCGGGGAAATTCTGCTGACGAGCATGGACGCCGACGGCACCAAGGACGGATTTGATCTGCCTCTGACCAGCGCAGTGAGCCGGGCGGTAGGGATTCCGGTTATCGCCTCGGGCGGAGCAGGGAAGACGGAAGATTTCTACGAGGTATTTACCGAAGGACATGCGGATGCGGCGTTGGCGGCGACGATTTTTCACTATAAAGAAATTGCCATACCGGATTTAAAACAGGAGTTAAAAGCTAAAGGGGTGGAGATACGATGACCGCAGGAAATCAACAGGCTTTGCAGCTATCGCTTTCGATTGAAGCGTTGGAGCAGACGGTAAAGTGGGACGCAGCCGGTCTTGTGCCGGCCATTGTCCAGGATGCGCGCAGCAAGGAAGTGCTGATGCTGGCTTACATGAATCGCGAGTCGCTGCGTAAATCGGTGGAAACCGGCCAGACCTGGTTCTGGAGCCGGTCGCGCGCGGAGCTATGGAACAAAGGGGCGACCTCCGGCAACACGCAGCAGATCACGGCCTTGAAATATGATTGTGACGGCGACACGCTGCTGGTCGAGGTTATCGCGAACGGACCGGCTTGCCACACTGGAGAGTCTACTTGCTTCTATCGGACGGCTGCTGCTGCTGAGGTTGCTGCAACCTCCACGGGATCGGGAAGTACCGACGAGCGGTTCAAGGTGCTGGCTGAGCTGGAGCAGTTGATTGCCGAGCGTTACACGGAGCGTCCGGAAGGGGCGTATACCACGTATTTATTTGATAAGGGGCTCGATAAAATTCTCAAGAAGGTTGGCGAAGAGACCGCAGAATCGATCATTGCCGCTAAAAACGGAGACAACGATGAGCTGCGTTATGAAGTCAGCGACCTGATCTACCATCTGCTGGTGCTGCTGCGCGAGCGCAATTTGCCGCTGGATGAAATTATGCAGGAGCTGGAGCGTCGTCATGAACGGCCGCGGCGTGACTAAAGCGGAGGTGGGAACAAATGTTGATCGACTACCATACCCATCATGAACGCTGCGGGCATGCCGTTGGCACGCTGGAGGATTATATCCGCCGGGGAATCGAGATCGGATTGTCCCAGCTCGGTGTCTCTGACCATATGCCGTTGCTGCATGTGGATCCGGCTGCCTATTATCCGGAAATGGCGATGCCGATGGAGGAGTTGCCGCGGTACGTGGAGGAAGCTTTTCGTTTGAAGGACAAATACCGCGGGCAGATCGACGTACGCGTCGGCCTGGAGGGCGACTATATCGAAGGCTGGGAGGAAAAGATCGAACAGATCATCACGGGCTATCCGTGGGATTATGTGATCGGGTCGGTGCATTTTCTCGGGGAATGGGATGTATCGGATTTTCGCCAGGTTCACAACTGGGAAGAAAAGGATGTATTCGCGGTATATACGCAATACTATGATGCGGTGACCAAAGCCGCGCAAACCGGGTTGTATGATTTCCTTGGCCATCTCGACGTGATCAAGCGGTTTGGGTACAAGCCTGGGCCGGAGCTGGAGCAAGAGACGATTGCGCTGGAGCGGCGGGCCTTGGCTGCCGTGAAGGAAGCCGGAATCGCCATCGAGCTCAATGCTTCGGGGCTATCCAAGCCTTGCGCGGAGATGTTTCCCAGCGAGCGGATCTTGCAGGCGGCTATCGAGATGGGGATTCCGCTGACCGTAGGGTCGGATGCCCATGATCCCCAGAAGCTAAGCGAACATTTGGATCAAGCGCGAGCACTGCTGTATAAACTGGGAGTGCGGGAGTTGGCAACTTTCGAGGGCCGCAAGCGAACGATGATTCCTTTGGAAGCAGGGCAATAAGAGCTCCAGAGCCGCTATCTGGAAAATGCTGGACGACCAGGTTGAATCCATGTACGATAATCGTGTAGGAATGTCCAAGTCTGAAATGTCATAAATCAAGGATTCGGGAGGATGTTATGGAAGCCAAAATGCGCATGTTTTCCGGTTCGTCCAATCCGAAGCTGGTATCGGATATCTGCAGTCGGCTTGGGATCGAACCCGGAAAGGTGAAATTGTCGCGCTTCAAGAGCGGAGAAATTTATGTGCATTATGAGGAAAGTATCCGTAATTATGATGTGTTTCTCGTACAGTCGCTATCCCATCCGATCAATGAGTTGTTCGTCGAGCTCCTGGTGATGATCGATGCGGCCAAGCGGGCTTCCGCTCGCACGGTGAACGTCATCATGCCCTATTACGGCTACGCCCGGCAGGAGCGTAAATCGGCGCCGCGGGAACCGATCTCTGCCAAGCTGCTCGCTGATGTGCTGACGACGGCGGGGGCGAGTCGGGTCGTGACGATCGATTTGCACGCGCCGGCAATTCAGGGCTTCTTCAACATTCCGGTCGATCATCTGACCGCGTTAGACTTGATGACGGATTACCTGCGGGCTCAGCAAATTCCGAATCCCGTGATCGTCTCGCCGGATGCGGGACGGGCCTCGATGGCGGAGAAGCTGGCCAACGGGCTGGATTCGCCGTTTGCAATCATGATCAAGAAGCGTCCCGCACACAACCAGTCGGTGATCACGCATGTGATCGGTGATGTGTCCGGGCATACGCCAATCATCATCGAGGATTTGATCGACACGGGCTCCACAATTGTAAACGTTGTCGAAGGGTTGAAGGAACGGGGGGCGGCGGACGCCTATGTGTGCGCAACGCACGGGCTCTTCTCAGACAATGCCCTGGAGAAGCTGAAGCATCCCAATATCCGGCAAGTGGTCGTTACGGATTCGATTGCGCAGCCGGAGCTGCATTCGCCCCATGTGCAGGTGCTCTCTGTAGCGCCGATGTTGGCTCGGGCGACGCAGTTTATTCTAGAGGGCGGTTCGATCGCCGCTTTGTTCAAAGATCGGGGGATTTAACCGTCCATCTCGTTCGATGAGAAAGCCGCTTAGGAAGCGGCTTTTTTTTGTTGGCGAGTTAGGGGTTCTTCCTCGGCTTCTTAGCCGCTTTGGCTTCGGCGGCCCGGCGATTTTCCTCTGCGCGGAAGAGAACCATGCGGCGAATCAGATCCAGCGGCAGCGGCTGGTCCAAAGGAAACTGTACGGACCCTTTTCCGCCTTGGTACTGGGACAGTTCCTCGGCAAATTGCTCCGTTCCACTCGGGGTTGGGTAGAAACCGATATGTTTCTTAAACGCTGCAAAATGTACCAGAACTTTGCCATCAGTTTCAAAAGTCGGCATTTTGTAACTGATCCGCTCAGTGGCGTGAGGCGCAATCTCATGGACCAGCTTACGGATTTGCTGCAATCTGTCCTGAATCTCCGGCGGAAATTGGGCGATATATTCGTCGATCGTCGTAAATTGGGGGTGGTTCGTGTCCATCGTCCGGAAGCCCTCCCTTAGTGTCGTTTTTTTCTAAGAAGAAAAAACCAGATCGCGTAAATGACCAGTAAGAGAAACAATAAGGCAATAACCGTGTTTTCCCAAACAAAATACATTATGGGAATAGCTCCTTTCTCTGCAAATATCTTAATAATTCGCTTGCGGAGCGTGGATTTCCTTCCAGACGCGGCACATCCGTTATTTTCCGCTTGGATTCCCCGTGGGAGGACAGCTTCTCCTATGTTATACTGTGGAATGGAGAGTTTACCTGAAACGTACGGAAAGTAGACTTGGAAGATTGAAATCAAAGGAGGTGCCTTGCTTGAAGGAAAGAAAGCGACCGGCTAAGAACCAGCGGGGGAAAGTACTGCCGATCTCGATGGATGCGGGATTTTTCTTCGAGAGAGCCGTTTCTTCGTTGGACCGTTATCGCTATGACAAGGCATTAAAATATTTCCGCAAAGCCGTGGAATACGAGCCGAGCAACCCGGTGAACCACTGCAATATGGCCGGGATTCTATCGGAGATGGGAGACTATGCGGCATCCAATGAGGTGCTCCAGACCGTGCTGGAGGAGATCGACCCGTCCATGACGGAATGTTATTTCTATATGGCGAACAATTACGCCAATATGGATATGTTTGAAGCGGCCGAAGAAGCGCTCATCCGTTATTTGGAGGAGGATGAACAAGGACAGTTCCTGAGCGAGGCCGAGGAGATGATCGACCTGCTGCAATACGAGCTGGATCGCCCGACGAAATTAAAGAGCATCAAATCGCGCCATGGCGTCTATGAGCACGATCAGGCGCGTGCGTTGCTGGAGGAAGGCAAGTTCGCACAAGCCGTTAAAATGCTGGAGGAGCTGGTGCAGACTCGTCCTGATTTTCTGGCGGCCCGCAATAATCTGGCCTTAGGGTATTACTACCTCGGATTGTTCCGCAAAGCGGTAGAGACCGTGGAAGAGGTGTTGGTGCAGGATCCGGGTAATTTGCACGGCTTGTGTAATCTGGCGATTTTTTATCAGCATGCCGGGAACCGTGAGGCGTTGGAAGAGTTGGCCGGGCGATTGGAAAATATCGTTCCTTTCCACCAAGAGCACGTGTTCAAGCTGGCAACAACGATGGGCATCTTGGGGCGGCACGAAGCGGCCTTTGGCCATTTTCAACGGCTGATGCGCGGGAGTGAGACGAACTTGGATGCCAGCCTGTATCACTATGCGGCTGTGGCTGCCTACCATACGGGGCGGAAGGAGGAAGCCGAGAAGCTCTGGAAGGCTGCCAAAAGACTGGATCCCAACTCGAGTGTGCCGGGCTATTACTTGAACATTCTGTCCCAGGAGCGTGAACATCCCGAGGCAGAACCGGTTCCGGTGAATTACCAGTACCTGCTGCCGTTCGAGGAGCAAATGAAACGCTGGGAGGCTTCGGAAGAAGGGATCCCGGCTGAGATGAAGGAGAACCCGCTGATTCGTTCCTCGTTCTTCTGGGCGCTGCGCCACGGGGATCACAAAACCAAGCTTCAAGTCATTCAAGCGATGGGCCTGATCGCTGACCAGGAGGTTGAGGAGGCGCTGCAAGCCTTCTTGCTGGAGCCGGATGAGGATGCGTATTTGAAAGAAATGGCTTTATTTGTCCTCCGCAATCTTGGCGTGAACCAGCCGCTGCCCGTTCGTTCTGGAGCAACGACAACGCTGGTTGATCCGAGCCGGGTATCTACACAGCTGCCGGTATGGCGGAGTGAGTGGCAAGCGGTGGTAGATTTGGCGCTGGAGCGGATGAAGCCGAGCTTCGATCTTCAGCAGCAGCATGATATGGAGACGTTGTGGGCGGAGTTTCTTACCCGGTTATATCCGGATACGCCAACGGTCTCCCATTTGGAGGGCTGGGCCGCAGCGCTTGAATATTTGACGGCCAAAATGCACGGGCAATCCGTTACCTACGAGCAGGTGGCGCAGAAATACAATATTTCCGCTTCTACGGCTCGTCGTTACGTTCAACGGGTGGATGAAGTTTGCGGCGTGAAGGAGAAGCTCGCGGACATTTTTCCTTCGGTCCAATAGTTTGATGGGTAAAGCAGGTCCAACTTGGGGAAAATTTGATGGAGTATTCCATTTACATAGGAATCAACGGGTCGAGCTATTTCCTAGGAACCAAGGAGGTACGAGCGTATGCACAAAGTATTGGTGATTGGAACGGGGCCGGCCGGATTAACGGCGGCGATTTATTTGGCGCGGGCGAATCTGAGCCCGGTGGTGATCGAGGGGCTGGAGCCGGGCGGTCAGTTGACCACGACGACGGAAGTAGAGAATTTCCCCGGCTTTCCGGAAGGCATTATGGGCCCTGAGCTGATGGACAATATGCGCAAGCAAGCAGAACGGTTTGGCGCACAGTTTCGGGCCGGCTGGGTGGAGAAGGTGGATTTCTCCAAGCGGCCGTTTCAAGTGACGCTCGAAGGCGGTGAGGTGCTGGAATCCGAATCGGTGATTATATCGACCGGGGCCTCGGCGAAATATTTGGGCATCCCGGGCGAGCAAGAGAATGTAGGACGAGGGGTCAGCACCTGTGCCACCTGTGATGGGTTCTTCTTCCGCGGCAAAAAACTCATCGTTGTCGGAGGCGGTGACTCCGCCATGGAGGAAGCGAATTTCCTGACGCGATTCGCGACCGAAGTGACGATCGTGCATCGTCGGGAGGAGCTGCGCGCCTCCAAAATCATGCAGGATCGCGCCAGATCCAACGAGAAAATCCACTGGGCACTTAACCGCACACCGTTGGAAGTGGTGACGGATGAGGACGGCGTCAAAGTGAAAGGCCTGAAGGTGCGGAACAATGCCGATGGGCAAGAGGAGCTGCTGGAGGCCGACGGAGTGTTCGTGGCGATTGGTCATACGCCAAACACGAAGTTTCTCGGCGGCGCCGTAGAGACCGACGCCCACGGCTATATCGTGGTGAAGCCGGGAACCACGGAGACGAACGTGCCGGGGGTATTTGCCTGCGGCGACGTCCAGGATACGCGTTACCGCCAAGCGATCACCGCGGCGGGTTCCGGCTGTATGGCGGCGATGGACTGCGAGAAGTTCCTGGAGGGCAGCATGGTGCATGATTGGAGCGGCCCGACGGGGAGTTAACGTTGGGGACACAGGACGGTCTTTTGCTGTCCGAAATGTATTCGAAAAATCGAGTATATTGAGGGGATTTCGGCGATTTCAAAGGATTGTATATGAAATTTCATACACATTTTGCCGATCCGATCCTAAACCGCAAGAATCTATATGAAAAATCGAGTACATTTCAGGTTTTCGATCATCTAACACCTGAATGAACACGAAAAATCGAATAGATTGCAACGTGAAAATTTAAGAGGACGCCGAGATCGGCGTCCTCTTTTTGGCGTTATGATATTTGCGTACTTAAATCCATCCGTTCTCCTCGGCGAGGCGAACCGCTTCGATGCGGCTCTTGACCTCCAGCTTGTTCAAAATTTCGGAAATATAATTACGAACGGTGCCGTAGGACAAGTGCAGAGAAACCGCGATTTCGCTGGCGGTGCAGCCTTTAGCAGCCAGCCGCAGAATATCTTGCTCGCGGGCGGTCAAGGGATTGTCCCGGCGGAGGCTGCCGAAGACCAGCTCCGGCGAAGCTTCGCGGTGGCCGGCCATCACCCGTCGGATCGCCTCTGCCAGCCGATCGCTGGATTCATCCTTGAGCAGGTAGCCTTGGACGCCGGTCTTCACTGCCCGTTCGAAGTAGCCGGGACGCGCGAACGTCGTTAAGATGATGACGCGGCACGGCGATCCCTGGGCCTGCAGCCGTTCGGCCACCTCCAGCCCGCTCATCAGCGGCATCTCGATGTCCATGAGGCAGACATCGGGGCGCAGCTTCTCGATGAGCGCCAGCGCCTCCGCGCCGTCTCCGGCCTGGCCGACGACCTCAAGGTCGTCCTCCAGATCGAGCAGGGAGGCCAGCGCCCCCCGCAGCATCCGTTGATCCTCGGCGATGACGATGCGTATCATGCGGTTTCACCTTCTTTAGCAGCTTCTTTCACGATGAGCGGGATGGTGATCTGCAGCCGAGTGCCCTGGCCTACCCCGGCTTCGGAACCATCCGCACTTTCCAAGCTCCCCGCTCCGACGGTTAATGTGCCGTCGATCAGCGACAACCGCTCGGCCATGCCCTTCAAGCCATTGCCTGCGACACTGTCGCCCGAAGGCGGGGCCAGCCGATCGCTGCCCGCCTTCCCCGAGGACAACCCGATCCCGTTGTCCTCGATCTGCAGCCGCACCTCCGCCGGTGCGGTCTCAATCGTGACGACGCAGCGCGTGGCCCGGCTATGCTTGACGATGTTCGTCACTGCCTCTTTGATGCAGAGGCTGACGATGTTCTGCATCAAGTCCGACACGCCGGCGAATCGCGGGTCGCCTTCCACGTCGAGGGCGATGTCGGCTGCGCGAAGGATTTCGCTGGCTTCCGCCAACGCCTCCGCGACGGTGATCGCCCGCATGTCGGAGACGAGCTCCCGCACTTGCCGCAGCGCGGCCCGGGAGGTACGCTGGATCTCCCGCGCCTCAGCTTGGGCCCGTTCCGCATCTTTGGCGGCGAGCTTCTCGACCAGCTGGCTTTTGAGCGTGATTAGAGATAAAGTATGGCCGAGCGTATCGTGTAAATCGCGGGCGATGCGCATACGTTCCTCCCGCTTGATCAGTTCCTTAATCTGCTCGTTCGCCCGGTCCAGTTCCCGCTCCAATTGCTGCCGTCTCGACATTGAACGGATGCCGTAAGGCATCACCAGCATAATGACCAGAAAAGGCAACATAAACGGCAGATCGCTGGCAACCAGATTCCGGGCGCCAAACAGGAGCGACAGTACTTCTACTGCAGCAAAGCAGGAAATAGCCACATGGAACTTCTTGTGATCGGTGTACCAACCGATGAAGTTCGAGGTGAAGAAGCCCAAATAGAAGTTATACGGACTATAGAACATACAGAGCGCCAGAATGAGGGCCATTTGCAGCGCAAGCCACAAGTTGAAGACTTTGCCGGTAACCCAGTATAACTGGCGATAAGTCACGGCAAACAAGACGATCATTGCGCAGCCGATCCACAGCTTGATTCCATGCTCTCCCCGAATATTGAAGAAGGGAAGAATCAAGTAGATCGGCCAGACGTAGGGGAACCAGCCGTATTTTTTCGGAAACCATTCAAACTGGAACTTACCTAACTTCATTTGGAGTTACACCGCTTCCTGTTTTTTTCGTATATATGTGGATAGTATCATAAACAGGAAGAGGTAGCCCAGCAAAATCAGCACGCTTTGCCAGCTCGGGGCATCCCCTTGAACGATGGACCAGGCCCCGCTTCCGAACTGGTAGGAGGGTAGCCATTTGCCGATGGCCTGCATCACCTTAGGCAGCACTTCGAACGGCATCCACATACCGCCTGCGACGGCGAGAAGCAGGTACACAACGTTGCTGACGCCGCTCGCCGTATCCACGCGCTTCATCAGACCCACCAGCGTCCCCAACGCGAGAAAAGGAAGCGAAGCTGCAATGATCCACAACCCGCTGGAAATCCACAGATACCAAGGCAGTGTTACCCCGTTAATTAAATACCCCGCGATAAAAATAAACACTACGGAAAACAGGTGCATCATGGTTTGGCCGAACATTTTGCCGAAGAAATAAATCGAACCGGGCAGCGGCGTGATTCGCATGAAGGTCGCCCAGCCTTGGGTACGCTCCTGCACCAGACGGATGCCAAGCGTCATAATCGCCGACCCCATTACGCTGAAGGTCGTCATGGACATCAGGTAATACGCCCGCCATTCACTCGGATTGTCGGCCCCGGTATTAACGACCCGCGTGAAGATAAAGTAGAACAAGACCGGCATCAACAACGACCAAAATACATAATAGGGGTTGCGGATCACCCGAAGCATTTCCGCTTTACATTGCATCGTAATGGTACGCATCGTTAGATTGCCTCCTCTTCAAGGTTTGTCGTCAGCTGTTCGAACGCTTCATCCAACCGTCCTTGCTCGATCTGGATGTCGTGCACGGGCAGACCGGCGGTAAACAAAGCTGCCAATGCTGCGTCGGTATCCTCCGTTGTCACATGGATACGTCCGTCTTTGTTGTAGCATTCCGCGACAGGGGAGAGCGCCAGCAATCGGCTCCGCAGTTCGGGACCATCGCCGTCGGCAAGGAAGGAAATCGAACGTTTGACAATCCGCGATTTGATCGCTTCAGGCGTGCCGTCTGCGACTAAGGAGCCCCGGTTAAACAACAAGATTCGATCGGCAATATCGTCGGCTTCTTGCAAGTAATGCGTTGTGAAAACGACCGTCTTCCCTTGTGCGGCCAACTTGCGAACGCTGTCCCAGAAGCGGCGGCGCGACGTGATGTCCAGCCCCACTGTGGGCTCATCAAAGAAGAGCAACTCCGGGTTCCCTGCCAAGGCAAGGGCAAAGCTAAGACTGCGCTTCTGCCCGCCGGACAGCTTCTCGGCATAGCGGTTTAAATCGCTATTGGACAACCCCGTCAGACGAACCAATTCGTCCATCGCCATCGGGGTGGGGTAGTAGCTGCGAATCAGCTCCAGGATTTCGCGTACCTTTAGCCGATCCATCACGCTGACCTCCTGCAGCATCGCCCCAGTCCGCTCGCGGACCAAGCGGTCTTTCGGCGGCTTTCCGAACAGTTGAATCGTTCCGGCTGTTGGTTCCAGCAAGCCGAGCAGCATCGAGACCGCCGTCGTCTTCCCGGCTCCATTTGGTCCTAGAATGGCGGTGATGGTGCCTTTGGAAATGGTAAATGATAGATGATCTACCGCTTTTTTATCTTTGAAGCTCTTGCTGACGTCCTTCATTTCAATAATAGGTTCCACGAAAGCTTCGCCTCCGATCAAGGTTTCATCTTGGTTAATTCTTCCTCGGTTAACTTAAGCATAAAGGAACTGCGGCCCCTCTGTTAGTAAGGACTGTCATGATATTGAGATGACAATTGTCATTCTGATTTGAGTCTGAAAAGGCCCCCTCGATCTCAAGACCCAAAAATAGTTGAACTTTTCCCAATAAGCGCTTACTTATGGAGAACAAAAAGATGTATTAAAATGTGAATGCGGTTACAAAATAACCGAGAAGAGTAAACAAAAGGGGAGGCAAAGCATGAAACGCATGAAACGTATGAAACACCTGTTGATCGGGATCTCCGCCTTGCTGGTGATGACAACAGCTCTCACGGCTTGCGGCGGCAATTCCAAGAATGAGTCGTCCTCGAACAATACAACACCTACGGAAACGAATTCTTCCGCAGGTAAAGGTTCCAGCGGCGAAAAAGTTACCATCAATCTGTGGAGCTTCACGGATGAAATTCCAAATATGACTACAAAATATTTGGAAACGCATCCAGACGCTAATGTTGAATTCAAAACAACGGTTATCGCTACAACTGATGGCGCTTACCAACCTGCGCTTGACCAAGCTTTGGCTGGCGGCGGCAAAGACGCTCCGGACATTTATGCTGCTGAAGCAGCGTTCGTTCTGAAATATACGCAAGGCGACGCTTCCGGGTATGCAGCGAACTACGCTGACCTGGGCTTGACTGACCAAATGGTTCAAGATGCTGGCATCGCTCAATACTCCGTAGATATCGGTAGTAAAGACGGCGAGCTGAAAGCTCTTGGCTACCAAGCAACTGGCGGCGCTTTCATCTATCGTCGTTCGATTGCGAAAGACGTATTCGGGACAGATGACCCAGCTGCTATCAAAAATGAAGTTGGTCCTGGTTGGGATAAGTTCTTCGATGCAGCTGCGAAGCTGAAAGCTAAAGGCTATGGTATCGTATCCGGTGACGGTGATATCTGGCACGCGATCGAGAACAGCTCCGACAAAGGCTGGATCGTTGACGGCAAACTGCACATCGATCCGAAGCGTGAACAGTTCTTGGATCTCTCCAAGAAGTTGAAAGACAACGGTTACCACAACGACACGACAGACTGGACAGAAGCATGGTATGCTGACATGTCCGGCTCCGGTGCTCAACCGATCTTTGGTTTCTTTGGTCCAGCTTGGTTGATCAACTATGTCATGAACGGTCAAGTTAAAGATACAAACGGTGACTGGGCTGTAACTGAACCACCAACAGGGTTCTTCTGGGGCGGTACTTGGCTCTTGGCTAACAAAGACGTAACGAAAGACGAAGCGAAGAAGAAAGCGGTTGCTGATTTCATTAACTGGGTAACGTTGGATACCTCTGAAACCGGCCTCCAATATTTCTGGGCAAACGGTACGATGAAAGAGGGCGAAGCAGGTACGAAGGATAGCGTAGCTTCCTCCGTGGTGATGGCAAAATCGAACGGTGAAGTTCCAATGCTGGGCGGTCAAAACATGTTTGACATCTTCGTTCCAGCGAACGAGAACGCTTCCGGTAAGAACTTGACGCAATACGACGAAACGATCAACAAACTGTGGCGCGACCAAGTTCGCGAATACACGGCAGGCAACAAATCCCGTGAAGATGCGATCAAAACCTTCAAACAACAAGTTAAAGACCAACTTGGCATCGACAGCGAATAAGAATACGCAGTAGATGCGAAGGGGCGGGGAATATAACCCGCCCCTTCATATCCATGAAAGAGGTGAAAGCATGCGCCGCAAAGGTGTTAACTATTCGAGATACGGTTACTATTTTACGTTGCCATTTGTGTTGGCTTTTTTGGTTTTTTCACTGTATCCGATTCTCTATACGGCCGTGATTGGCTTTACTAACTTACAAGGGATTATCCCTAAACCATTGGAAATTCTCGATAATCCGTTTCAGAACTTTAAAGATCTGATCCTTGAAAATGCTTCTTTCAAGAAGTCGCTTGTGAATACGTTTATTCTTTGGATTGTGAACTTTATTCCGCAGATCGGTCTTGCGCTGCTGCTTACGGCCTGGTTTACGAACAAACGTCTGAACATTAAAGGCCAAGGCGCGTTTAAGATCATGCTCTATATGCCGAATATTATCACTGCAAGTACGATTGCAGTGCTTTTTAGCTCTCTGTTTGCATATCCGATGGGGCCGGTAAACAGTCTGTTCCAGTTGTTAGGTTGGTCGGATGCTCCAATTTTCTTCCTGCAGGATAAGACGACAGCACGTGGGATCGTTTCCTTCATTCAATTCTGGATGTGGTACGGGAACACGATGATTATTTTGATTGCAGGTGTCATGGGGATCAATCCAGCGATCTTCGAGTCTGCTGCGATTGATGGAGCTAACGGCTGGCAGACCTTCTTCAAGATTACCTTGCCAAGTCTGCGCACCATCATGCTATATACGTTAATTACGTCCATGATCGGCGGTCTGACGATGTTCGATATTCCGCAATTGTTCCTTCAAGGCGGACCGGACGACTCCACGCTGACCACCTCGATGTTTATCTATGGGCAAGCATTTAAAGGAAGCTATATGTATAACCGTGCGGCTGCCGCAAGTATGATTCTGTTCGTCATTGCCGCTGCATTGTCCGCCATCCTGTTCTATTTGATGCGTGACCGGGATGCGGCGAAATTAAATAAATTGATTAAGCAACAAAAGAAAGCAGAACGTGCAGCTATGAAAGGGGAGGTGTAAGCCATGGAAAAAATTAAAGAAGGCAGTGCGGTCGCTCTCCGAATTAATCGGACGATCGTATATGTCGTATGTATTTTGCTGGCACTCCTCAGCATCCTTCCATTCTGGATCATGTTCGTGAACGCTACGCGTTCAACGGCAGAGATCCAAGCGGGCCTCTCGTTGCTCCCATCTACTCATATGATGAGCAACCTGAAGGTACTGCTGGACAAGAGCTTTGATCCGCTTCAAGGCTTCATGAACTCGTTTATTATCTCGGGTTCGGCGACTTTGTTGACGGTTTATTTCTCGTCCTTGACAGCCTATGGTCTGGTCGCTTATAGCTGGAAGCTGCGTCAACCATTCTTTACCTTTATTATGGCAGTGATGCTGATTCCAGCACAGGCCAGCTCGATCGGTTTCTATCAATTTATGTACAAAATTCATTGGACCAACAATCTGTTGCCTTTGATTTTGCCAGCGATCGCAGCTCCAGCAGTTGTATTCTTCATGCGTCAGTACCTGCTGGGTACGCTCTCGCTTGAGATCGTGGAAGCGGCGCGCGTTGACGGCTCCGGTGAATTCAAGACATTTAACCGGATCATTCTGCCGCTGATGATGCCGGCGATTGCAACGCAAGCGATTTTCGCCTTTGTTGCGAACTGGAATAACCTGTTTATGCCGCTCATTTTGTTGACGGATAAGAGTAAATATACGATGCCGATTATGGTCAGCTTGCTGCGCGGCGATATTTACAAGACAGAATTCGGTTCGATCTACATGGGTCTGGCATTGACGGCGTTGCCTCTGTTTATCGTCTACTTCTTGCTGTCCCGGTACATTATTGCCGGTGTAGCGTTGGGCGGCGTCAAAGAATAATCGGGCAACTCACTTGCCTGGCTTGAAAGCCAAATGAAAGATGAATAACCTCCCCATTAAATAGAAGGCCTGTAGAGGGTCTGGATGGCTAACATGCTCATCCGGCTCATCTACAAGGCCTTTTTTGTATTCAGTGGATCAGGTTGATGTAGTTTGATTGATTTATACCGCTTTGCGGCGGAAGTACAACATCCCAGCGATCAGGAACAACAGGAAGCTGCCGAGAACCGTAATGAGCAAACTCTCGTACGGCAGGTTAAAGGCACCGTAATCCGCTTGCCCGCGCGGCATCATGGCCAGCAACGGCTGTGCCCAAGGATAGAAAGGGCCAATCTTGTCTGAATTGATGATCAGCAGATTTGGAATCGTCAGGGATACGTTCACCGCAAGCGGCGCTGCGAAGCTGGACCACACCAGCGAGACGCCCAGCTGTAAGGCAACCAGTGGCATACAGGCAATCCAGCCGCCGATAAGGCTCGTGGCGATCATCCCCCATGGCATTGGGCCAGAGATCCCTTGGAATAGGGCTACAATCAACAGGGCAGCTAGAAAGAGCAGCTGAGAGGCGGCTAATAAGACGGCAACGACGGTGAATTTGGCCAGATAAACTGCGCTCCGTGAGACAGGAAGCACCAGCAGCTGCTTCCAACCGCCGCCCGTGTGCTCATAACGGCAGAGGAACGACGGAAATAAGCCGGACATGATTGGCAGAAATAGTAGTGCATGAAGCATCGACATGGCGCTGATCAAGAGCGGCCAGACTGCTGCATCGGCCCCCTTTGGCAGATTAACCAGGGCGCCGATCAAGGCAGACAGGGCCGGGCTGATCAGCAGGACGAGCCAGAGGCGCGAGCGTGACATTTTGAGCCGTTCTGCGGCCAGTACGTTCAGGAACGTCTTCATCTTAATCCACGTCCTTTCGGTTGAAATGAACAAGTCCAGTCAACAGGATAACTGCGCCGCAGGCAAGTCCGGCTGCGACAAACCATTCGCGGTGTGGTCCTTCGAACCCGAACAACGGCCAGTTCAGTGGAAACCACTCGGACAGGTTCAATGTAAACGGCGAAAGGATGGAAATCGTGACGCCAAGGGATACCGGCAACGACTGGTTCCGATAGGAGAGCGACAGCCAGAGCTGGAGGGCCAGCAGCGGCAACGCGGCAAAAAACGGATAGAACCCAAGGCGAGCCAAATCCGCGTAAGGGATGGAACTGGCCTCGAAACCGAGAGCGATACCTAGAATTACGGTTACGACCGATAACAGCACGCAGGAAACGGACAGCAACAGGAAGCACAGCAGGAATTTGGCGCAATACACCGCGGTCCGTGAGATCGGCAGAGCCAGCAGTTGCTTCCAGGAGCTAAGCTGATGTTCGACGTTCGCCACTAGCGAGCTGACCAAGGTACAGCCGAGATATATCGCAATCGGCACGAAGAAGGAAATATTCTGCAGGAGACCTCCCCACAGGTCATCGGCATATTGCTTGGTCAACCAGTCGTAGCGCAGCCCGAAATTGAGCGCCTGCATGGCGACCAATCCGAGCGGAGCGAGAAAGATAAGAAACCAGATACCTTTACGCCGGATCTTCAAAAAGTCGGCTGAGAGGGAGCGTAACATCATACCGCGGTCCCCTCCCCAATGACCTGCATAAAGATATCCTCCAGCGACTTCTTCTTCTGCTCAACGCGATAGATCGCATGTCCGTTCTCCACCAGCTGTTTGACCAGGCGTGCGACCTGGGCGTCAGCCATCCCCGGGAACGAGAGAACTCCGCTTCGCAGCTTGCCGATGGCGCCTAGATCACGGGCTACCCAAAGGGCTTCATCCGGCTCTGAAACAACGAGTTCCATATCGTGAGCCGCCTGAAGCCGCAGATTGTCGATTGTATCCTGAAACACCATCCGACCTTCGCGGATAATGCCCACTTTGCTGGCCATCAGCTCCATCTCCCCGAGCAGGTGGCTGGATACGAGCACAGTGATGCCGTAACGCTTCGGCATGCTCTTAATTAATTCGCGGATCTCATGAATCCCGGACGGGTCCAGTCCGTTGGTCGGTTCGTCCAGGATGAGCAGTTCAGGGTTACCCAGCAACGATGCGGCGATGCCCAGGCGCTGCTTCATCCCCAGGGAGAAGCCCTTCACCGGCCGTCGTGCTTCGCTAGACAGCGAGACGATATCCAGCACCTCGTCGATGCGCGATTTCGGCACCTGCAAGATACGGCGGATCGCTTCCAAGTTGTCGATGGCGCTCAAATGTCCATAATAGGACGGGGATTCGACCAGCGAACCGATGCGGCGCAGAATCGCCAGCTTATCGCGTTGCAGCTCGCGGCCAAAGATGCGGATGCTGCCCGAAGTGGGCTGAATTAAGCCCAGCAGCATGCGGATTGTTGTGGTTTTCCCTGCACCGTTAGGTCCGAGGAACCCGTAGATGTCCCCCTTCGCAATCTCCAGGTTTAAGTGGTCCACGGCGTAACGGCCGCGATATTTTTTGGTTAAACCTTCCGTTTGAATGATCATTTCACTCACGAATTATCACCTCGTCATGATCATATCGCCCGGAGGTTAAAGGCAAAGGCGGGATAAGTTTAAGATTCGTTTAATTTTGGAGCGTGGAACATTTTTACACACAAAACGGGGATTGCTCCCTCACAAAAATGTATCATTGCAGGCATCGCGAATCGCTGAGATACTGCCTCCGAATCGAGGGAAAGGAAGCAGCTTTGGAGACAGTCTCTCTCCTTATTTCAACGACAATTTCGCCGCTGGATAAATATACACTTTCGTTCCGGCTTCACTGGATATGGTGGCTCGTGCGAGTCCCATTTCTCGGAGCAGCAGATCGACGATTTGCAGGCCTAGCCCCGCGCCTCCATTTGCGGAAACCGACCCCATGCCAGGGCCGTGGTCGCTGATCGTGAGAGCCGTAGTGCCCTCGTATGGCTCTACCGCAATCCCGGCATACCGACCCGATCCGGCATGGCGGACCAGGTTCTGGAACAGGTTATCGAGTACGCGGCGGAACCCTTGGGCATCCACGTTCCAGTAAATCGGCTGCTCTGGCAGCTCAATATCGGCTGTAATCCCGTTCTTCTCCCAGACAGGGTACCAGGCCGCCGCACTTTCCCGCACGATCCGCAGGATATCCAGCCGCTCCAAGGACATGGCATACCGTCCGCTGGAGAGCAGGTTGTACGATAACAGATGATCCATCAGTCCGGATAAATCACTGATTTTCGTCTCCATCAAAGCCAGGGATTGCTTTCCCTGTTCGGATAGAGATTCCTGACGGAGCGAATACAAATGGCTGCCCAGCACGGTTAACGGCGTCCGCAAGTCATGGGACAGGTGGCTGATCAGGCTCTTGCGCAGCTCCTCTTCCTCACGCTCCCGCTGGCGACTGTCCTTCAGGGCGAACACCATATGGTTAAAAGCGAGCTCCAATCGACCGATTTCGTCCGGACGCCCTTCCTCGATGGGGGACGGCAGACCATCGGGACCCGGACGGGTCATGCCGGCTTCCAGGCGCAGCAGGCGCTTGCGGATATCGCTGAAGAACAGATAGGAGAGCAAGACGAACGCCCCTAGCAGAATCGCGATAAACACGCCGTAAAAGCGATTGTCGCTAAACTGCTCCCCTTTTTGAATCACCATATATTTACGCGGGAGCTCCAGCACCATGAAGCCTTGTTTGGCTTGTTCGTCCCCGCCAATAAAAGCGACGACCGTAAAAGGATCAGCATCTACACGCTGCTTCATGAAGGCGATGGTATCCTCTAGGGACCATTGCGGGGGCACCGACGCTTGTTCCGGCAGCTGCAGGCGGGTCATGCCGGCGGTGTCGACCCAATACAGCGCGGCGTCAGGATACCGATGCTTCATCTCTCTAAGCTTCGCGTTGATGGTCTCGGCTTGAGCTCCCTCGAGCTCAGCAGCCGCTTGATGCCAAGCGGCCTCAATTTGTTTTCCGGTGCCATAAGGACGGATCTCGTGTCCGTAATGGTCAGGGTTTAGGAGCACATTCACCCCCCAGGCTGCAATGAAGCTGATAGGAATCATGACAGGAATAAAGACAAATGCGATCCCTAAAATCAAAACGTATCGCGTCAGCAGGGATTTACGGAACTTGCGCACTGGACGAAATTTCATGTTCTCACCCGATAGCCGATCCCGCGGATGGTTTCGATTACTTCAGGATTGGCAGGATCCCGTTCGAGCTTCTCGCGCAGGTGGCGGATATGCACCATCAAGGTTTTGTCCCCGTCGAGGTAGGGCTCGTTCCATACCGCCTCATAGATCTGCTCCTTGGTCAGGATTTGCCCGAGGTGGCGCAGCAGGTAGGCGAAAATATGAAACTGCTTGCCGGTCAGCACGATCTCCTCGTTGGTATCCTGATGGATAATCCGGTTTTCTTTCTCATACACAAGCAAATGTTTGATCCGCAGCGGCGCCGGGTCAGCAATCCCCCCGCTGCGGCGAAGCAGCACCTCGATTCGCGCGGCGAGCTCATCCGGATGGAACGGCTTCGTTAAATAGTCGTCGGCAAACTTCAATCCTTGCAGTTTGTCGTCAATCGAAGTGCGAGCCGATAGCATCAATACCGGCAGCTTCGGATACTTCTGCTTCAACCGTCCCCCAATCGTGAAGCCGTCTAACCCTGGCAGCATTACGTCCAGGATAACTAGTTGGCAATCGACAGCTTTCTCCACCGCCTGATCCCCGTGCTTCAGCCAGGTGACTGTATACCCGCGCGCTTCCAGGTTGGAGCTGACCCATTCCCCGATTTCGGGATCGTCTTCAATATATAGCAAATGTGTAGTAGGCATAATGACACTCCTCCTGACTCTATTTTGGCAAAAGACGGAACAAAAAGAAACGGGGGGTTCCGTGAAATATTTGTGATTGCAATCACAAGTCGGTGATTTTCCCTGTGCTACGTTGTTATTGAGAATGGTTATCAACGAAAGTCAACGGGACATTTCGAAGCTGAAATCAGATCGATTTCTATAAGGAGGGGTTAGGCGATGAGCGAACTGATTAATAACCGGGAGTATGGCGCACCGGAACAAAGCCGCCGGCAGCAGATGCTAAAGGAGATTATTAAGGAGCTGCATCAGGGGAAGAGCGTGGAGGAAGTGAAGGCGCGGTTTGAAGAGGCTGTCGGTGACGTGACGGTTGCGGAAATTTCTGCGATGGAGCATGCGCTGATGGATGAGGAGGGCATTCCAGTCGAAGAGGTTCAGCGGCTGTGCTCGGTGCATACGGCAATTTTTAAGGGCTCGATCGAGGACATTCACCGGTCGTCCAAGCCGGAGGAGCAGCCGGGGCACCCGGTGCATACCTTCAAGCTGGAAAATCGCGAGATCGAGCGGCTGGTGAATTTCAAGCTTCAGCTTCATCTGGACAAGTACCGAAAGGCCCCCAGCAGCGAGATCGTATACAAATTGTTAGAGGATTTAAACCTGCTGATGGATCTTGATAAGCACTATAGCCGTAAGGAAAACCTGCTGTTCCCGTATCTGGAGAAGTACGGCATCTACGGACCGACGAAGGTGATGTGGGGCGTGGACGACGGCATCCGCATGATGATCAAGGAAACGAAGGGCAAGCTGGCGGACGGCAGCGCGGATCCGGAGACGATAGTGATGGATCTGGAACGGATTATTAAGGAAGTCAATGAGATGATTTTTAAAGAAGAAAATATTCTGCTCCCGATGGCCCTTGAGAAGTTAACGGAGGACGAATGGGTCAGCATTGCCCGGGAAAGCGATCAGATTGGCTTCTGCTTAACCGCGCCGGAGCGCGAATGGATTCCAGAGCGCGTACCGCTGCAATCCTTGGGTGAAGAAGAGGAAGGAACCGCGCAGGCAGGTACGGAAGCAGGAGTTCCGCAAGGGTACGTTAAATTTGAGACCGGCGTTCTCTCGATGGAACAGCTGGAGGCGGTAATGAACCATCTTCCAGTGGATCTGACGTTTATCGATGAGAACGATGTCGTCCGATATTTCTCCCACGGTAAAGAGCGCATCTTTGCCCGGACGAAGGCGGTCATTGGCCGGACCGTACAAAATTGCCACCCGCCGCAAAGTGTCCATGTCGTCAACCAGCTGTTGGAGGATTTCAAGGCGGGGCGGAAGGATGTCGAGGACTTCTGGATTCCGGTGAAGGACAAATTTGTGTACATCCGCTATTTCGCTGTACGCAGTGAGGATGGACGTTATTTAGGAACGCTGGAGTTCACGCAGAACATCGCTCCTATTCGCGAGCTGCAAGGGCAGAAACGTATTTTGTCCTAGTTCCGAGCAAAAGCGGCTCGATCCTGTCCAATATGGCTCACTCCTCTTCTTGCATCCGGCGTTTGCATTTGCGAATGCCGGTTTTTTCATATAACGGAAACTACACTCGCTGACGCTTGCCTGTGATCTGTGTCATTTACGCAAAATCCCTTATCGGTATTGGGATTGCCGTTTCTTCCCTTCTCTTGACCGAACCGATGGGTTCGCTTATAGTTGGTACGTAGGAGAAAACTACTTGCGAAGGCGTTTTCAGTCATGGCGCGGAATAAAGCGGCGATGGATCGAGAATGGCCTTTTTGCACGTATAGGTACGTAAATGATCTATATATTTATGAAAAAGGTGGCTTGTGAAAATGTCTGAAAAAATCTACATTGGCGTTGACCTGGGAGGTACGGCAGTCAAAGTCGGCATTTGCAATGAAGAAGGGCAGCTTCTTCATACGTACGAAGGACCGACCGAAGTCGATAAGGGCGCGGATACGGTCGTGGCGAATATCGAGAAGTACGTCCGGCGTGTCGTGGAAGAATCGCCGTTCGCCTGGGAACAGGTGGCCGGGGTAGGCGCCGGGGTCGCCGGGTTTACGAATGTCCGCGAAGGGATCATCATTTTGGCGCCGAATGTAGGTTTGAAGGATTTCCCGATTCGCGCCATTTTGGAGGAGCGACTGGGCAAGCCAATCAAAATAGACAATGATGCCAATGTGGCCGCACTTGGTGAAGCTTGGGGCGGTGCAGGCAAAGGCATCGACAATTGCGTATGCTACACGCTGGGAACCGGCGTTGGCGGCGGGATCATCATTAACGGGAAGATTTATCAAGGCTTCTCCGGAATGGCCGGAGAGCTTGGACATATGTCTGTAGTTCCGGATCTGGAAGCGATCGGCTGCGGCTGCGGCCAAATGGGCTGCTTGGAAACCGTATCCTCGGCTACGGGGATTATTCGCATGGCGAAAGATGCCGTAGCGCGCGGTGACCGGACTTCGCTGGCTCATGTGGAGAACATTATGGCGAAGGACGTCTTTGATGCAGCTAAAGCGGGTGACGAGGCGGCAATTCGCATCGTGAACCGGGCGGCCTTCTATCTGGGCAAATCGATGGCGGCTGTCGCTGTCGTTCTGAATCCAGAGCTGTTTATTATCGGCGGGGGCGTGTCCAAAGCCGGTGACATTCTGTTTAACGAAGTTCGCAGCGTATTCGCCAAATTGACGCCGGAGCCGGTGCAACGCGGCATGCA